>Ga0070698_100003507_pt1 | contig 17259 bp, 21 predicted proteins | sample KBSK1502metaG_FD_65477 | JGI IMG/M metagenome (GOLD analysis project Ga0070698, IMG submission 65477) | Corn, switchgrass and miscanthus rhizosphere microbial communities from Kellogg Biological Station, Michigan, USA - KBS K1-50-2 metaG | ecosystem: Host-associated > Plants > Roots >...
CGATCATCCGCGACCTCGACCTCCAGCGTCCCATCTACGCAAAAACCGCTGCATACGGCCATTTCGGCCGGGACGACCACGACTTCACGTGGGAGCGCACGGATAAAGCCGAAGCGCTCAAGGCCGCGGCAGGCCTCGCCGAGACGGCAACCGTCTAGCCACTGTTTCGCTTCCGTTAAGCGCGCCCGGATTCGAGATCCGCGCACCCTCGGCGCTCCGTACTTCTTCATGCACGAGCCACGAGAAGCATCGATCGGAGGCTCGGCACTCTCTCTCCGAAGGAGGACCCCATGCGCAATGCGAAGCTCATCGTTCCCGTGCTCGTCGTTATCGGCGCCGCACTCCTGATCGGCGTCTTTACCGCCGTGTCGATGGGCGGGAGCCACGGCAAGGCTGTCGTCAAGACGAAGACCGTCGGCGGTCGCACCATCCTGGCCACGCGGCGAGGAATGACGCTCTATCACCTCAGCGTCGAGCGGCGCGGCCACTTCATCTGCACCGGCTCGGCCTGTCTCGCCGAGTGGAAGCCGCTCGTCGTCTCCCGCGGCGTTACTCCGACTGGCGTGAAGTCGCTCGGAGTCGTCATGCGCCCCGACGGAAGACGGCAGGTCGCCTACAAGGGCGGGCCGCTGTACACGTTCGTCGAGGACCGCAAGCCCGGTGACATGAAGGGTGACGGCTTCAAGGACGTCGGCACCTGGCATGTCGTGACCGTTTCCGGCAAGACCGCCACGAGCACGCCTTCCAACGGCGGCGGCGGGTACGGGGGCGGCTCGGGCTACTGAGGCTTGACGAACAAGCCGGCGGCCGCCTTCTCCCCGATCGCCTGTTCGCGGCCCTTGAGCTTCACCGTGAACTGGCCGGCCGCCGGCTGAGCGTCGCTCAGCTCGATCTTCGTCCCCGGGACGAATCCCTCGTCGTAGAACCAGTGCAGGAGCTCGCCGTCGTGCTCGGCCAGGCGGACGATCGTCGCGCGCCTGCCCGGTTCGAGTGCTGCGAGCGGCTCGAGCTCCTTGTTCTCCTCCTGCTCGAACGCCGGGTCGACCGGCCAGCCGTGCGGGCAGCGGTCGGGGTAGCCGAGCTTCTCCTCCATGCGCTCGACCATCTCATCGGAGAACGTCTCGCCGATGTCATCTGCGTAGACATGCGCCTCACCGGCGGTGTAGCCCATGAAATCGGTGAGCAGGCGCTCGACGATCCGGTGCTTGCGGACGACCTTCTCGGCACGCTTGCGGCCGGCGGCCGTGAGCAGCGCCTCCTTGTGCTCCCCGCGGCGAACGAGGCCCTCCTTCTCGAGCCGTTTCAGCATCTCGCCGGCTGACGCGCGCGACACGCCGAGCATCTCGGCGACGCGCGACGCAAGCGTGGGGGAGCCGCCGGACTGCGGGCTGTACTCGCCGATCGGGAAGGCGAGGAAGTAGATCGTCTCGAGGTACTCGTCGATCGAGTGACGCTGGGCCATCGGTTCGAATATAGTCCTCCGCGGCCCATGTAAGGTTGCCCTTACAAAGAAGGGAAGGAGATCCAGACTTGTCCACGCCCCAGTTGCTCGCTCTCGGCGCGCTAGCCGGCTTCACGATCTTTCTCGGCCTGCCGATCGGTCGCATTCGATCCGCGGACACGCGCCTGAAAGCTGCGTTGAGCGCCATAGCGACGGGGATCCTGCTCTTCCTGCTCTGGGACGTGCTCGTGCACGGCATCGAGCCAGTTGAGGAGGCGCTGACCGGCGCGGTCGATGAAGGCAAGTCCTGGCTCGCCTTCGCCGGTCTGGCAGCCACTTTCGCCGCCGGCGCGTCGGTTGGCCTGATGAGCCTCGTCTATTACGACCGCTGGTTCGGCCGACAGCGCGGCAAGGCCATGCTCGGCCCCGGTGCGGCCTCGGCGGCCGAGTTCGACCAGTCCTGGGCTTCCGGTCTCTCGCCTGCCCGGTGGCTCGCCGTCCTGATCGCGACGGGCATCGGCCTGCACAACTTCTCCGAGGGCCTCGCCATCGGCCAGTCCGCCGCGCAGGATCAGGTCACGCTGGCGCTGGTTCTGATCGTCGGCTTCGGGCTCCACAACGCGACCGAGGGGTTCGGCATCGTGGCCCCACTCTCCGGCTCCGAGGCGCGGCCCTCCTGGCGCTTCCTCGGGATGCTCGGTCTCATCGGCGGCGGGCCGACCTTCATCGGGACGCTCATCGGTCAGACGTGGGTGAACGAGACCGTGTCGGTCGCGTTCCTCGCGCTCGCCGCGGGCTCGATCCTCTACGTCGTGATGCAATTGATGCACGTGAACAAGCAACTCGGTCACAAAGAGCTCGTCGCCTGGATGCTGCTCGCGGGCCTCTTCCTCGGCTTCGCGACCGACTTCATCATCGAGGCGGCCGGCGTCTAACAGGCCGAGCCCGGCGGTAGCCTCCGCCGGGTGTCGCGTTACGCCTCCGTCTACCCCCTAGTGACGACGCGGGCTCTCTCGCGCCCGTTCACCTACGAGGCCCCCGACGAGGTGCAGCTTGGCAGCGTCGTGTCCGTCCGGTTGGGCGGCGCCAAGCAGCGCGGAGTCGTGATCGAGGTCGACGAGGCGCCGCCGGCGGGGATCGTTGCCGCGCCGATCGAGGGCATCCTGGAGTCGCTTCCGCCCGCTCTGGTCGAGCTCGCGCTCTGGGTTGCCGACTACTACGGCTCGACGCCCGGACGGGCACTCGCCCTTGTTGCGCCGCCGAAGCGGAAGCGGCGGAAGGAGCTGCCACAGCCCGCCGACCGTGACTCGCTGCCGGGCGAAGCCGAGCCCGAGAACCTGACCGCGTCGCAGGAACGCGCGCTCGCGAGGCTGCGCGAGGCGCTCGAGGGTGCCGGCGGCCACTTCCTGCTCCACGGGGCGACGGGGAGTGGGAAGACCGAGGTCTACCTCCAGGCCGCAGGCGACGTGCTCGAGCGCGGGCTCGGCGTCATCGTCCTCGTTCCCGAGATCGCGCTCGCCCCGCAGACCGTCGGCCGGTTTCGCGCGCGCTTCGGCGACCGGGTGGCGATTCTCCACTCGTCGCTGACCGAGGCCGAGCGCCGCGACGAGCGCGAGCGGATCGCCTCGGGGGAGGCGCCGATCGTGGTCGGGGCACGCTCGGCGGTCTTTGCTCCTCTGCCCCGGCTTGGCCTCATCTGCGTCGACGAGGAGCACGACGCGGCGTACAAGCAGGAGTCCGATCCACGCTACGACGCGCGGACGGTGGCGGCGAAACGCGCGACGCTCGAGGGCGCGGTCGCGATCTATGGAAGCGCGACCCCGAGGCCCGAAAGCTGGCTTGCGCTCGAGCGGCTCGATCTCGGCGAGCGGGTCGGCGCCGAGCTCCCGCCCGTGAGAATCGTCGACCTGCGCGGTGAGAAGGGCTACCCACTCTCGGCTCCGCTGCTTGCCGAGCTGGGGAAGCTGGCCGAGAACGGCGGGAAGGCGATCCTGCTCCTGAACCGCCGCGGGCTGGCGCCCGCTTTGCACTGCCGAGCCTGCGGAGTGACGCGCCGCTGCCCGAACTGCGACGTCGCGCTCGTTCTGCACCGGGACGAGCTCCTGCACTGCCACCACTGCGCGTTCGTCGAGCCGAAGCCCGCGGTCTGCCCGGAATGCGGCTCGGTCGAGCTGGCGCGCATCGGCGCGGGGACGCAGCGGCTCGAGCGCGAGCTGGAAGAGCGCGTTCCCGAGCTTCAGCGCTTCAGGCTTGACGCCGACGCAGTTGCCGAGCGCGGCGCCCTGACCGACACCTTGCGCCGCTTCGCCGACGCGGATCGCGCGGTGCTCATCGGCACGCAGATCGTCGCCAAGGGGCATCACTTCACGGGCGTCTCGCTCGCCGCGGTGATCGATGCCGACACGGGTATGAGCGTCCCGGATTTCCGCGCTGAGGAGCGAACGTTCCAGCTCGTCACCCAACTCGCGGGGAGGAGTGGTCGCGATGCGCCAGGTCGCGTGCTCGTCCAGAGCTTCCAGCCCGAGTCACGGGCCGTCGCCCTGGCCGCGCGGCACGACGTGGAGGGTTTCCTCGCCGGGGAGCTCGAGCGGCGGAAGGAGCTCGGCTATCCGCCGTTCCGGCACATCGTGCGCGTCCTCGTCGCAGGCCCCGACCGTGATGACGTGATGCAGGTCGGAAAGGAGCTGGCCGGCGGGCTCGAAAGCGTCGCTGGAGACCTCCTCGGGCCCGCCGAGCTCTTCCGCGTCCGCGGCCGGCACCGCGCACAGCTCGTCGTCAAGACGGACCGGCCGCGAGAGGTCGCCTCCCGAGCCGCCAAGCTGCTCGCCGCCGCCGCCCCCGCTATGCGTGAAGCCGACCTGTCGGCCGTCGTCGACGTGGACCCCCAAAGCGTCTGACTAGACTCGGCATCGTGGCCGAGGAAGGACAGGTCAAGACCGACAAGCTCGACGCGCAAGCCGAAGCCACGCGTCGTCTTGCGCTCGCCCAGATCCGCCAGTATCCCGATCCGGTGCTGCGTCTCGAGGCTCAGGAAGTGGAGGCGTTCGACGCCGATCTCGCCCAGCTCGTCTCGCGCATGACCCGGCTGATGCAGGACGCTCAGGGTGTCGGCCTGGCCGCCAACCAGGTTGGTGTTCTGCGGCGCGTCGTCGTCTTGCTGGCCGACGACGAGGAAGAGCCCCGGGTCCTCGTCAATCCGGTGATCCTCGACCGCTCCGACGAGACGGAAGAGGAGACCGAGGGCTGCCTCTCCTTGCAGGGCGTCGTCATCCCGGTCGAGCGCGCGATCAGCCTGCGTCTCGAGGCACGAGACGCCGACGGTGCACCGGTCGAGCTGGAGCTCGAGGGGCTCGCCGCCCGCGTTGCCCAGCATGAGGTCGATCACCTCGACGGCGTGCTCATCGTCGACCGCACGACGCCTGAGGGCCGCCGCGAGGCGCTTGCCGTTTTGCGGCAGGCAGCCGCGCTTTGAACATCGGCGTGGCCGCGACCGCGCCGCTCGGGGCCGACGTCCTCGAACGGCTGAGCGAAAAGCATGACGTTGCGTTCCTCATCACGCGGCCGGACCGGCGTCGAGGCCGCGGCCAGCAGGTAGGAGCGCCGCCGGTGAAGGAGGTCGCCGAGCGGCTCGGCATCGAAGTGCGCCAGCCCGAGAAACTCGACGTGTCGATCCCGCTGGACGACGCCGAGGCGATCGTCGTCGTGGCCTACGGCGCGCTCATTCCGGAGACTCTGCTCGACCGCACCCTCTGGCTGAACGTCCACCCGTCGCTTCTTCCCCGCTGGCGCGGGGCGGCGCCGGTGGAGAGGGCGATCATGGCCGGCGATACCGAGACCGGAGTGACGATCCATCGGACGACGGCGGAGCTCGACGCGGGGCCGATCGCGGCGCAGCGAGCCTTTCCGATCAGCCCGGACGACGACGCCGGCGCGGTGTACGCCAAAGCCGGAGCCCTCGCAGCCGAGCTTCTGGAAGGTGTTTTGGCGGCGCCCGAGTTTCATCAGCAGCCGGAGGACGGCGCGACCTATGCCGAGCGGTTGACCGCAGCCGACCGCGAGCTGGACTGGAATCGAACGCCCGATGCCCTCGTCAACCAGATCCGGGCTCTCTCGCCGCACATCGGCGCCCGCGGCGTTGTCGACGGCCGGACCCTCACAGTGTGGCGCGCCGTCCCCGCTTCGGCGGAGTCGAAGCTGACGGCCGGCGGGCTCGAGCTGCTCGAGGTCCAGCCCGAGGGGAAGCGCCGCATGACCGGCGAGGAATACCTCCGCGGCGTCCGCGGCTGAGAAGATTCGAGGATGGGCTGGAACGAATGGGTGCGCACCGCCGAGATCGAGCCGTCGCTCTACGCGGCGGACTTCTCGCGGCTCGGCGAGCAGATCGAGACGGTCATGCAAGCGGGTGTGCGCATCTTCCACTTCGACGTCGGTGACGGGCACTTCGTCGAGCCGATCACGATCGGCCCGATCGTCCTCAAGTCGATCTCGCCGATCGTCCACCGGCTCGGCGGCGTGCTCGACTGCCATCTGATGGTCGAGAGCCCCGAGAAGCATTTCGGGCAGATCGCGGAGGCCGGCGGGGACAGCGTCACCGTGCACTACGAGGCCTGCGTCGATCTCCCGGGCGTGATCGGGCAGGCGCGCGCGCTCGAGCTCGGCGTCGGCGTCGCTTTCAATCCGGAGACGGAGCCGGACGACGTCGTCGCTGCGGCGGGCGGGCTCGTCGACCTCGTCCTCTGCATGAGCATCCACCCGGGGTACTCCGGGCAGCCGTTCATGCCCGAGTCGATTTCGCGCTTGCGGCGGCTGCGCGAGCTTCTGCCCGAAAGTGTTCACGTGCAGGTGGACGGCGGGGTCGGGCTAGAGAACGCGGCCGAGATTCGCGAAGCCGGCGCCAACCTGCTCGTCGCCGGGACGAGCGTCTTCGGACAGGAGGACATCGCCGAGGCCTACCGGCGGCTCGCCCAGGCGATCTCGTGATGCTGGAGCGGGCACTGAGGCTCGCCGAGCGCGGGCGCGGCACGACGCATCCGAACCCGGTTGTGGGCGCGGTCATCGTGCAGGACGGCGAGGTCGTCGGAGAGGGGTGGCACGAGCGGAAGGGCGGACCGCATGCCGAAGTGATCGCGCTCGAGGCGGCTGGCGAGGCAGCTCGCGGCGGAACCGTTTACGTGACTCTGGAGCCGTGTTCGCATCACGGGAGCACGCCGCCGTGCGTGGACGCGTTGCTCGAGGCCGGCGTCGCTCACGTCGTTGCGGGGGCGCTCGACCCGCATCCGGATCATGGAGGGGGTCTGGAGCGGCTGCGGGCGGCAGGGGTCGAGGTCGAGCTCGTCGACTCCTTCGAGGCCCGGGCGCAGAATGAAGCGTGGCGAACCTGGGTGTCGAAGCGGCGCCCGTTCGTGACGTACAAGGCGGCGGTCACGCTCGACGGCCGCATGACCGTGCCCGGCGAGCAGTGGGTCTCTGGGTCGGAGAGCCGGCGGCTCGTGCACGAGGTGCGGGCAGCCTCGGATGCGGTCGCGGTCGGAATGGGCACCGTTCGCGCCGAAAACCCGCGGCTCGACGCGCGCGACGTTGACGCGGCGCGCCAGCCCCGGCGCCTTGCGTTCGGCCACGGCTCGCTTCCGGAGGGGTCCGAGCTCGAGCTGCTCGGCGGATCGCTGGAGGACGAGCTCGAGCGCCTCGCTGCCGAGGGGGTGCAGTCGCTCCTGCTCGAGGGGGGCCCGACGCTGGCCGCGTCTTTCTTCTCCGCCGATCTTGTCGACAAGCTGATGCTCTTCGTCGCCCCGAAGCTCTCCGGCGAAGGGCCGGGCCTGCTCTCGGCGCTGCCGGGTGCTGTCGCGCTCACGCGCCTGAGCGCCCGGCCGGTCGGCGAAGATGTGCTCCTGACTGCCTATGTCCACGAGCCCTGACCCCAGCATGCGCACCGACGACCGCGTGATCAGGCTGATCTCCCGCTGGCTCGGGCGCCACATCGGAAATGCGGAGCTGCGTCGCGGGATCGAGGAGAGCGGCGCGGAAGGGCTCGCGCCCGGTCAGGCCGAGGCGCTGGCGGAGCTGGTGGGCCGGCTGGCGCGCACGCAGCCCGGCGAGCGCGGCGAGCTCGAGATGCTTGCGCGAGAAACTCTTGAAGTCATGGCACTCGGCGAGTAGCCGCGCACGCCCCTTTTCTTAAGGGTGACGCCCCCGCACCCCCACCATGAGCTTAGCGGGCAAATCCGCGCACGTGGGTGACTGGACCGGGCCGAATCTGTGACTCTCGAGAGCGCTTGTAGCCTGTCGGTCGTGTTCACCGGCATCGTCCGCGAGCGAGGACGCGTTGCCGCCGTCGATGGCGGCGATGACGCTCGGCACTTCCTGATCGAGGCTCCCGGGACGTCGGCCCGGCTCGCGGTCGGCGACTCCGTCTCGATCGACGGCTGCTGCCTGACTGCGACCGCAGTCACCGACGGCACTTTCTCGGTGACGGCCATCCCCGAGTCGCTCAGCCGGACGACCCTCGGCCGGCTCGAGCCCGGCCACGAAGTGAACCTCGAGACTGCGACGCGGGCGGGCGAGCCGCTCGGCGGACACTACGTCCAGGGCCACGTCGACGGCGTCGGCCGGGTCGCGGGGGTCGAGCCGCAGGAGGAAGGCGCCCGGATGTGGGTCGAAACGCCCCCCGAGCTCCTGCGCTACTGCGTCGAGAAGGGCTCGATCGCGGTTGGCGGCGTGTCGCTCACGATCTCGGCGCTGCGCGAGGGCGCCTTCGAGGTCGCACTCGTTCCACATACCCTCGCGGAGACGACTTTCGGCGCGCTCAACACGGGCGACGAGGTCAATCTGGAAGTGGACGTGCTCGCCAAGTACGTCGAGAAGCTGATCCACCCCGATACGATTTCCCGGACATGACCCAAACCGCGCCTGAGCAGACGACCACTTTCGCGACGATCGAGGACGCGATCGAGGACATCCGGCAGGGCAAGTTCGTCGTCGTCGTCGACGCGGCCGACCGCGAGAACGAGGGCGACCTGACGATCGCGGCGCAGTTCGCGACCCCAGAGGCGATCAACTTCATGGCGATGCACGCCCGAGGGCTCATCTGCCTCTGCCTGACCGAGCAGCGCTGCGACGAGCTCGCGCTCCGTCAGATGGCCGAGAACAACGAGGCGCCGCTCCAGACGGCCTTCACCGTCTCGATCGAAGCGCGCGAAGGCGTCACGACCGGCATCTCTGCCCAGGACCGCTCGGTCACGATCCAGGTCGCAGTCGACCCGACGAAGGGCCCGAACGACGTCATCCAGCCCGGCCACGTCTTCCCGCTCCGCGCCCGAGATGGGGGCGTCCTCGTCCGCGCCGGCCAGACGGAGGCAGCCGTCGACCTCGCCCGGCTGGCAGGCCTCAACCCCGCCGGCGTCGTTTGCGAGGTCATGAAGGAGGACGGGACGATGGCGCGCGTCCCCGACCTCGTCGGATATTGCGAGCAGCATGGCATCAAGCTGATCACGGTCGCCGACCTGATCGAGTACCGGCGCCGGACCGAGAAGCTGGTCGAGCGCACCGCGGAGGTACGGCTGCCCACGGCACACGGCGAGTTCACCGCGATCGCGTTCCGCGAGAAGCTGTCGGGCAAGCACCACGTCGCGCTCGTCCGCGGCGAGCTCGGCGGAGCCGAGAACGTTCTTGTCCGCGTGCACTCGGAGTGCCTGACGGGAGACGTCTTCCACTCGCAGCGCTGCGACTGCGGCGAGCAGCTCGAGCAGGCGCTCTCTCGGCTCGCGGCCGAGGACTGCGGCGTGCTCCTGTACATGACCCAGGAGGGACGCGGCATCGGCCTGCTCAACAAGCTCAAGGCCTACGAGCTCCAGGAGTCGGGGCTCGACACGGTCGAGGCGAACCTCGAGCTCGGCTTCGCGGCCGACGCGCGCGAGTACGGGATCGGCAACCAGATCCTGGCCGACCTCGGGCTGACGACGATCCGGATTCTCACGAACAATCCGAAGAAGCTGACGGGGATCGAGGGCTTCGGCCTCACCGTCGTCGAGCAGGTGCCGATCGAGACCGAGCCGACCGACGAGAACCGTCGCTACCTCGAGACGAAGCGCGCCAAGCTCGGCCATCGCCTGCACCACCAGGATCTCCGTTTCGACGCCGAGCCGGCGGACGAATGAGCGATCGCATCGACGAGATCGAGTCCCGCCTCAGCGAGCTGGGGCGCTCCGCGACGCCAGAGGCGCCTGACGTTCCGGAGGTTCCCCAGGATCCTGAGCCCGAGACTCCTGAGCCCGAGACTCCCGAGCCCGAGGCGCCAGAGGACGGCGAGGTCCCTGCGCTCAGGCCGCCCGACGCGCCCGTGCCGGAAGCTGCGGCCGAGCACGCCGAGGGCGAGCTTCGCGTTCCGGAGGGCTACGGCATTCTCGCCGGAGGAACCGACGGTCGCCGGGCAGTCGGGATCGTCGTCAGCCGTTACAACGGCGAGATCACGAATCGCCTGCTCGAGCGCGCCCTGGCCGAGCTCGAAGAGGTCGGTGTCCCGCGCGAGGCGGTCATGGTCATGCCCGTTCCGGGCGCCTTCGAGCTTCCTCTGGCGGCGATGGCCCTGGCGAAGACGCGCCGGTATGCGTGCATCGTCGCCCTCGGCTGCGTGATCCGCGGAGAGACGCCGCATTTCGACCTGATTGCGGGCGAAGCCGCGAGCGGTCTCCAGCTGGCTGCGATCGAGACCGGCGTTCCCATTGCATTCGGGGTGCTCACGGTCGAGAACCGCGAGCAGGCAGAGGAGCGGATCGACCGCGCCGCAGACGCGGTGCGAAGCGCGCTCGAGATGGCCGACGTCTTCTCCCAGCTCCGTGCCCAGGCCGCCGGGCCGTTGCGCTAGCTACGCGCAAGCGCCAGAGTCACATTGCGTGCCACGCGGAGTCGTGGCAATTCTCGCTAGAGTGGCGCCATGGCCAAGATCTGCGCGATCTGCGGGAAGAAGCCGTCCTTCGGGAACAACCGGAGCCACTCGATGGTGGCCACGAAGCGGCGATTCGACCCGAACCTCCAGCGTGTCCGCGTGCTCCTCGACGGCCGCGCGCAGCGAGCGAACATCTGCACGCGCTGCCTCAAGGCCGGAAAAGTAGATAAGGCTCTCTAGGGTCCCGAGCCCGTGGCCCCGGGACCATCGACCGTGGGATGGGCGGGACCGTATGGGCGTCGTTCCTCGGCAGGTGTGCTCTTAGTCGCGGAAAGTGCGAAGCACTTTGCGCGAGTCCCGGGCCCGTGGCCCGGGACCTTCCGATGAGCGAGCGTGCCGCGGTCCTCGAGGTTGTCCGTGCGGCAGAGACCGCGCTCGACCGCAGCCGCGCCCGCCTCGACGATCTCAACGTCTTTCCCGTTCCCGACGGCGACACCGGGACGAACATGCTGCTCACCGTGCGGGCCCTCACCGAGACTTTGCAACAGTCTGTTGCAAAGTCGGATAGGGCGGGTTTGGCCGAGGAGGTTGCTCACGCGGCGCTGCTCGGGGCCCGCGGCAACTCGGGCGTGATCCTGTCGCAGATCGTTCGCGGAGCGGCCGACGCGCTGGCCGCCGGCGCGGGACAGCTCGACGCCGCCACGGTCGCGACCGCGCTCCGCCAGGCCTCCGACACCGCCTACGCCGCCGTGCAGAAGCCTGTGGAGGGGACGATCCTGACGGTGATCCGGGCGCTCGCCGACGAGGCCGAAGCCCGAACCGGCCTGGACCTGCCGGAGCTCTTCGCAGAGCTCGTGCGCCGCGGCGACGTGGCGGTCGACGAGACCCGCGACCAGCTCGAGGTCCTCCGCAACGCCGGCGTTGTCGATTCCGGCGCGGCGGGCCTCGCCGAGATCGTCCGCGGCATCGCGGCCCACCTGGCCGGCGAGCCACTGCCGAAGATGGTCGAGGCCGAGCGGCTCGCGCCGGAGGCCGTCCACCAGGAGGCCTCGCGCTACCGCTATTGCACGGTCTTCGTCGTCGAGGGCGAACGGCTGGATGCCGCAACGCTCGAGCAGGAGCTGACGCCTCTCGGAGACTCGCTCCTCGTCGTCGGCGACGCGAGCGCGCTCAAGGCGCACGTGCACACCGATGACCCGGGCGCCGCGCTGCGGGCCGGAACAGCGCTCGGAGTGATCGAGCGCGTCGAGATCGGGAACATGCACGTCCAGTCCGCCCAGCGTCAGGATCGGCTCGCGACCCAGACCGGGCTCGACGAGGCGAGGAAGACCGCGGTCGTGGCGGTCGTCGCCGGAGAGGGCAATCGGCGCCTGTTCGAGAGCATGGGCGCAACCGGGGTCGTCGACGGTGGCGAGACGATGAACCCGTCCACAGAGGAGCTGCTCGAGGTGATCGAGAAGACGAGAGCCGCCGAGGCGGTCGTGCTGGCCAACAACGACAACGTCGTCCTGGCCGCTCGGCAAGCGGCGAGCCTGGCCGCGATCCCTGTCCATGTCGTCCCGTCGAGCTCGCTTCAGGCGGGGCTGGCGGCCATGCTCGCCTACGACCCGACGGCAGGCGCGGAGGCGAACGCCGCTGCCATGGAGGACGTCGCAGGGGCTGTTGCGACCGGCGCCGTGACGGTAGCCTCGAGAGCCGTGAGTATCGACGGGATGCAGGTCGCACGCGGCGCATACCTCGGCCTCGCCGAGGGTGAGCCGATCGCCGGCGGAACGAGCTTCGCGAACGTCGCCGATTCCGTCGTCGAGCGCCTGCTCGCCGAGCCGCGCGACGTGCTCACGTTCATCACCGGCGAGGACGAACCGGAGCTCGGCCCGCTGCTGGCCCGACTCGCCGAGCGGCACCCGGACCTGGAGCTCGAGGTTCACCCCGGCGGGCAGCCGCACTATCCGCTCCTGATCGCGGCCGAGTAGACGGTGGAGCCCGTCCGCGTTGCCCTGGTCGAAGACAACGAGGTCTTTCGGGAAGCGCTGGAGCTGCTCCTCGGCCTGCGCTCGGACGTCGAGGTCGTGGCCTCGGTCGAGGACGGCACGAAGGTGATCGAGCTCTGCCGCGAGCACTCGCCCGACGTCGTCGTCATGGACTATCGGCTCCCTGCGCTCGACGGGGTTCAGGCGACCAGGGCACTCCGGGAGGCGTGCCCGGAGGTTGCCGTCGTGTGCCTCACTGCATCGGCGAACCCGCTCGAGATCGACGCGCTCTATGCAGCCGGTGCGGTCGCGTGCCTGACGAAAGACCAGCCGCTCGACGACATCGTCGCCGCCATCAGGAAGGCCGCCGGACGGAGCGATGCATGAAACTCACGGCCGACAACACGGCGATCGTCCTCGACTCGACGGCCGACTTCCCGGAAGGCCCGTCGCGCTTCCCGAGCTGGCGCATCGTTCCCCTATATGTCCGATTCGGAGCCGAGAGCTACCGCGATTACGTCGACATCGGCGCCGCCGACTTCTACGCCCGGCTGCGCACGGCGGAGCAGCTGCCGACGACTTCGCAGCCGACCCCGGCCGACTTCCTCGCCGCCTACGAGGAGCTCGCCGAGCACGAGCGCGTGCTGTCGCTTCATCTCTCGTCAAAGCTCTCGGGGACGTTCAACAGCGCGAGCACCGCCGCCTCGGAATCCGGCGGGCGCGTGCGGGTCGTCGATACGGGCACTGCGTCCGCGGCGATCGCGATGCTCGCGCTCGCGATTCAGCGGCGGCTCGAGCGGGGAACCACCGACGAGGAGGTGGACGAGCTGATCGCGCGGTTCAAGCGCGAGGCGGGGCTCGTCTTCACCCTCGACACGCTCGAGTACCTGGCACGCGGCGGGCGCATCGGCCGCGCGGCCGGCTGGGCGGGCCAGCTCCTGCACATCAAGCCGATCCTCACGCTCGCGGATGGGGAGGTGCTGCCGGTCAAGCGCGTGCGCGGAAACCGCAAAGCAGTCCAGGAGTTCGCGAACGCGTTCGAAGCCGGGACACGCGACGTGCGCGGGCTGCGCGTCGGGATTGCCCATGCCGACGCGCCCGAACGGATGGCGGCGATCGTCAAGCTCGTCCGCGACGTGCGTCCGCAGGCAGAGCTCGAGCTCGAGACGAAGCTCGGTCCCGTCCTGGGAACCCACGCAGGCCCAGGGACGGTCGGGCTCTTCTGGCTAGAAGACGAGCTCGTTTGACCTGGTCGCGAGCTCGTAGTCGCGGTCGGTGACCGCGTCTGCGACGTGCGTCCACCAGCGCAGCGTCACGGTGTTCCAGCGGATGTCGACGTCCGGATGATGGTTCTCGCGCTCGGCGAGCTCGCCGACGCGGTTCACGAACGCGAGCGCTTCGGCGAAGTCGCGGAATTGAAATTCGCGCTCCAGGGCATTGTTAACGAGGCCGTAACCAGAGGGGAGCTGCACGGTGGTTAGTATCGCTCGGGTCGCAATCCGAATCGATCGCGTGCACGAAGTAGCTCACCAGGAACCACGAAAGGGAGGACGATGTCTCGCATTGCATTTCCCATTGCCGGCCTAGCAGCGGTCGTTGCCCTGGTCGCGCCGTCGGCCGGCATCGGCATGGGCGCGGCCACCCCGCTCGCCGGCACCACCGGCCCCGGCTTCAAGATCACGCTCAAGAAGGCCGGCGCCAAGGTCACGACACTGAAGGCCGGCAGGTACACGATCACCGTCAAGGACAGGTCGAACATCCACAACTTCCGGCTCAAGGGCCCCGGCCTGAACAAGCAGATCACGGGCCTGTCGTTCAAGGGCTCGAAGACGGTCACGGTCACTCTGAAGAAGGGCAAGTACACCTACCAGTGCGACCCGCACGCCAGTCAGGGCATGAAAGGAACGTTCCGGGTTACGTAACTAGCTGGTCTCGATCCAGGGCGCCCGCAGCCCGCCTCCGGGCGGGCGGGCGCCCAAACCGAACGCCGGATCGGGCGCTTCCTTCTCTTCGAGCAGCCCCTGCACGTACTCCGCGAGCGCGGGCCCGTGCTTGAAGCCGTGGCCCGAGCCGCCGCCGAGGAGCCAGACCCGCGTGTGCTCCGGATGGGGCGCGATGAGGAAGTTCGTGTCGGCGGTCAGTGAGTACGGGCAGGAGCGGGTGCCGACGAGCGGGGCATCGGCCAGTGCCGGGAAGCGTAGGGCGAGATAGGCGCGGGCCTCGCGCTCCTTCTCGGCCGAGGCGACGCGGTCCGCGGCGTCCGGGTCGAACTCGGGGCCCTCGCGGTCGGGGCTCGCCTTGAAACCGCGTCCGTCGAGCTCGCCGACCCCGTAGACACCGCCCTGGAAGTCGACCCATCCCGGCACCGACGGCGCTTGCCAGCCCGAAGGGGCGCCGAAGAAGTAGACGTCCTGCCTGATCACGCGGAGGTCGACGACATCGGGGAAGAGCCCGGCGAGCCAGGCGCCGCCGGCCCAGACGACCCGGTCGGCCTCGAGCCGCTCGCCGTCGACCAGCACCGTCTCGCCCTCGGGTGCGGCCGTGCCCGCTACGAAGCGCGCCCCTCGCTCGATTGCCTGCTCCGAGATCACTCGAGTCGCGTCTCGCGCGCGCAGGACCCCGGCCTCGGGCTCGTACAGGATCGAGTCCAGATCCCGGCCGTCGAAGCTGGGAAAGAGGCGGGCTCCTTCGTCGGGGGCGAGCCGCTCGACCGGGATGCCTTCCTCGCGGAGGACCCGCTCGCTCTCGGCGCCCCAGCCGGCGCTTTCGCGGAAGAACCAGGCGACGCCGCTCGGGACGAAGAGCTCGGCGCCAGAGTCGCGCTCCAGCTCACGCCAGAGCTCGAGCGCCCGTCGGGCCGAGCGCGTGTACCACGCGTTGGAGCCGTGGGCGCAGCGAATCAGCCTCGACTCGCCGCCGGAGGCCGCGCGGACGTGCCCGGGCGGGTACTGCTCGACGAGGGTGACCTCCCAGCCGCTCGAGACGAGCCGGAGCGCGAGCGAGCCGCCGAAGACACCGGCTCCGACGACCACGGCGCTAGGCATGAATCTCCACTTCCCTGGGCCGGCCGTCGTCGATGCGCCAGGCCGCGAGCTCGCGCGTGTCCGTCCGCAGAATCAGCCACAGCCGCGAGGCCCAGAGCCCGGCCCGCTCGAGATCCGCGCGCGAAGGCCGCGGCGCCGACGTGGGGTGGGAGTGGAAGACGGCGAGCTCGTAGCCCTCGTCTTCGAGGAACCAGACCTCCGGCTCCACGTCGAGCCTGAACCGGTAGGGCGAGGCCTCCGCGTTACGGCCACGCTCGTAGCCGACGGCGCGGCCCTCGCGCAGCAGGACGAGACCGCACGCCTCGTTGGGCACCTCCTCGGCCGCGTGGCGCTCCAGTTCTCGCCGAAGCTCAGCCGGGACGACCACAGAACTCGGCGTAGTCGACGTATTCGGTGATCGTGGGGACATCGCCACAGACCGGACAGGCGGGGTCGCGCCGCACCTCGACCTCGTCGAACGCACCGGCGAGCGCGTCGAAGAGGAGCAAGCGGCCGATCAGGGGCTCGCCGATCCCGAGCACGAGCTTGAGCGTCTCGGTCGCCTGGATCGACCCGATCACCCCCGGCAGCACGCCCAGCACGCCGCCTTCGGCGCAACTCGGAGCAAGCTCGGGCGGGGGCGGCTGTGGGAAGAGGCACCGATAGCAGGGCCCGGAGCCGGGCTTGAACACCGTCGCCTGGCCTTCGAAGCGGAAGATCGAGCCGTGGACCACGGGCACGCCGTGCCACACCGAGGCGTCGTTCAGCAGGTAGCGCGTCGGGAAGTTGTCGGCTCCGTCGACGACGACCTCCCAGCCCTCGCTGAGGATGCGGTCGACGTTGTCCGCCGTCAGCCGTTCGCCGTACCGGACCACCTCCACGTCGGCGTTCAGCCCGCTCAGGCGCCTGGCCGCAGACTCGACCTTCGGCTCGCCGAGGTCGGCCGTCGAGTGGAGCACCTGGCGCTGGAGGTTCGACTCGTCGACGACGTCGTCGTCGACGATGCCGAGTCGCCCGATCCCGGCCGCTGCGAGGTAGAGCCCCGCCGGCGAGCCCAGCCCTCCGGCACCGATGAGGAGCACCTGCGCGTCGAGCATGCGCTTCTGGCCTTGCACGCCGATCTCGGGGATGAGCAGGTGGCGGCTGTAGCGCTCCCTTTGGCTCTCGTCGAGCCCCGTCGGAAGATCGAGCGGCAGCCCGGCCTTTCCCCACGCGTCGATGCCCCCGGCGAGCGAGACGACCGCGCCGTAGCCCTGCTCACTGAGCGCCTTGGCCGCGCGCAGCGAACGGTTTCCGTGCGCGCAGTAGAGGACGATCGAGCGCTCCCGGTAGGGCTCGAGCTTTTCGTGGAGCTCCTGCATCGGGATGTGAACCGAGTCTGCGATCCGACCCTGCTCCAGCTCCCAGAGCTCCCGGATGTCGACGAGGACGGGAGGGTCGTCCGCAGCGAGCAGGTCGTGCGCCCGGCCTGTGTCGATCTGGAGGAGAACCTCACGGTCACCAGTCATGCTCCAAGGATAATCGGGGCCGGATGAGCCCTCGCACTCGCGTGTTCGTCGTCGTCGGCGCCGCCGCCGCTCTCGCCGTCGGCGGCACTGTCGCCCTGGCCGTGGTCACGGCCGGTGACAAGGGCGGCGCCGAGCAGCCCCAGCAGCCGCTGCAACCGCTCGCCGGCGCGCCGCCGCTTGTCCTCGACCTCGGCGTCCGCGACGACCCGGAAGCGCGCGCGCTGCGACGCGCGGAGCGCCTCTACTCCCGGCGACCGGGTCCTCGCGGCCAGGAGCGGCGCGCAGCGGCGGGGCGGATCTTCGGACGCTACCGGTCCCCGGAAGCCAGGATCGGCGCGGCGTTCTCGGCCTGGCCGGACAGGAGCCTGGCGACGCTCGAGCAGCTGGCCCGCGAGCGCCCGCGTGACTCGCTCGTTTCCCTCCATCTCGGGTTCGC
>Ga0070698_100003510_pt1 | contig 17258 bp, 22 predicted proteins | sample KBSK1502metaG_FD_65477 | JGI IMG/M metagenome (GOLD analysis project Ga0070698, IMG submission 65477) | Corn, switchgrass and miscanthus rhizosphere microbial communities from Kellogg Biological Station, Michigan, USA - KBS K1-50-2 metaG | ecosystem: Host-associated > Plants > Roots >...
CTGCCGTTTCTCGACGGCAAGACCGAGCCGCCCAGCTTGCAACACGTCGCGACCAAATGAGTCCGACGGTAGGCGTCGTGCCGCGGTGCTAGCCAATACTCACCGACGTAGTGATGGCATCGCCGCTGCAGTAACCGGCGCCATGAAAACACCACTCTCGAAACGATTCAGCTCGAAGCGAGGCGTCGCGGTTGCTAGTGGGGAAGAGCGTCGTCGACGCCCAGTTGATTGGTGCCAATCACCGGGTACTCGTGCTCCGCCGGCGTGATCAGCGCCGACGTACCGTCGCGCCTGAGGATCTCGTGCTGCTCGCGGACGAACGGCGTGATGTCTTCGATCTTGTGAATCCACTCGCGCGCGTACTTCGCTAGCACCTTGCCGCGCAGCCCGAGTTGGACGGCGCGCCGTTCGACCGGATTGCCAAATGGATCGTGGTCCGGATCCCACTGCAGCCGAACGTCTGACATCGCGACCGCTGCTTGCCATGTTTCGCGATCCTTGTAATAGCGATCGACGAAGCTCGACGGCACCGCATGCGCGAGGATTTCGTCGAACGCCGAGCGCGCGAGCCAGATCGCGAGCACGACCTCCTGGCCTTCCTTGGTCGCCCAGCCGCAGCGATACATCATCCACAAGAAGTTCGGCTTGATCCAACTCATGCGGCCGAGCGAGAACTCGCCGCCGAAGTATCCGTGCTCGGCGGCAAACCGACCGATCGAAGGCCGGTACGCCTGATAGACGACTACGGTTTCGTCGTCGAACTGTGCGAGCACGTGCCTACCCGTTTGCGGCCACCGCGCGTTCTGCGTTTCGTATTTTTCGAGAGCCAACATGTTTACTCGACGGTGATGAGCGAGCTCATACTATCCGGACGTGCAGCGATGACAGAGCAAACGCCTGCGGCTCGACAATTTGCGGCCTGGCTGATCGCGTTCAACGCTGGAGAGCGTAGCGCGCTCGTTGCGTATCATCAGCAACACTTTCCATACGACGTCGCCAACGCTGTGTTGAACGACATCGAGCGTGAGCTCGCATTGAGCCAATTCACGCGCGGACTCGACGTTCAGAAATTCGAGACCGAGACGTCGACCAGCATCGTCGTCCTTCTCAAGGAGCGGCGCACCTCCAAAGTTTTCCTGCGCGCAGCGATGGAGATCGACGCAGCCGAGCCTCATCGCGTTGTCCGTTTCGAAATGGATGCCATTCCGACGCCAGATGAATTCCTCTCTGCGGAAGAGCGCGCGTCGCGGGAGGCCGATGATGCGAAGCGTCGCGCGTTTTTCGCTGCAGCGACGCCAGAGGACGCGGTTTCGGTCGAAGTGAAACTTCCGCGCGTCGTGGTCGAGTTGCTTGCCGTGCTCGATCTAGACGTGGCTCACCAACCGCGGACCGCGCATGAATTCGGCAAACCGGGGAAGGCAATACCCTCGTTTGCAACGCTCGCGCAGCGTTGTGCACGCGTGCTGATGCAGCTCGCCGATCACGCGCAGCAAGGCGTGCACCGAAACGGTGGGTGGGAGCGGCAGTGGATCATCGATGCGTTCGGCGATGGCTGGCTAGAACGCACGGAGCCAGGTGATCCGTATGATCGTATCGACGACAAGGTCGATGTCGAACTGAGCCAGCGCCTGTACAGACGACCGAAGCGCGGGTGAGCGCACTGCGAGACAGCGAACATGACGTGGTTTGAGGACCTGACGCCCTATATGTACATCGACACGGAGCCGACGAATCCGCCGACGCTGAATGTCGGGTGGCTCGCGCGTGGATACGAGTTCGCAAAGGGCGACCTGCCTCAGCGATTTGTCAGTCGACTTCAAAAACTCTGCGAGCACGCGCCCACGCAGCAGACACGTGGGCTTCATTCATGTGAGCTCTGTGCCGGCGAAATCCCGTTTGCCGACGACGAACGGCACAGCAGCGCTGAGATTCGGGCGGTCGGTGCGGATGGAACGCGATACGCCGCCCCAACTCTGATCGTTCACTACGTGACGGCGCACGGCTACGCGCCGCCCCAGGTGTTTGTCGATGCTGTACTTCGGATGGACCCACTCGCGTGGGAGCATGCAAACGCTCAGCAACTCTGCATGAGCTGCGGGACCAAGCTGGTGTTGAACAGGCGCGGCGGCCCCGTCGACTTTCCATGGTTCTCGTGCGAGGGATGCGCAACGACGTACTGGCGATGAACATCGAGCGGCGAATCACGATCGCGCCGAACTACATCGCGCGATGATCGATGCTCTCGCCGCTCTCGAACGCAGCGTGCTTTGCTGCTAGTACTCGATCACTCGAACATCGTGCGTTCGCGCGAGCTCGATGATGATGGGGCGCGCCTCTGCCTCGTGGCTGCTGTCCGCATAGTCGAAGAACACATTGTCCTCGAAGAGCGTGCCTTGAAGCCACGGATGCTCGTTCTGCCGAAACGTAAAGCACCGGCCCCGCGCCTTCAGCGCTTCGTGTGCGTCGAGCATTTCCTTTGACCAACCGATCCGCTTTCCCACCTCAATCATGCGATCGAAGTCGACTGGCGCTGTCTTTATTGCCGGCATTGCGAGCAGCGCATCCTTTACGGCATCGTACGGAAACTCAGTTATCTCGGCTTTCGAGACCAGACGGGTGCCGCTCATGCCTGAACTGTACGACCGCGCCGGGTGCGATAGATAAGGAGGAGTCGCCGCTAATCAGCGTCAGTTAGCCGCTGGCACGCTGGCGACCAACGGCTTAGGGTGGTCCACTTCCACGCGTTCGGCATGGGCACGGCCGGAGTCCGGTTCGAGCAGCCCGACTAAAACGCGGATCACGCGGACGCTGCTGCGTTGTCAAATGCAGCGCTGTCGCCGCCGAAGCGACAACGTCGCCTCTCAGATGACGGCCAACGCAACCGCCGGCTTGTGCGTCGGCCGCTCTCTGTAATCTCGCAACGATGCGTCGGCTTGCGCGTTGCAGTCGCGTCGTTCATGCGCAAGATAATTCTTCTCGCTCTTCTGCAAGCGTGTGCGACCAACTCAAGCCAAACGATCGAGCTGTCGCCAAGCGGCAAGCAGGATGGGGCCGCATTCACCGACGTCACGCTCGATCCGAAGGAGGAGGTCACCCTGATTTGGTCGTGCGAGGAGCTCCTCGAGCTCAACGGCTGCACGACCGACGTGGAGATCTGGGCACGCGGAGGTGATATCCCCGATGGGGCGTGGGTCGCTTCATTGCTGCACTCGAGAGACGACGGCGAAGATCCCAGCGATACGCGAATCTTCCACGGTGATAACAAGGTGACGTTCGAATCACCCGCGTTCAGCATCCACGAAGCAGAGCTGATCAATACGTCGACGAGCACGCTCGTCTTCGGGATCCTCGCCGCTTGGCGCTAGCTCGCCGCGCCGCCCGCGCATTATTTCGTGCGACACAACCGCGCTCGTTTCGTCTAGTGGCATCAACCGGAGGTCACTATGCGAAGAAGCTCTAAGCGGTTCCTATCTGCCCTTGTGACGGCGCGTGGATGCAGGTTCATCGCGACGATGCTGGTCTGCCTGGTTCTCATGAGCGCCTGCTATCGATACTCGGTACGATCAGGACAACCGCCCGCGACGCCGCCGATGCAGAAGACGGGCGTGACGTTCCTGTTCGGCTTGGTCGGCACCGAGGCCGTCGCTGCCGAGTGCAGAGACGGAGTCGCGTATACCGAGACGTGGCAACCATGGTGGTCGGTCATCGTCACGGGTTTGACGTTCTACCTGATCACTCCGTGGAAGGGAGAGTGGGCGTGCGCTCAACCAGCAGCGCAACGCGCGTCGCGTGACCACTGACGCAGGAACGGCGGCGGGTAGCTCTCGGCGAAACCAAATCCAAGGGCTGCTCGGGTTGAACTTCCTCAAGCGCCTCAACTACGAAATCCGTTCGGCGGAGGGTCACATTCTCGCATCGATGTGCCCGACCGTTCGCGGATCGCCAACGCTCGCTGATATTGCGTGACCGCGTGTATGTAGTCTGCCTTGTTCCGCTCTCGCGCTACACTGCCATTCGCGGACGATGCGTGATCGACTGCAGTGGCAGGGGCGCGGAGCGTCGCTGAGCGACGAGCAGCGCGTGACGCTCGCGCAGCACGTCGAGCGCTGGCGCGAAAAGGTGCCAGGATATGGCCTGCTCGTGCCGCGCGAACGACGCGGAAGATCGTGCCGCCCTTCTGCACGAACTCGGGTAGAGGTCCGGGCGCGCAGTTCGCGATTCGCTCGCCCCACAGGCGAAAAAGATCGATGGGCCGAGACCAAGTCTCGCGGTCCCACCCAGGTGGTGGACGTGGTGCTGAGATAGCGCGGCCTCGATTGCGTGACTTCGGTGTCGTGCGTCGGGCTCAGAAATCTGAGATCGCGGCTCGCAGTCCCTATGTTGGTCCAAGACTTGTGCGCCTGGCCTGGTGCTTGCTGCTCCGAGGGCATGACCTACATGCGGCTCGTAACGATCGCGGCTCTTGCCGGTGTTGTGGGTTGCGACGACAACCCGCAGTGTCTCGATTACGCGGGCCCTGCCGGCGCACCTGCCTACGAGCTGCGGGATCCGGTGAGCGGGGTGTGTCAATCGTTTGGCGGGTATGACTGCGCCGATCCGTGTAGACCCTGTCCAGCGACGGGGATCGCCGAGCCGGACTGGGCGCAGTGCTACACGCAATGTGAAGGTCTCGATGAGGCGACCTGCAAGACGACATCAGCGTGTCGCGCGGTCTATAGCGGCAGCACGTTCCACGAGTGTTGGGGGACTGCGCGCTCTGGACCGATTCAAGGTGGCAACTGCACCGGTCTCGGCGCCGAGGAATGCTCGCGTCACGATGACTGCGTCGCGATCCATGCGGAAGGCACACCGATTGGATCGTTCATGTCGTGCGCGCCTGAGGGCACGGCTCAAGATCCTGGCTCGTGCGTCGGTACTGTGACGTGCGGGACCGCGCCACCACAGTGCCCGATGGGCACGATCGCCGGCCGTCGCAACGGCTGCTGGACGGGGTACTGCATTCCGTATGCGGATTGCGACATGTTGCCCGCCTGCAGCACGCTCGGCGAGATGGATTGCATCGCGCGCACGGACTGCACTCCCACCTACGCGGGTCACAACTGCACGTGCAACACCACAGGCTGCACGTGCCAGAGCTGGACGTTCGACGCGTGCAAGTAACTCGCGAGCGCGCCCGCGGCTTTCAAAAACCTTGGCTGGTTCTACTCGCCGCTTGCTTCGCTTGCGGTGACACGTCGACACCACCGTGCAGCGGACAAAACTGCTGCCGGTCGAGCTCGGACTGCGCGATGCAGTTCGAACAATGCTTCGCACCAGGCGAGGACATCGGGTGCGGCGCATGCTCGATCCCACCGAGCACCTGCCAGGTCGACGCGGAGTGTACGGCGATGGGCTCCGCGTTCATCTGCGCCGTCGCGCGCTGCACCTGCAACACCGATAAGAGCTGCATCGCCGGCTGTCTCGATGACAGCGGTTGTGGCGAAGGGCTGACGTGCGGGCTCGAGCATCGCTGCGTCCCGAGCGCGTGCAGCGATGCGAGCGGGTGCCCGATCGACTTCGACTGCACCAGCAACGGCTGCATTCGTCGGCGTTGCACGAGCGACGACGTTTGTCAGGGCGCGTGCGTGAAGGGGCAGTGCTATCCGACGCTCGGGTTCTGCTCGTCGTTGCCCTCCTGAGGCGAGGCGCCGCGCGAAGGTCAAGGCACGGCTGTCATGCACTGGCCCATATCGCAGTTCACGACAATCTGCTCGTTGTTGAACGTCGACTTGCCGTCTTCGGCTTGGGTGGGTCCCTGCGCGCATCCACATCCAGGATATTGAGCATCGCAGCGTGCCTCGGCGTCTTCGAAGCGTGCTTGTTCGGAGCTGCGGATCCCGATCGCGACCTGGCTGCCACAACAGCTGATCATGTGCAACGCGACCAAACAATCGCTCGTGACAGCGCAGGTCTTGTCGAAGCTCGGAAACACCGGGTCCGTCCCCGTGCACCGCACTTCATCGTCGGACCACGGCGCGTCTCCACAAGCAGCGAAGATCATCGCGATTACGATCCGTTTCATTCTGGAAATGTTCGCAAACTGTGTGCCCGCCGCAAATGTGCGTTCGAGCAAGCAGCACCCTCAGCAAGCAGTGACGCCCCTCAGGAATTCGAGGGAGCAGCCGACGAGGATCCGATACATTGCAGGTCGGAGCGGCTTGGTGTCCAGCTTGCAACGTGGTCGTTCGATGCGCTGGCTACTGGTTCTGGCTTCGCTGCTCGGTTGTGGCGATCGTGATGACTCTCAAAATGATGGCAGCGTCGCTGCCGAGTGCACAGCCGAAAATGAGCACGTTCAGGGCGCGGCGTTGGAGGTGACGCCCGTCTACATCAACTCCCTGCTTGCGTTGGACTGCAGCAACCGGCTCTTCGTGCAGGCGAGTGATGTGATGGACGCGTTTCCGAACGGCGACGCGCCAGCGCTCGTTGCGCAAGCCGACTTCATGATCGATCGGATCGTCCTCGCCTCGTCGAACCCGATCCTCCGGTTTGCGATCGATGACGGGGCGCACGTCGTTGTGGGCGCAGAGCCTGTTTGCCAGGGCGCAGCACCCTCGTGCGTCGCCTATATCATCCATGGCACGACGAGGAATCTGCTAGAGGTCGCGGCGTGTCCGTACCGTGGTCCCAGTCCCTGTTTGGCGCCCTGACAGATCGCACGCCTCACTGAAGCGCCGGTAGATCAGACCAAGCGTCGCCGAGCTGGCGGAGCACCGTATGGCTTCGGGACCGGCGCGGGTACCGGATCGAATGCGAGGTCGAGCACGGTCTCCTTGTCCCGAACCTCCACGATCTTGCTGGTCGCGTAGCGAACACCATCCGGCCCGACGAAGCTCACCGTGTAGTCGCGCGGCTCGAGCCCGCTAACGACGAACTCGCCACTGCTACTCGTCGTTGCTGTGGTCGGAACGCTCGCTGTCGTCCAGACTTCGACGACGACTCCGCCAAGGGGAGCACCGGTCCGAGCATGGGTGAGCTTTCCCCGCAGGGAGCTGCCGCCGACCGCACGACGTTTCTCGACCGGCGGAACCGACTGGTTCTGCGATGGCGGGGCAGACGTGTTCGTGTAGCAGGCAGCGAGCCCTGCGAATACGGCGGCCCGAGAAAACCGCCCTGGTTGCACGAGCAGCGCGCGTCGCAGCGGCGTTCTCGCAGTGCCGCAGAACGGACACGACTCCGCGAGAGCCGCGACGTGTCTGCGACAAGCCGCACATGGAACGAGATCCATGTCGTCATCCTAGCGCACGCTCGCCAACGACGCGCTGACTCGGCCGCTCTGGTGGCTATGATGGTGCATGGTCTTCGAACAGCTGCGTCGACTGCTGTTGATCGCGATGGCGGTACCGTTCGTGGCGTGCTGGCGTTCGCCGCCGGTCACCGAGACTGAGCCGAACGAGCCGCGCTTTGCAGCGCCGCCAGAGCCACAACCCGCGCCGCCGCAGCAGCAATCCGCACCGCCTCCACAACCCGCACCGCCGCCGCCACCGCGGCCGAAACCAAGCGGGCCCTGTCGGGCCGATGCGCAGCATTGCTGTCGCCCCGACGGCACACTCGTCGTGCCGGGTGGTTGTCAGCCGAGCTATCCCGAGCACGTCGCGCCGGCGACTCAGCGAGGCAACGATGGCTCCTGCGTGCCGATCGAGTGTCATCTGAAGTGCCTGCCGGCGGATGCCGCGATCGCTACGCCGCTCGGGCTCGTTGCCGTCTCGAAGCTCCGCCGCGGCGATCTCGTCTGGACGGCCACCGCGAGCGGTGCGCGCGTCGCAGCGCCGCTGGTTGCGATCGAATCGGTTCCACTCGTGGGCGAGCACTCGATCGCGCTCGTGACGCTCGACGACGGGCGTGTGCTTCGCGCGTCGTCGTCGCATCCGTTGGTCGATGGCACGCTCGTCGGCGCTCTCGTGGTCGGTGCGGTCGTCGATGGTGCACATGTCACCGCGATCGAGACGATGCGTTATCGCGGGGCCACGTGGGATCTCTTGCCCGCGGGCGACACCGGCACCTACTGGGCCGACTCCGTGCGACTAGGGTCGACGTTGCGCGACATGCGGTGATCGTGCTCGAAGCGATCGCTGATCCACATCAAACAAATCATCAGAGCAAGCGTGCGCTGAGCCGATCAGGTAGCGAGGCGCTACGGAGCGACGAGCTCCATGACCGCTTGCGTGACGAACGCGTCCTGGCGCGCGGTCGCTAGCAGCGTCCCCGCGGTCTTCAGATCATCTTTGTACTTCACTGCCACGGCTGCCGCGCCGTCGTTGGCGTGGGCGTAATAGTCGACGTAGTCGGTCGTAGGGAGCGTCAAGCCGGTGAACTGGACGTTTGAAGGCCCGGGACTTATCGGAATCGGGTGACCCTCCGCCGCAGCAAAGCGATGCACTTCGGGGCGCCCCGAATCTCGCGCCACCACCAGGTCGGCCCGTCACGTCGCCCCAACATGGCGCGCGCACTAGTACATCCGAGCCTGCGACGGCGAAGCGCTATTCTATCCGGAGTCTTTTCGATCCCGCGTATAGCCGATCGCTCGCCGAGGATTCGCTTCGATTGGCTCCATCGCATCAACGACGAGGACGGGCTCGCGCCCGGCACATATTCGGCGCGGCGGCGAGACGTCGAGGTCCTTGGCCCGGCACGCGCGCTTCTGTGGTCGACATGAGTGCTCCTTCTCGTTACACGACGAAGGCGCGGGTACTGTTTTGCGAAATTTGTTCGGCGAGGTCTGCCATCGGAGTGATATCGGAGACCGTCGCGATTGCGGGTATGTCCTCGCCACGGGCACATGCGCACGAGGTATTACGACGTCAGCAAACTGCACCTGATCCGTTGCATCGGCTTCGTGATCGCAACGGGCTGTTCATCCGCGCATGTCGAAGGGATCGCCGATGGTCAATCGCCGACGTGCCCGGCTCCCTCCCAACGCTGTGACGATGCTTGTGTGGTCGGCACATGCGACTTCGCGGTCACCTCAGTGACGCCGGCGGCGAGCGCTTCGGTTGGATCGGCCTCCGATTGGGTGAGCGGCGGAACGTTTTTCACTCTCTCGGGTCACGGTTTTCAAAAAGGGATGCGCGTGTTCCTCGGCGACGGACGTGCGCCGGTTCGCGTGATCGGTGCCGAACACGCCACCATCCAGGCGCCGCCTGGCCCGGCCGGCGTCGTCGATGTTCGCATCGAGCTCGGCAGCCAAACGTCAACGTCACGCGGATTGTTCGAATACGTGGCGGCGTCCATCGAAAGTTCCGCGCCGTGGGAGAAGCGCACGATGTCGAGCGCACACGCCGACGTCCCGTCGCTCAGCATCCTGTTCGATGGGCGCGCGCTTGTTACCGGCGGCTACGTGTCGTTCTCCCCAGACACCACGTCGGCCGCCGGGCATCTGTTTTCGATGACGTCCGGGACCACCGCACCGACGCAGAACCTCATGCACACCGAACGCTGGAATCACGTCAGCATCACACTACTCACGGGCAAGACGGCGATCTTTGGCGCAGCAGGCGTTGGAACTGGAGCGTGTTGCGACAGCCTGATCGTCGACATCTTCGACCCATCGACAAATACGTTCACCAAGTCCGCGGCAGTGCCGGCCGAGCGCTTCCAAGGCCCGCGTGCGGTGATGTTGGTCGATGGTCGTGTCTTGATCCTCTCGTACATGACGTCGGCTGCACAGATCTACGATCCCGAAACGGATTCGTTCACGACCGTCCACGGCGCGCCGCCGATCGACTACTACCAGATCACGGGTTACCAATACCTAACTCGACTACGCGATGGACGCGTGCTCATCGTCCTCGGGCAAAACCGCGATGCCTGGCTCTTTGACTCCGACGTGGGCACCTTCTCGAAGGTGGGCAAGGGACCCGCTGCGGGCCCAGACGGATTGCACACTCTGCCGGACGGCCGCGTGATCGCGGTCGGCGGCAGTACCGTCGTCGACGGGTCCACGTCGGTGGCCACCGCGACCGTGGAAATTTTCGATCCCGCAACTGGCGAGGGCTTCGCACCTGCGCCCTACACGCTCAGCTTGCCACGGGTCGTGTCGACGACGGCGCTCGAACGCGATGGCTCTATTTTGGTCATCGGTGGCGCTACGGGTTCGTTTCCCATCCCATACACCTGCGGCACGGTCGTTGATGACCACGTGATTGCTGCGGTCGATCAGATCAATCCCGTTTCGCAAACGGTCACCTCATTCGCACCACTGCCCGAGCCGAACAGCTACCTCGTGGCTGGCACTCTGCTCGACGGCTCTGTTGTGGCGGCAGGCGGTGCGTTGTGCGGAGTGGGTCAGCCCTACCCATATCTATACTTCCGGCCGGCGCCACCGATTCTATGAGAGGGTGCGGCACGGCGCGCGTCGATGATGGGTTCCGAGATCCACAGCGCTGCACCTCCGACCGCCAAACCAAGCTCGCCGACCCAACACACGTAAACACTCGCGCCTCGACGGCGAAGATCAGCAATGGGAAGTTCGACATCGACTTATCCTGGTGGAGCCGTAGGCGCAGACAGACTGCTGCGCAAGATCGAACCGCCCGACCATGAGTAGGTGCGGTACCGTCGAGCCATGTGGCGATGGCTCGTGATCGGGTTTGTGTTCCTTGGCTGCAAGGGCGAGCCGAAGCGCGAGATCACGAAGACGATGACGATGACGAATCGGTCGAAGTGCGTCGATGGGGACGAGGCGTCATGTGCGCGTGCCGGCCGCACGTGGACTGGCGGGAAGTGCTGCGACGCGAAGCGGTTGGCGAGGCGCTGCGAAACGAGAGGGCTGGCGTGACCAGTGAGGCGTTGCCGATTCGCAACGGCGACGTATACCTTTCCGTCGCGCAAGCTGCGCGCAGGCGTCGGTCGCACCTGGAACGATCCGAACCTGGGTTCGTGCTGGGCGGCTAACGGCAAAGCGAGCAGGACGCGTGCTACGGGTCAGTGCTACCGAGCTAGAGCGGTTCATGTCAGGCGCACCAATGAGAAACAACAAGCGGAGACTCGTCAACGAGCGGCGGAGCTGCTCGCGCGGTCGCACGCTCGGCAGGTGCGCGTCTAGGGGTTAGCGTGGCGAGGCGCCGCAACATAGAAACGCTCGTCGAAGCGGCCCAGGGCGGATCGTTGGCGAAGGTGCAAGAGTTTCTCGAGCGCGGCGCTGATGTGAACTCGCGGGACCAAGACGGCTGCACTGCTCTGCAGCTCGCTATCGGTGACGGCTTCCGAAAGGTCGCGACGGTGTTGTTGGCGCATGGAGCCGATCCTTCGCTTGTCGACAACAGCGGCTTCACGCTGCTGCACTGGGCCGCGTTCTCAAACGACCCAGTCTCGTTGGAGCTGGCGTTCCTTCCTGACGTCGGAATTGATCCCCTAGACAACAGCGGCCGCACACCGTTGTCCTATGCCGTATCGCTCGACTGCCCACTCGCGATGAAGTGGTTGTTGAGCAAAGGTGCAGATCCGAACCGCCCGGATCGGAACGGATGGACACCGCTGCACTTCGCCGCGGCTGGCGAAAATGCTGCACTGATCGAGCCGCTTCTCGAAGCAGGTGCTTCCGCGATGGTCGAATCAAACGATGATGAGACACCGTTCGAAGTCGCGCAGCGGCTCGAGCATGAAGAAGCCGCGTTGCGGCTGCGCATGCGGATGGACAACGGGATCTAGCGACGCGGCCTTATTCGCTTCGCTATCCTCGAGAGAACGGCATGATCTTCCAAGACCTCAGATCATTGCTTGCCGAAGGCCGGCGCTTCGACATCGACGATGCAGTGCGCATCATCATTAACTGCTGCGGTGAACTCGCGCACGAGCTGCCTCGCGGTCCTATCACGCCGGCGAGGATCCTTTTGTCGAACGACGGCGATGTACGGATCGCTGACTTCAAGGCGGATTTCAATCTCATCAAGCGCTACACGGCCCCAGAAATCTTGGAAAGCGCAAGGAGCGGGAAGACGTCGACGCAAATGCGCGCGTATCTCACTGGAGCACGCCCAACCGACGGATGGATCGAAGTCGATGTGAGACCAGCGGTCGTATTTGCGCTCGGCTGTATTCTTTGGGAGATGGTTGCCGGCGCGCAGCTGTTTGATGACGACAAAGCGGTGATGGGAAGACTGCCGCCGCTGCCCGACGCACCGTCCGCGCTGCAGGCCATCGTTTGGACGGCACTCGCAACACGGGTGGAACGTCGCTACAAGACGCCGACAGAGTTCGGAGACGCGCTCGCAGGCTATCTAGCGGCGCGAACGGTCAATTGATGATGCACTTCGACGAGCAGCGCATCGCGCAAGCTGTACGGCCGCTGATCGGCCGCGCACTGTTTGCGGCGAACCGTGCAGCGAACATGGATTCGTTTCAATTCGGCACTCCACGACAGGAGCCGAGTACGACGACACCGATCACATCCGGGCGACTGACGGTTCTCATGCGCGGCGATGTCGACCACGCACTTGCGTTATCATTGAGAGATGGGTTGGCGCGCCGCGCTACTGCTCGCAGCGTTCGCGTGCGGCTGCCTCAAGTCAGGCTCGGTCGTTTGCGCTGACGGCGTAACGGTCTGCCCGGAGGGAACGCTTTGCGTGCAGCGAGTGGACGGTTCGAACTTCTGTGCGTCGCCCGATGATCTTGCGGCGTGCAATGGTAAGGCTGAAGGCGAGACATGTGGGACGGGGCGCCGCTGCTACGCGTTGGCGGAGGGCACCGTATGTTCCGACGCAGGGTGCGGCAATGGCTTCGTCGACGTTGCAGCCCCAGATTTCCCCTTCGACGAGCAGTGCGACGACAGCAACACGATCACCGGAGATGGTTGCTCTGCCGATTGCACCTCGACCGAGCGCTGCGGAAATAACGTGATAGATCTGATTAACGGCGAGACGTGCGACGACGGGAACCTGCTGTCGCGAGACGGTTGCTCGAGTGCGTGTGGCACCGAGATGCCAACCTGGGTTTCGTTCTCGGAGCCGAGCGGTCGAACCAAGGTGTCACTCGCGTACGACGCGCGTCGCGGGCGCGTCGTCATGTTTGGCGGCGCCAGCACCAACGCTGGTTCTCCGCCACTCGACGACCTTTGGGAGTGGCACTCCCATTGGGAGCCGCTCAACTCGCTGACTCGCCCGCTAGCGCGCCATGGTGCCGCAATGGCCTATGACATCGCGCGAGGTGAGCTCGTCGTGTTCGGAGGACTCGGGTTGTCGCTCTACGCTGATACGCAGATCTGGATGGGTGGCGCCTGGGTGGAGCGTGAGGTGACCGGACCGAGTCCGCGCACGTCGGCGGCGATGGCGTATGACGTAGTCGGCCGGCGAGTCGTGTTGTTCGGGGGCCAGACCGCCACTGTGGACGCTGCCGATACGTGGGTCTGGGATGGCGCGAAGTGGACCGAGCTAGTTTCTCCGTCGATACCACCGGCGTCGGCAGCGCCGTCGATGGCCTACAACCCAAAGACCGATGTTCTGTTGCTCACGTCGGCGGGTCAGACGTGGAGTCTGGGTCGCGATGGCTCGGGGTGGCAGTACCTGTACCCCGCGCCGTCGCAGGCGCGACTTGTTTACGATCCGACGTCGAGTGACGTCGTTGCGTACGCGTTCGGAACGCCAGGACTACAACTGTACCGTCGCGGATCGACCGGGTGGAACGTCGATCAGACTACAACTCGTTCCGGCCTCACGAACGGCAGTCTGGTTCCCGATGTCTTGCGAAAGCGCCTTGTCCTTGTCCACCAACCGCTTACGCTCTTTCTGCTGGTCGAAGAGTGGGACGGGACGAGCTGGACCCAAATGAGTGGCCTGTCGGCGGGCACGCCGGCTGCGGCCGCTCTCGATACGCTTCGTCGACGTGCAATCCTGTTCGACACGACCCGCGTGACGTGGAGCTTTGACACTCTCGGCGAAACGAGGTTGAACCCCGCGACCTCTCCATCACTTCGCACCTCCGCACTCGCGGCGTACGACGAGCGCCGCGATCGCGTCGTCCTGTTTGGAGGCGTCGACCCGCAGAGCAACCTGCTCGACGACACGTGGGAATGGGACGGGCAGACCTGGACCGATGTCTCGACTGCAACCAGGCCTCCGCCGGCCAGCGCCGCCCGCGCCATGACCTACGATCGCGCTCGCGGCAAGGTCGTCCTCGTTCACACGACCCAGATGTGGGAATGGGACGGTGTGGCGTGGCAATCAAGTGCATTGGCCGCACCGCTACTCAATCGAACGGGTCCAGCGCTCGCCTATGATCCAATCCGCGAGCGCGTCGTGTGGTTCGGTGGGCAGGACAGTTCGGCGCTCGCCTTCAATGACACGTGGCTGCTCGAGCCGACGGGATGGGTGGTGCAGGAACCACCGTTTGCACGCCCAGCGCCGCGTAGCAGCGCTTCGCTAACATGGGATGCTAGCCGGCGTCGCCTTGTCCTCTACGGTGGAATTAACGACGACATGCCGATGGCTTTCCGTGATGCGTGGGAGTGGGACGGCGTCCGCTGGTTCACCGTGCCCGTACCGCAAGTGACCGGCGTGGGTGGCCCCACGCTGACGGCATTCGACGGTGGCGGCATTTTGTTTCTCGGTCCCTCTCCTCCCGTGCGGCTCGTATGGCGCGGCGCCGACAGCGCCGAAACCTGCGCGTTGCCCTTCGATGTCGACGGCGACAGTCTGATCGGTTGCGCCGATGCCGATTGCTGGTTTGTGTGCACACCATTTTGCCCGCCCGGTACGCAGTGCAATTCAGCACAGCCGCCTTACTGCGGTGATCAGCAGTGCGCATCGAGCGAGAGTGGCTTCACGTGCCCTGACGACTGCACCGCCCCGGCTGCGCAGTGCGGAAACGCGGTGTGCGAAGCCGAGATGACTTCGTGCCCCGGCGATTGCGCACCATGAATCTCTCGTCCCGCCTGAGCAGCTCTGAAAGCTCAGGCCCTTAAGTCTCGCTCATCCCTTGAGCGTGCTCAGGTGCTAAAGCAGGTCAGTTTTTGGCGACTGCCCCCGTTTCACAACTGATGCAGATCCCGTTTGCAGCGATCGGGTTGCGGACCCGCCCTCGCGTGACCAACTGGATCGAATCGCTGAAGAGCCTCGCTGCGGCGATCCTTCTGACATTCGAAGTTCGGAGCCGATGGCCGGGTTTGAACCGGCGACCTACGGTTTACGAAACCGTTGCTCTACCCCTGAGCTACATCGGCAGGGTACTGATTTTGTTTGCTTCTGACGGTCGGAGTTGGCGGCTTCCTCTGTGTGGCCAGTGGTTTCGAGGCCGTGGACTCTGCCAGCCTCATTGTTGAACGTCAAGTGGAGGCGCGGATCGCGCGCGAGACAAGCCGTGTCCACGTGGGCGTATCGGGCGGTCACCGAGCTGGCGAGGTGCGAGGCGGATGCGATCGCCGCGAGTGCAAGAAGCTACATCCGTTGATGCGGATCCCAGAGTTTCTTCCGGAGCCACGATCGAGTTTTCTTGCGGCAACGACGTCTGCGTCGATCCGAACAGTCCCCCATCTCCCGATCAGGTACTAGCGCGACGCCGCGCCTCGACGAGCGCAGCCAGGATCTCGGCGCCGTGCGTCCATAGGATCGCGCCAGCGGACCCCTCAATGACTGTGCGCGCGGCACCCGGGATGCGGCGTGCGAGCGAGGCGCCGTGGTCCGGCGAGTGGAACGGGCTGGCGTCGACGGCGCCGTACCAGAGGTGCACCGGCACGCGGATCTGCGCCGGATCGAACGGCCAGCGCGACATCGCCAGCAGCGCATCGCGCGCGAAGCCGTTCGGGCCCTGGGCAAAGCCCTCGTGTGCCGCGGCGGCGAGGGCCGCGGCGAACGTCGGGTCGTGGTACACGGCGAGGTCCACCTCGGGACTGGTGGCGAGCATCTCGTCGAGCATCGCGGGCGTCATCCCGCGGAACATCGCCTCGAGCGCTGGCGGATCTGACTCCGCGAGCGCGATCTGCTGCTGGACCGGCGGCGGGAGAGAGCCGCGCAGTGCGGCGAGCTCGTCGGTCCCCGAGACCACGGCCACCGCCGAGGCGGCCCCGGCCGCGGCGCACGCGAGCGCGAGCGGCGCCCCCTGGGAGAAGCCGACGATCGCTGGCTGGTCGAGCGAGAGCGCCGCGGCGAGCGCGCGGAGATCCTGCGCGCCGTCGAGCAGCGTGCGGTTCGGCGATGGATCAGAACGGCCGAGCCCGGGCCGGTCCACGGCGATCAGCCGCACGCCCAGGCGCTCGAGCGCGCTGGTAGCGAAACCGAGCGAGCCGCTCGTCGCCGCGCCCGGCGAGAACAGCACCGGTACACCGGATGTTGGCCCCCACTCCGACCACGCCATCTGCCGTTGTGGCGCCACGGGGACCGCGCCGCGCCGCGCGGGCGCGCTGATATCGAGGGACAACTGCTGGGACATATCGCCGAATCTAGCTCGCCTCGGTGCGCCGCCACAACGTGGCGAACCAGATGCGCGACTCGCGATCGCTATTGCGGATTAGAAATACCAACGTTCACGACGGAAGGCCGCACGCTTCGTCTGATGTGATCGCGCTGTTTCCGGCGCTTTGATCAGCGACGTCGTCGCTTCGCGCCGCGCCGCACAGGCCGTCGACGTCGGCCGAGCTGCGCGCGTACAGCCTCGAGCTCGCGGCGAATCTGTTGGATACCGGCGATCGCGATCGACGCGAGCGGGCCGTAGTCGACTTGCTGATATCCGTCGTCGGCGGTTGAGACCAGCTCTGGGAAGATCAGCGCGAGCTCTTGGGCGATGACGCCGATCGCGCGCTGGCCGAGTGGCAAGCCAACGTCGGCTGCGGCCTCGTTCCATTCCCAGCTGACCACGCGAATGCGATCGATCCGATCGAGTACGTCTGGTGATGGCTTGCGCGACATGTCGCTCCGTTACAACGCACGAATGCGGCGCTTGAGCCGGCGATCCGAACGAGTGATCGGCGGGCGCGGTGGCCGCGGATAACGGATCTCTGGCGGCATCTCGGGATGAATCAAGGTATGCGGGCCGCGCTCGCCTCGCTCACGACGAGGCTCCGGGGAATTCTCCCAGCGGCGCTGCGTGCGCAGGCCCAACTGATCGTCTGGAGTGCAGTACGGGCCAGCCGCTTCGGCAGGGTTGCCACCGACGACGGTGCTCAACAGGGTTTCGGAAATCGCTTCATCGGGCATTCGGCCGACACGCTGCACGCTTCGGACCGGCCTGACCTGTTCACCGTTTCGCGCGGCTGGCTATTGGCACCTGTCTTCTCCCGTTAACAGGTTGCG
>Ga0070698_100003512_pt1 | contig 17257 bp, 16 predicted proteins | sample KBSK1502metaG_FD_65477 | JGI IMG/M metagenome (GOLD analysis project Ga0070698, IMG submission 65477) | Corn, switchgrass and miscanthus rhizosphere microbial communities from Kellogg Biological Station, Michigan, USA - KBS K1-50-2 metaG | ecosystem: Host-associated > Plants > Roots >...
TCAGGCGAGCCGCCTGGGGCAAGGTCGCGTCGCATCGTACGGTGATCGGGGGCGCCGTCATGATCTCGGAGGCGACAACGCCCTCCGCCTTGGCCCTTTGCTCTCGCCGGCGGCGCCGGTGCAGAAGGCTCTGCCCGGATTCCAGCTCGTGGCGTCGCGCCTTGAGGAGCAGGTCCGCTTCCGAGACGATGCCGACCGGTACGCCGTGCTCGTCCAGGATCGGAACGGCGCTGATCCTGTTGTCCTCGATCAGCTGCACCAGCAGCTTGAACGGCGTCGTGGGGCGGGCGACGTGAACGCGGCTGGTCATCACGTCTGACACGGTGCGGTGCCGCGGCGGGCTGATCACGCCGGCACCCGCTCTGCGCCCGGCGCCGGTCGGTCGGTGACTTGCGGAAGGTCGTGCGAGGCCATGCGCAGAGCTTTCCACCCGACCACCTCCCCCAGTAGGGCCGAATGGCCCCGTCCGGCATGGCCTTCGACCCCGCCGCCCAGGGTCTGATGCGGAGCCTGTCGCACCACCCATCCGCCATGGCGTAGATTCGCCCCCGTGAGTCGCTCCCAGGATCGGAAGGACGTCCTGCTGGAGGCCGGGCTTACGCTCGCCTCCGAGCTCTCGCTGCCCATCGTCCTGCAGCGCATCGTCGACGTGGCCGCCCAGGTGACCGACGCCCGCTATGGGGCGCTCGGCGTGATCGGCGAGAGTGGCGAGCTCGTCGACTTCATCACCACCGGCATCTCGGCCAAACAGCGAAAGGCCATCGGCGCCCTGCCGCGCGGAAAGGGGATTCTCGGGCTGCTCATCACCGAACCGCGTCCCCTGCGCATCAGCAGCATCGCCGACCATCCGAAATCGGTCGGCTTCCCCGCCAATCACCCGCCGATGCATTCGTTTCTCGGTGCGCCCGTCCAGGCGATGGGCAGGGTCTTCGGGAACATCTACCTCGCCGAAAAGCGAGGGGCCGCGACCTTCAGCCGAGAAGACGAGGAGTCGCTCGTCATCCTGGCGGCCCAGGCGGGCGTGGCCATCGCCAACGCGACGCTGTACGCGGAAACACGCCTGAGGGAGCGCTGGCTGGACGCGCTGCGAGACATCACGGGCGCCATCCTCGCCGGCCCGGACGCGGAGGACCAGCTGGACGCCATCGCCGAGCATGCGCGCGACCTGGCCGGAGCGAACTCGGCGACGATCCTGACGACGACATCGACGCCGGGGGAGCTGGTGGTTGCCGCGGCGGTCGGCGCTTACGCCGTTGAGGTCCGCGGAGCGTCGGTCCCGGCGGCGGGCTCGATCTCGGGCGAGGTCATGGAGTCGGGCCGACCGCTCGTCGCCGATGAGGCAGGCAACCACCGCCTCGCCTACCAGCCGATCCTTCGTCTCGGCCACGTGGGACCGGCCATCTTCGTGCCGCTGCGCGTCCGGGGGCGAGCGACAGGAACCCTGATGGTGGCGAACTTACAGGGAGGTCGTCCGTTCGACCCCGCGACGGTGAGGCTGGTGGAGACCTTTGCCGACCAGGTGTCGGTGGCAATGGAATACATCCGCGCCCAGGCCGATGTCCGGCGGCTGGGCCTGCTCGAGGAGCGGGAGCGCATCGCGAAAGAGCTGCATGACGGGGTCATTCAGTCCCTGTTCGCGGTGGGGATGGGGCTGCAGGGCACCGCGCTCCTGGTCGGCAGCCCCGAGCACGCGGCTCGCATCGAGGGCGCCGTGACCGAGCTCGACAAAGTGATTCGTGACCTGCGCAACTACATCTTCGGGCTGCGGCCAGGCATCCTCGCGGACCGCCAGCTCGACCAGGCCTTGCACACGCTGGCGGAGGAGTTCGTGCGCCGCTCGCCCACGAAGCTTGACGTCGAGGTCGACAGCGGCCTGGCGGCGAGGCTGTCCAGCCGATCGCACGAGATCGTCCAGGTGACGAGGGAAGCGTTATCGAACGTCGTGCGTCACGCAGACGCGCAGAACGCGGCCGTCCGCCTGGTCCGAGCGGGACCGGGTGCACTGCTCAGCATCGAGGACGACGGATCTGGCTTCGACCCGCGAATCGACTCGGGCGGCAGCGGACTCCGGAACATGCGGGAGAGGGCATCCTCGCTCGGCGGCGCGCTGCGCATCAGCAGCAGAAACGGCGGTGGCACCAGCCTGCGCATCACCTTTCCCGTCGCGGAAGACAGGGCCGTTCGGCCCGCCGGAAGGCGGACCAAAGCGGATTCGCGTTTTCGGGGCAAGGTGCGACGATAGGCCAGGTGTCCACTCACCGCCTGCGCATCCTGCTCGTCGACGACCATGAAGTGGTGCGCGACGGCGTCAAGTCTCTGATCAACACGAACGACGACATGATCGTGGTGGCCGAGGCGGGCTCTGTGAAAGAGGCGATCGACCAGGCGACCCGGACGAAGCCCGATGTGGTCGTGATGGACGTGCGGCTGGCGGACGGCAGCGGGATCGAGGCCACGCGCGAGATCAGGGCGAAGCTCGAGAAGACGCAGGTGCTGATGCTGACGTCATTCGCCGATGACGAGGCGCTGTTCGCCTCGATCATGGCCGGCGCGGCGGGTTACGTCTTGAAGCAAATTCGTGGCGGCGAGCTGATTCGGGCCATCCGCGAGGTCGGCGCCGGCAAGAGCCTGCTCGATCCAGAAGTCACTCGGTCGGTGCTCGAGCGACTGCGCAAGAGCAAGGTGATGCGCGACGAGAAGCTGGCGCGGCTGTCAGCCCAGGAGGAGCGCATCCTGGTGCTCGTCGCCAAAGGCCAGACCAACGGTCAGATCGGCAAGGAGCTGAAGCTCGCCGAAAAAACCGTCAAGAACTACGTCTCCACGATCCTCTCCAAGCTGGAGGTGGCGCGCCGCGCGGAGGCTGCGGCCTATCTCGCTCGCCACACCACCACCCCGGGCTCTCAATAAAACAGAAGGAGCGAAGGGCCCGGGTCGGCACAAGCCAATTTCCATCCTCACAGGTGTCGCCTTGCGGCCTGGGCCTTTCGCTCTGACGTCAGCCTAGTCGAACGCACCCAGTCCCGTCAGGGCCGAATGGCACCCGATGCACGGGCCCCTGGTCGGGTCCAGCCAGTGCGGAAGGCGGGAGTACGGGTGGTGGACCCCTGTCTCAACCCGCCACGACGCATCAGTTTCTCCGATCCGCAGCGGACAAAAGAGCGCCGGCGGGCTTGCGTCCGCCGGAGCTCGCCGTCCTGAACGCGCTGTCACGCAGCGATCTTCTGCGCGACCTTGATCTTCTCGGGTCTGCGGGCTGCGGCGAAGAATTCGAACACGAGGGCGCCGAGCACACCGAGGGCCACAACCATCAGAGCGAATGCCGCGAAGGTCGTGTAGACGCCGATCGTCCACCAGCCGTAAGCGTTGAGCAGCATCGACCGCAGCGTCTCGCCCTTGAACAGGGTGTCCCGCTGGGCGTTGAGGGTGGCGACGTTGGCCTGCAGCGTTGCGTAGTTCGGGTCTGTCTTTGACGCTGCAGCAAGCGCAGCGTTGGCCGCTGCTATCTTCGTGCCGATCGTGGCGTAGGTCGCGCCGCCGGCGACGCCCTTCAAGTGCTCGCCGACGAAATCGTTCGCGTAGATGCGCGCCTGGTTGCCGTCGGTCACCTGGTTGCCGGCCTGGTCCCTGATCTCCTGCGGGAACTTCGCGGGATCCAGGGCTCCGCCCGCCTTGATCTGGTCAGCGGCAGGGAAGAAGATCTGCTGCGCGGCCAGCTCGTCGTGAATCTGCGTCGTGGTGAAGGAACCCAACCCGTACGCAAATGCAGATGCTCCCGCGAGAACCACGACCATGATCGCCTGAAGAGTGATGATCCGCCACCGAATTGCCTTGCTCACTGAAACTCCTCCTATGAGACTTGCCCTCTTCTCGAGGGATTTGATTGAGCTCTTGGACGGCTCCAGTGCTAGTCAACCGGGATGGGAGGGGTTTCACATCTGCCGATCGGCACCTGGCCTCTAAGGTCCAGAGTCCCGCCGCGGGGGGACCATTGGCACTGCTCGCCGAACACACAGATCGAGGGACCGGGCGGTTCTTCCGGTCCCTCGAATCGGTGCCGCGGTCGCGCTCAACGCGCGGTCAGGACCGGCTCCTTCGGCACGTTCCTGGAGGCCAGCGACGCCGCCCACGCTTTGGCCTGCTCCAACTCGCCTGGTTCCAGGAGCGTCGGCGCACCGCCGACGAAGAAGCTCATCGGCGGTGCGATGACCGTGGCCCCGGCCGCCTCCAGCTTGCGCACGATGCCGGCAGCCGCCGAGCCGGACAGGAACAGCGGCCAGCGCACACGGGTGTCGAACGCGGCCGCCGCCTTGCCCGCCAGCCAATCGTCGCCGGCGCCGTCGAAGAGCTGTGCGACCGGCTCGCTCATCCGGTGCGCCTCCGTGGGTCCGCCGACGACCACGAGGTCTGTCGCCTCCCCGACGATGGACGGCGCCTCTTCAACACTGACGAGCCGAGCTTCTCCGTGCTTGCCCAGCTCCGCGGCGATGGCAGCCGCCAGCTTCTGCGTGTTGCCGTAACGCGATCCGTAGATCACGAGACTGTTCATCTCAAACGCCTCCTATCGCAACCCGATCTTCCGCTCGCGCCCGCGATCAGGCGGCGGGCAGGTGGCGCCTGACCGGCAGTTCGCGTGTGGTGTGGGAGGAGCTGTTGGCCGCTGCCTCGCCGAGAGAGGCCAGGAACCACCAGGCCACCCACGCGACGGGCAGTGCGAGCGCCGCCAATCCCACCATGATCGCGCCGGCGAAACCGTCTCCCAGGTACATATTCCTTACTCCTTGGCTCGGATGCGCCGAGTCTCCAGCCGGCCATGTCGCCGGTCGAGGGCCATAGTCCCCCTCGGGATAGGGACTTCAGGCCCTGTCGAGACGGGTGCGCCTCGAGATCCAATTGACGCCATGGACACGCCGACCACCTACTTTCACTGGGGATTCATCCTCATCTCGCTGCCAAACCTGGTGGTGATCGCGAGCATGATCGTGTTGTTTGCGATCGCTCTCGTCCTGCCGTTCCCGCACACGGAGGAGGGCGACGATGGGCACCACGACTAGCGTCGAGGGCGCGGCTGAGGCGGCGCCTAAACCAGGCAGCTGGACGCTGAGGCTTCGCGAGTCGATCGACCGCCATCTGCCCATGGACCACTTGCTGCCGGACCGGCAGCCCTACTACGTCGGCTCCTGGGTCTACGTCTTCGGCGTGGTCACGATCGCGGCGCTCGTGTGGGTCGTGGTGAGCGGGATCGTCCTCTCATTCATGGGCCCGCAGTGGTGGCACGACTCGAGTCTTGGCCGCTTCTTCAACAGCCTGCACTTCTGGTCTGTGCAGCTGTTCTTCATCTTCATGGTCCTGCACCTGTGGGGCCAGTACTTCATGGCCGGCTGGCGAAGCGGACGCGCCGCGACCTGGGCGATCGGTGTCGTCATCTTCGGGATCAGCATCTTGACGGCCTTCACCGGCTACCTGTCGCAGCAGAACTTCGACTCGCAGTTCATCGCCGTCAACGCCAAGGACGCCATGAACGGGGCCGGGGTCGGCGCGTTCTTCAACGTCTTGAACTTCGGTCAGATGTACGGCCTGCACATCATGCTGCTGCCGATCGGGGTCACCATCCTGGTCGTTCTGCACATCGTGATGGTGCGCGCACGCGGCGTCGTCAAGCCCATCGATCCCGAGGGGACAAAGCGAGGTGCGCGGCCATGAAAGCGATGGGCGCGACGCAGGAGGAGTACTACCGGGGCGTTCGCATGGTGCCGTACGACCTGGTCAAGGAGCTGGCTTTGGCTCTCGCCGGCGTCGGAATCCTCGCCATCGTGGTGGCGGCTGTCCTTTCGTCGCCGGACGTCGCGCCGGTCACGATCGCCACCTGGGCGCAATCCGACCCGGTCGATTTCGTGACCACGGCGACGGGCGAGCTCGCAGGTTCCACCACAAGCGCCGGCTACGGCAACCCGTACAACACCAACGGCCCCGGCCAGGCGTGGGGCCCGATCGCACCGCAGAAGTGGTTCGGCACGCAGATTCCAATCGACTCCCCCGGGCTCTTCGTGATCCAGCCGCTGCAGCGCGCCGCGGTCGGCAACACCGACCTGAGCGGGGCCATCGACACGTGGCAGAAGGCGAGCTCCGACCAGCAGGCCAAGTGGACCGACGCCTACACGAAGGCCCTGGCCGACGCAACGGTCAAGGACGGCAAGGTCTCAGTGGCGGACGGTGATTACGGGCCGCTGCCGACGATGATGTCGAACCTCCTGGGCATCGCGCAGACGGGTGGACTCGACGGTCTCCTGCAGGTCAACGGCAAGTTCTACCAGACCGACTACACGCCGTCGCTGCTCTTCATAGGCGACGGGTCATACCTGTCGGGACAGGCCGAGCAGTGGAACCTGCTCGGCAACCAGTGGGGGATGATGAACGAGACCGGCCGCTATCCAGGACAGACCTGGTTGTGGCTGTACACGGCGTGGTACCAGGTGCCGCCGTTCAACAGCTCGACAGGGTTTCTCGGCCTCAGCTCCTCGAACGCCGACCTCGGGATCGTCATCCTGATGACGCTGCTGACGGTGGCGCTGGCGGCAGTGCCGTTCATCCCAGGCCTGCGCGACGTCCCACGCTGGGTGCCGATCCACCGCCTGATCTGGCGCCGGTACTACGCCCGGGGATAGGTGGCTTAGAGGCGGCCGGAGTCCCGGTTGGAGCGCAGCCACGCAAGGACCTCGCCGGCATGGCCGTCCGGCGGGAACACCGGATACCAGAGATGCTCGACGCGACCGTCCCGGAGCACCAGGGTCAACCGTCGCAGGAGCGTCTGCCCGGCCGCCTCGAAGGTGGGCAGCCGCCACGCCCGAGTCAGCGCCAGGTCCGCGTCGGAGAGGATCGCGAAGGGCAGGCGCAGTCGCGCCACCACCTCCTGCTGGTACGGGATGTCCTGCGTCGACAGCCCGAATACTTCGGCGCCCGCAGCCAGCAGCTCGGAATGGTGGTCGCGGAACCCGCATGTCTCCGGCGTGCATCCCCGTGCGCCGGGGATCGAGTCCCAATCGTCGACGAGAGCGACTTCTCCCGGGCGCCCCGTCCGCGGATAGGCGTAGACGACGGTTCGTCCGCCGCGCATTGCGGCCAGGGAAATTCGGCGCCCGTCGGTGGCGGGAAGGGTGATGTCCGGCACCCGAGACCCTCGAAGGTGGTCCGCGGCGCCATCGTCCACCGGCACTGGGAGATTGGGTGGAAGGACCATCGGATCCTGCCGCGCGTCGCTCACGAATCCAGTATGGCTAGAGCCAGACTTTTCCTCGGCGACGGACGCCGGCCCATCCGGTGGCCGTGACGAATGTCAGGCGGGGTTGTGGACGAGCCCTTTCTCGCGGCTCCAGGAGTAGTCGCGCACGGTGTGGCAGACCTGCACCCAGTAAGAGTCGTAATAGGCGTCGCGGGCGCGCTTCTGGGTCTCGACGTGGTCGGGCTGCCGGCGCCACGCCTTGAGCGCTTCGTCGGATTCGAAGCGGGCGACGCTGATCCGCTCGCCGTCATCGGACACGTAGCCCTTGATGCCCAGGAATCCGGGCATGGCGGAGACGATCTCGTACATGCGCTCGTTCCGCTCTTCGTACTCCTCGAGGTCGATGTCGTCCCGCCTGTCGGTCCCGAAAAGCACGACCACCATGGCAGCCCCTCCTTGAGGACGTTGCGGCCAAGCTTATGGCGGGGATAATCGTCGCGCCTGCCTGGTGACGACCCCGAACAACCTTCCTGCCGAGCTCACCTCTTTTGTCGGCCGCGAGCCGCAGCTGGCCGAGCTGCGCCGCCTCTTGCACCGCTCGCGCCTGATTACCCTCACGGGCCCCGGTGGCGCCGGCAAGACGCGCCTCGCGCTGCGCCTTGGGGCCGAGCTCCTCGATCGCTATCCAGAGGGAGCATGGGTCGTCGACCTCGCTCCACTCAGCGACGGCCGTCTCGTGGCGCACACGCTGGCGGCGGTTTGCGGAATCAAAGAAGGGTCCAAACGCCCCGTGGCCGACGTGTTGGCGAAGGGACTGGCAAACAGAACCGCCCTTCTCGTGCTCGATGGTTGCGAGCATCTGGTCGACTCATGCGCCGAGCTGGCCACCGGCCTGCTTCGCACATGCCCGAAGCTGGCGATGATCGCCACGAGCCGCGAGCCGCTGGGCGTGACGGGCGAGCTGATCTGGCGCACGCCCTCTCTGACCATTCCGCGCCCCGAGGACGCGACGCACCCAGAACTTGTCATGGAGAGCGAGGCAATCCGCCTCTTCGTCGACCGAGCTCGCCTCAGCCTGCCTGACTTCGAGCTGGCTCGCGGGAACGCCGCCGCCGTATCGCAGATCTGCACCCGCCTTGAAGGCATTCCGCTCGCCATCGAGCTTGCTGCACGCCTGGTCGGCGTGATGACGGTTGAGGAAGTTCTCGAGCGGTTGAGCAACCGATTCCGCGTTCTGACGGGCGGGAGCCGAAGCTCGCTGCCCCGGCACCAGACGCTCCGCCAGGCCGTCGACTGGAGCTATGGGCTGCTGGGGGCGAGCGAACAAAGGCTGTTTACTCGGCTGGGCGTATTCGCCGGCGGCTTTGATCTGGCAGCCGCGGAAGCAGTCGTCAACCGGGACCCGACCGAGGTCGACCCGGTGCTGCCCCTCCTGTCGCGCCTGGTCAACAAGTCACTGGTCGAAGCCGACTCAAGTGGCCGCAAAACGACGCGCTACCGGATGCTCGACACCATCCACGAATACGCGCTCGAAAACCTTCCGGAAAGTGACCAGGCGGAACTGCGACGGCGACATGCGGTCTACTTCCGAGAGTGGTCGATCCAGGCGACAGGCGAGCTGGGTTCTGCCGAACAGCTCAACTGGCTTCGACGTCTCGACGACGAGCAGGCCAACATCCGCCTGGCGATTGAATGGAGCCTGGTCGAGCAGCCCGACGATGCCCTTCGCCTTGTAGGGGCAATGGACGCGTACTGGTGGATGCGCCGCCATCTGGGCGAGGGCATGGAGTGGCTTGGTCGCGCCCTGGACCTTCCGGGCGCGAATGAAGCCCTACGCGCAGCTGTTCTCGTCGCCCGGGCCAGACTCAGACGCAGGCGCGGCGAGTACGAGGCCGCAGGGCGGGATGCGGCCGACTGCGCGGCGATCAGCCGACGGCTGGGACGGAACGACTACCTCATTCGGGCTCTGACGATGCTTGGGATCGTCGCGAGTGAGATGGGCGACCTGGCGTCGGCCTCGACGAGTTTCAATGAGGCCCTGGACCTGGCGCGGCGGCTCGCCATACCAAAAGAAATCGCGAAGAGCCTGAACAACCTGGCCGTGATCGACCTGGTGCGAGGCGACCTGGGGGCCGCGCGCGGACGGTCCGAGGAGGCGCTCATGGTGGCGGAAAGCCTCGCCGATCGGTTCGTCAAAGCAAACATGCTGGATACCGTGGCTCGAATCGCTCTCCGGCTTGGCGACCATGGCGAGGCAGCCCGCCGGTACGCGGAAGCACTGACGATCGCGGCCGAGTTCGAGGACACCATGACCAGTGCCGACTGCACGGATGGCCTTGCTCTCTTGGCCTCCGTCCAAGGCGACCCCACGCGAACCATCGTGCTGATCGCCGCAGCACAGGGGATGCGTTCGCTCAGCGGAGGCGAGCGCACCGCCGAGTGGTCCATCGGCGTCGACGCGGGGCTGGCCGCGGCGAGGGCCAAGGTCGGGCGCCTCGCCGCAGACGCGGCATGGAAAAGAGGCGCCGCGTTCAGCATGCAGGAGGCCGTCAGGTTCGCACTGGGTGGTGGATCTGCTGAGACGGCGCATGACGGCCAGAGCCGCTTGACCGGACGAGAGATCCAGGTTGCCAGGCTGATCGCGAGCGGCCACACAAACGCAGAAGTGGCAGCCCGGTTGCGGATTTCCGGCCGCACCGTCGACGCTCACGTCGAGCACATTCGCAACAAGGTGGGTCTCCGCACTCGCGCACAGATCGCTGTGTGGGCTCATGAACGGCTAGGGAGCGGATAGAAAAGGCAGCTCTGCTTCTCAGGCCAGTATCGACCTGACCTTCAGCCAGCACCCCCGGAGGACGTTGGGGCCAAGCTTGTGCCGGGGATAATCGTCGAGCCCGTCAGGTGACCACACCGAACAACCTGCCCGCCGAGCTCACCTCTTTTGTCGGCCGCGAGCCGCAGCTGGCCGAGCTGCGACGGCTGCTCCACCGCTCGCGGCTGATCACGCTCATCGGGCCTGGTGGCGCAGGCAAGACCCGGCTGGCGCTCCGCCTGGCCGCGGGCCAGCTCGACCGCTTCCCTGGCGGCGTCTGGCTGGTCGAGCTGGCCAGCGTCAGCGACGTCAGGCTTCTGGAGCAGACCGTCTCCTTCGCCTGCGGCATCCGGGAGGAGAAAGGGCGGCCGCTGATCGAGGCCTTGATCGACGGCCTGGCCGCACACCGAACGCTCCTGGTCCTCGACAGCACCGAGCACCTGGTCGACGCGTCCGCGACGCTGGCCTCCCAGCTCCTCCGCTCGTGCCGCGAGCTGTCGATCATCGTCACCGGCCGGGAGCCGCTGGGTGTGCCGGGCGAGACGATCTGGCGGACGCCCTCGCTCACGGTGCCGCGCCCGACGGACGCCGCCCAGCCAGAGCTCCTCCTCCAGAGCGAGGCGGTGCGCCTGTTCGTGGAGAGGACCCGCCTCAACCGGCCCGGGTTCGAGCTCGACCAGGCGACGTCGGCGCCGGTGGCACAGATCTGCTCACGGCTCGAAGGCATCCCGCTGGCCATCGAGCTCGCCGCCGGCCTGACCGGGACGACGACGATGACGGATATCGTCGACGGCCTCAGCGATCGGTTCCGGTTGCTGACCGGGGGCAGCCGCGCGTCCCTCCCGCGACACCAGACGCTGCGCCACGCGGTCGACTGGAGCTATCGCCTGCTGCGCGAGTCGGACCAGAGGCTGTTCATCACGTTGACGGCGTTTGCGGGTGGCTTCGACGTCGTGGCGGTGGAAGCCGTGACGGCCGGCCTGATCGACAAGCAGGACGTGAGACCGAGCCTGCAGCGCCTCGTCGACAAGTCGCTCGTCATGACCGACCCCGCCCGCCTGGGACCGACCCGCTACGAGATGCTGGAGACGATCAGGGAGTTCGGCCTGGAAAAGCTCCACGAGCTCGGCGAGCCCGACGTGCGGCGGCGGCACGCGGAGTACTTCGTCAGTTGGCTCGACGAGGCGATTCAAAAGCTCGAGACGAAGGAGCAGAACGTCTGGCTCCAGCGCATCGTGGCGGAGCAGGCAAACGTGAGACTCGCCCTCGAGTGGACCCTCGTCGCGATGCCCGAAGCAGCATTGCGGCTCGCGACGTCGATGGGCTCGTTCACGGTCCTTCTCGGCCTGTATCGCGAAGACATTCACTGGCTGGACCGAGCGCTCGCGAATCCGACGCCCCCCTCGCTCGCGCGAGCCATCGCGCTCAGGACGAGGGCCCGCTTGAGGCGCCGGCGCGGCGAGTTCGACGGTGCGGCCCGGGACGCGGAAGCCTCGATCGAGCTGTGCCGCCGCCTCGGGGACAAGGCAAACATGGGCAAGGCGTTGACGGTGCTGGCGGTTGTGGAAAGCAGTCGCGGCGACCACAGCCAGGCGATGCGCCTGCACGTCAAGTCGCTCGAGCTGGCGCAGGCGTCCGGCGATGCGAGACGGGTCGCGATGAGTCTCAACAACATAGCGCTGCTGAGCCTGGTCCAGGGCGACGCCGTCGGCGGGCGGCGGCGCATCCTCGAGGCGCTGCAGGAGATCGAGAAGTCCGGCGATCGGTGGACCTGGGCCCGGCTCGTCGAGAGTCTGGCCCGGATCGAGTTTCAGCTGGGCAATCTCGATGCCAGCGAAGCGCGCTATTTCGAAGCGCTTCGGGTCTGCGCCGAACTGCAGGATCCGGACCTGGTGGCCGAATGCTGCAATGGGCTCGGCCTCGTGGCGGTGACCAGGCGCAATCCGCGCAGGGCGATGATGCTCTTCGGGGCCGCTGCCGGTCTGTATGCGAAGTTCGGCTCCGAGCCACCGACTGAGTTCAGCCAGCGCATCGCGCAAAGCCTCGCGCTGGCGAGGTCACAGCTGGGTATGCCGGCCGCGGACGTCGCGTGGAACGAGGGCGAGTCGCTGAGCCTCAACCAGGCCCTTGGCCTCGCGATGGGAACGCCACGACACGAAGCACACGACGGGTCGTCACCGCTGACCGCTCGTGAGATGCAGGTCGCGAAGTGCATCGTCGACGGGATGACGAATGGCGAGATCGGCGCGCGGCTGAAGATCGCCACGCGGACGGTGGACGCGCACGTCGAGCACATCCGCAACAAGCTGGGCCTACGCACCCGGGCTCAGGTCGCGGTCTGGACTAAGGACCGGCTAGGTAAGGGATAGGCCTCAACTAGGTCACGTCTCGGGCATTTTGCTGATGGCGGCCTCGCCTCCACCGTCTAGCTTGATCGCGGATCGCGGGCCCGTGATCACGAATGAACCGGAGGAAACCGTGCCTGTGGAGACACGTCACGAATGGATTGTGTTGGGCGTCGTCGGAGGCATCGTGGCTGTAGTCCTGCTCCTCGCAATCTTCGTCGCGCCCATCGTGCTGCTGCTCGGTGGGCACGGCACCGTCACGAGCAACGTAATCAGTTCCACGCCGTAAAAGGAAGGAGGTCCCCGTGCTGAAACACATTCGATCGTTGACGATCGCTTTAGCGGTCTCTTTGCTTCCCGTTGTCGCCAGCATTGGCGTGTCGGCGGCGTCGCCCACCGTCACGCACCACCGCACGCTCTCCCACAAAGTGCTGGCCCCCGACGTTTGCGCCAAGCTCAACCAGCACGCCGGCTGTTACGTGGAATCGACCGAGACGGACACTGAGGCGGCGTCGAGCTTCTTTGTTACGACGGCCAGCGCATGGGACGGATGCAGCGGCATTCACAGCTACACCCAGAGCTATTACTCGTGGACTGGCTGGCGGCTCGCATACAGCAACATGCAGTTCGCCTTTTGCTACAACTGGAGCAACGGAGTACAGGTCACTTGGGGGCCGTACTGCGTGGTTGGCACCATCATCGGATACGGCGGTGGGGTCGACTACTGCTCCGGCAACGGCTACCCGAACTATCCGGGTTGGGTACAGGACTCGTGGTACATCTTCCCGTATAGCGCCCCGTGGTATCACGTCAACAACCTGCAGCAAGTCCTGATCTACCCGACGTGGGAGTCCTGGTCAGGCTGCACCGCCTGCTGAATACCTAACCTTTGAAGGCCCTGGCCGGGAAACCGGTCAGGGCTTACTTCGTGCCAGTGACTTCTCCGAGTTCAGTCAACGCATCGCTGAGAGCCTCCCACTGGCGGACCGTGGATGCGCACGGGGAACACATCCGGAACAAGTTGGGTCGGCGCACACGTTGCAGATCGCGGTCTGGCCTAACGAACGGCTAGGTAGGGCCTAGGTCGCGACTACGCGTGCCTTCGGTGATTCTGCCGATGGCAGCTCCTTTACGCGCCCCTACGCTGCGGTCGACCCACTCTGGGCAGCAGCTCCTCTTGTTTCGAGGATGACCTCGTCATACGGCAGCGCGTCCATTTAGGAGGAATGGCAATGAAAAGCCTGATGGAAGTCAGGACGATGCTCACAGGGATCCTTGTCGGGGTCTTCGTGTTTGGTGCCATTGCGATAGGCAGTCCGCGTATAGCGTATGCGTCAGTCCCGAGCGTCTATCTCGATTTCTACTGCACGTATACGTTGGACTGGACCGGCGCCATAACTCCCGCCGACGCGGTCCAAGTGCTTGGCCCCAACCAGGATTTGCAGACCACGTGGAAGTACTTTCCTACCAACTACACCTGGGCAGACGGACATTACTGGTGGTATGCGGTGGGCTACACGATTTCGTACACAGCCTGGTGGCACACCGGAATGCCTTGGAACTATCAATACCATTCAGCGGTCGGCTATGCCACCGTGCCTTATGGCTGGTACGGGTTGGGCCGAGTGGTCATGCCGTTCTGCTGAGCCGTCCGAGGGTCTGGGAGGCCGGCCGTCAGCCGGTCTCCCGGCCCGCATGTGCCGATCGCGCTCGGTACGTTCACGCACGAATTCACGCTAGGAAGCCATTCGCTGGCCGGTTACCTAGTGCCAGCGCCTTCTCCGATCGCAGCCTGGGCCGCTGCCAGGCGCGCCACCGGCACGCGGAACGGGCTGCACGAGACGTAGTTCAAACCCAGGCGGTGGCACAGATGAATCGAGTCGGGATCTCCCCCATGCTCGCCGCAGATGCCGATCTCCATGTCCTTGCGCGTCTTGCGTCCCTCCTTGACCGCGATGTCCATGAGGCGCCCGACGCCCTTCTCGTCGATCGTCTCGAACGGGTTGCGCGGCAGGATCTTCTGCTCCAGGTAGCGGACGATGAATGCGCGCTCAGCGTCGTCGCGCGAGAAGCCGAACGTGGTCTGCGTCAGGTCGTTGGTGCCGAAGGAGAAGAACTCCGCCTCCTCCGCGATCTCGCCCGCAGTCAGGGCCGCACGCGGGATCTCGATCATGGTGCCGAACTTGTACGGCACCTTGACGCCGGCCTCTTTCTGGACCGCCTCCGCGACCGGCTTCAGCTCCGCGTGCACCGCGCGCAGCTCGGCCACCGTGCCGGCCAGCGGGATCATGATCTCCGGCCGCGCGTCCACTTTCTTCTTGCGCAGGTTGGCGGCGGCCTCCATGATCGCCCGCACCTGCATGCGCGGGATCTCGGGATAGAGGATCGAGAGGCGCACGCCGCGCAGGCCCAGCATCGGGTTCTGCTCGTGGAGCTCTTCGACGCGCGCCAGCACCTTCTCCTTCTCGGCCAGCAGCGTGGGGTTCTCGCCCGTGTCCTTCAGGTGGGTCGTCTCGCGGATGAGGTCTTCGAGGCTGGGCAGGAACTCGTGCAGCGGAGGGTCGATGAGCCGGATGATCACCGGCAGGCCGGCCATCTCCTTGAAGATGCCTTCGAAGTCGCCGCGCTGAATGGGCAGCAGCTTGGCCAGCTGCTTCTCGCGCTCGGCGGTCGTGTCGGCCATGATCATCGCCTGCACGATCGGGAGCCGGTCCTGCTCCATGAACATGTGCTCCGTGCGGCACAGGCCCACGCCCTGCGCGCCGTTCTCGCGCGCCTTGCTCGCGTCGCGAGGGTAGTCGGCGTTCGCCCACACCTCGAGCCGGCGCAGCTCATCGGCCCACTTGAGGATCGCGCTCGCGGCAGGGTGCTGGTTCAGCGAGCGCGCCTCGATCGTCGGCACGTTGCCCACGTACACGTCGCCTGTGGTGCCGTCGATGGTGATCTGGTCCCCTTCCTGGATCGTCGTCCCGTTGGCGGAGAACTTCCTTTGCCGCACGTCGACGTCGATGGAGCTGGCGCCCACCACGCACGGCCGGCCCATGCCGCGCGCCACCAGCGCGGCGTGACTCGCCGTGCCGCCGGTCTGCGTGAGGATGCCCTTCGCCTCGACCATGCCGTGCACGTCGTTGGGGTTCGTCTCCACGCGGACCAGGATCACGGCCTTCCCCTGCTTGCCCCACTCCACCGCGGTGTCGGCGTCGAACACGGCGCCGCCGCTGGCCGCGCCCGGTGATGCGGGCACTCCTCTGGCCAGAGGGTGCACCTTGGCCGCGGGGTCGACGCGCGGGAACAGCAGTTGCTCCAGCTGCCGCGGCTCGACGCGGGCCACGGCCTCCTTCCTGGTGATGAGCCGCTCCTTCACCATGTCGACCGCGATGTTCACCGCCGCCTCGCCGGTGCGCTTGGCCGCGCGCGTCTGCAGCATGTACAGCTTGCCGCGCTCGATCGTGAACTCGAGGTCCTGCACGTCCTTGTAGTGCTTCTCCAGCTGGCGCGCGTAGCGGTCGAACTGCGCGTAGACCTTCGGCTGGTGCCCTTTGAGCGCGCTGATCGGCTCCGTGTCGCGCACGCCGGCCACCACGTCCTCGCCTTGCGCGTTGGCCAGGTAGTCGCCGTACAGCTCTCGGGCGCCGGTGATCGGGTTGCGCGTGAAGGCGACGCCCGTGCCGGACGTCGCGCCCATGTTGCCGAAGACCATCATCTGCACGTTCACCGCGGTGCCGAGGTCGTCGGGGATGCGCTCCAGGCGCCGGTAGGTCTTGGCGCGGTCGGTGTTCCAGGAGCGGAACACGGCGTCGATGGCCTCCCGGAGCTGGTCGACCGGGTCGGACGGAAAGTCGCTTCGGGTCTCTTCCTTATATATGCGCTTGAATTCGGCGACCAGCGGGCGCAGGCTCCCGGGCTTCAGCTCCGGGTCCGTCTTGACGCCGGCCTTCTTCTTGGCCTCCTGCAGAGCGTGCTCGAACTTCTCGCCGTCGATGCCCTTGACCGTCTTGCCGAACATCTGGACGAAGCGGCGGTAGGCGTCGAGGGCGAAGCGCTCGTCCTTGGTCAGCGCCGCGAGTCCCGCGGCCGTCTGGTCGTTGAGACCGAGGTTGAGGACGGTGTCCATCATGCCCGGCATCGAGAACTTGGCCCCGGAGCGCACGCTGACGAGCAGCGGATCGGTGGGGTCGCCGAACTTCTTGCCCGCCTTGCGCTCGAGGACCTTCAGGTTCTTGAGGACCTCCTCCCACAGGCCGGGCGGAAACTTGCCGCCGCTCGCGTAATACGCGCGGCACGCCTCGGTGGTGATGGTGAAGCCGGGCGGAACGGGCATTCCCGCCCTCGTCATCTCGGCGGCGCCGGCGCCCTTGCCACCGAGGAGGTCGCGGAGCTTGGCTGAGCCTTCGGAAAACTGATAGATCCACTTATGTGCTTTAGGCATGGCTGCTCGTCATTTTAAAGTTGGCCCGTGGACGACCTAGGTTCGGCGACCGAAGACCAGGTGATCCTGGCGTGGCTGCAGGCGGAGATCGAGTCGCCCGACTTCCAGGCGTACGTCATCGGCAACCCGCCGAACCCGGCCAACCTGTCGCTGGCCCTGAAGGCCGCTCGCTCGCCCGACCTGCGCGACCAGACGCAGAACGACCTGCGGCGGCAGATCATCACGGCGGCCTACGGGTTCGGCCAGGGGGCGGGCAGTTTCCAGGGCCTGGGGTCGGATCTCGAGTGGAGACGCGTCCGTCTCGATACCGACGAGGTCGGCGAGATGTTTTACGCGAGGCAGGGGTCGGCGTGGCCCATCCTCGCTCCGGCCACCCGCAAGGTCTCCGAAGGGGCGACCAACGTCGGCCACGTCTTCACGGGCGACTCGACCAACATGGTCGTGCTGTCGCTGGC
>Ga0070698_100003513_pt1 | contig 17254 bp, 17 predicted proteins | sample KBSK1502metaG_FD_65477 | JGI IMG/M metagenome (GOLD analysis project Ga0070698, IMG submission 65477) | Corn, switchgrass and miscanthus rhizosphere microbial communities from Kellogg Biological Station, Michigan, USA - KBS K1-50-2 metaG | ecosystem: Host-associated > Plants > Roots >...
AGACTCGGAATCAATTACGACAGCCTGGAAGTAAAGCGTATCGATCTGAAGGACGTTTGTGGCGATGTTACAGACGAACAGTCGCTGTCTGCCTGCATTGAGAAACACATTGTTTTGCTAATGCATTGCACGGCGAGCCAGCCTCCGTTTCTATGGGTGCAATTTATTACCGTGGCCCAGGCCTACGGAGCTAGCACAGAATTACTTAAAGGGAGGGCTTCATCTTTGGAGGTGGAGGCGAGGGCCGCCGCCGCTGGAAAGTACTTGCGTTGGGCATATGCCTTAAATATGAAAGCTCAGGGTGATCTAACAGCGATGAAGAACTGGTCGTTGGGCTACTTTCGTTTCGCTACCAATGATGATGATGTTGCTAAGGCGTTCTGGAGGGGATTCGAATCTGCAATGCCGAGCGAAAAGGACAATACGGTCAACCTGATCTTAGAGCCCCTGCCAAAACCGAAGATTGACGATCTCAAAAAGTTAATCAAGGAACCATGACCCAAGAGCCAATAGTTCACGCACTCGCTGAGTCAGCTAAGGACGACGCGCTGGTGCGTCAGTTTCTATACGTTTGGCCTGACATTGAATCTATTCTCGAGGCCTTCTCGAGAGCTACAAAGTTACCGTCGTTTGTGTACTTCAATGACATTCATGTATTTCAGTCCTCACCTGACACGATGCCACACTTTTGCCGTTGCATGATGGGTGCCGATGAAACCCGCAAACTTTGCATGGGCGATAGCCAATATCGGGTTATGGGGCAAGTTCCCGCTGGCAAAAGCAGTGGTGTTCAGATGTGTCACGCTGGCATGCTCAATGAACGACGGGAGATAGAATCTAGTCTGGGAACGCTAACAATACTTTTCGGATCCAAAAAGTCGCCAGATCCTGAAGCCAGCAGCCGTCGCGAAAGTATTATTAGGATCACCAGACTTACAGACCCAGCGTTGGCGGAGCGTTTGCAAACGGCATCGGAAGCCGGCGATGCGACAGCGGAGTTCGATGAACACGATATCAAGTTGATGGACGCCATCACCGATATCGTTCAGGAACTTATTAATGCAACGGCGGTCTTTCGCTTTCTTTCTATTAATATGGCCCACGAACTTAGCCTCACCCTGCTCAATCTCGGTCTGATTGCCAGAGAGGTAAATGAGCTTTTAGGTGAGGTCACGACATTTTTTCCGCCCGGCAACGAGCGCCGTGACCGTCTCAAGGAGATCCGCGACATGGTTTCCACGCAGAGTCATCTGGGCCTTTACATCGTCCGTAATTTTCTCTCGCATGCGAGCGAGACCAGGTATAAGGACGCTGTGAAACTCCATGTACAGCCGGTCAATCTAGGCGCAGTACTTGGAGAAACTATTGCGCTTCACAAGGTACAGGCAGCCGAAAAGCTGGTTGAATTCGAGAATCATGTAAAAGACCTGCCGATAATTAACGGCTTTGATATGGAACTCCGTCGACTATTCAGCAACATTATCAACAACGCCATTAAATATTCGTACCACTCGGTTCCTAATGTTCACCGCATAATAAAGGTCAGAGGAAAAGTCCCGTACGATCCGCGTCCTGATCGCCAACGTTTCGCAATCACATTTGAGAATTACGGACTCGGTCTAACCGAAGAAGAAGGTCGAAAAGTATTTAGACCAGGATTTCGCGGGAAGCAGGCTATTGATGAAGTTCCAATTGGTTCAGGTATCGGACTCTCGGAGGCGCAAAAAATTATGAAGCTCCACAAAGGCTTCGTCAAACTTCGGTCAAAAGAACTCTACCGGGACGATAAGGGAGGGCCTACCTATTTGACAACGGTTGACCTGGTTTTCCCCTATCCCCCGGGGAGAGAACGTAATGAATAGTCGCCACATCGCTAACCTGCTGTGGGCTGATGACGACAGCACCCTTATGCTTAAGCCTCTACAGTGGGGCCTGGAACGCGGTGGCTTTCGCGTTTGGCCAGCCACATCTTATGCCGAAGCATTGGAGTTACTCGACACCGCTCCAGAGCCTTTTGAATCATTACTCGTCGACACTATTCTGCCGCGAGCAGAGCCGGGCACCCTGCATCCTTTCACCGGCTTAACCTTAGCAAGCAAAGCAGCACAGAAAGGCGTTCGCACTATTGTTTTTCTTTCGGTAGTCGCACAGAGCGAAGTCGGCGACCAGTACGAAGAAATCGTCAAGGCCTATCCTAACGTTCATTTTCATTATGTAAATAAGTTATTCCTTTTAGAGCCTTATGCTATCGAGAATTTAGTAGAGTCGCTTAAGTAGCACACGTCGCCGTGAATAGGTGACTTTGGAGTCATCGCTGATGTGGAATTATCTCATCGTTGCCCTTGTGGTCTTTAGCACGCTTCTTTTGCTCGTGTTAATGCTGGCAAGGTTTATCCAGCCGGAGATGCTCTACGCGGTCAGGCATGCACTCGTTCAAGTCAAAACCAAGAAAGCCTTTCTCGATTACTACGCTCAACGATTTACAGCCGCAAACAGATTTCCTGATTTGCTCGGAGACGACCTTCGCTACGAGACGCGAGACTCCGATGAGGAAGATGTGCTAAAGCGCGTCGACAAAATGCGGGAACTCTACCGTGTACAGATGTTGAAGAGCGTTGTGCCAGGTGTTAAGAAATATGGCAAGCCACAGATTTGCATCGTCGAGCTGGCAGGAATGCTGGTCAATCTTGGACGAAAGGTGAAGCCGGACCGGAAGTTTAAATATCATACGGTTGATGCCGAACGACTCTTAAGATTTATCTGCGATGAGATCAGAATCAACAATCACGAGCCTCCACTTGAGGATGTATTTGACGTTGAAGAATGGCTTAGGGCTAATCCCGTTAGCATTGAGCAGGTAATTGAAATACTGATCTCTGCCATCTTTGGTTTGTCTTACCGCCAGCGAGTACAGGTAAAGTCGGGTCGGGAAGAAGAAAAAAGAACAACAGCGGTCAAGGTAAACAAGGGCGATTCAAACAAAATATCGAGTGGCGAGGACAACAATCACAATGACCTTCAGCCAGGTCTCACGGAAAATGAAGAGCGATCTAATAACACGCCTGGTTTACGTACTGATGGATTGAGTTCGGATGCCCTGCCATTAGTAAAAGTATTTATTAGTTATAGTCATAAAGATCGAAAGTATCTTGGTTCGAAATCGTTGATGGGAGCTTTAGAGGGTTTAAAAGCAGAGGGCGTTGAATTCTGGAGCGACCAGGCCATTACCACTGGAAACAAGTGGGACGAAGAGATACGTAGACGTATTTCAGAATCGGATATTGCCCTTGTTCTCGTAAGCCAGGCCTACCTCGACTCGCCCTATTGTCGGAAAACGGAAATAAGATCGTTTTTGATTGAGGAAGAAAAACGCGGACTGATCATTTTCCCGATCATGTTGTCACGCTGCGAATACGAGCGCCATGACTGGTTGAAGAGCCGTCAATTCATCCCGAATGAGAACAGGAACATTGAGGAGCACTACGGGAGGGCCGAACGGCGTGGTCCCCTATTTCATGAGATTCGAAGAGATCTTCGAATTCAGATCGAAAACATTCGGCAAACCAAAGCCCGGAATTCCGACTAGCGTGGTTTGTTTCCTGGCCTAAGTAACGCGCCGGGCACTTTACTCTTAGAAATTGGGGTCAGGAACTTGGAGCGGCGACCTGTCATGAAATTTGGCAGTCTCCTAAAACAGCTCACAAAGATGAATTAAAGAATTGCTCGGCTTTGAGTGCTTTCGCCTTTTTGAATATCTCGTCGGCCGAAGGGTTAGGCGTCCGCGAGGGCTGAAACTAGCGCGACAACACATGGCTCGAACCGGCGGCACAGCACGGGACTCTGGAAGATCCTTGAACCACAGTGCGCGAACGCCGCGAACGTTGGTTAACGAATGTTCGCGTATTGTTCGCGCGTGGAGATTGAATGTTTTTGGCTATCTGTAAGTTGTTCAAATTATTGGTGGCCAGGGACGGAATCGAACCGCCGACGCCGGCCTTTTCAGGGCCGCGCTCTACCAACTGAGCTACCTGGCCAGATGGTTGGAAGGAGGGCAGTATAGGAAGACGCTAAATGACTGTCAACTTGACCTCACTAACGGCTCCAGTAAGTCCTGATCCTCTCAGCTAACAGTGGGAACGGAACGTAGTCGGCGCTGCGACCTGCACGCCGCAATTCCCCAACCATTCGCATCGCTCCATCCGCATTGCGCGTGTGCACCAGAATTGTCGAGGCGCGCTGGAGCTCGGGGTTTGAGCAGAGCCAGGCGGCGACGGCGTAGCCTGTTCTTTCGTCGTCGGTTGAGTCGGCGTGGTAATGCTCGGGATGCAGATCGTGATCGAGAAAGATGGCGTCGTAAGAACCTTTGCTCAAAAACTGCTGCGCGTCTTTCACGTTGCTGGCAATGTCAATAAAATCGCCTTTGAAGCGGGCCGTGAACCAGCGATGGCGCCGCACATCATCATCAAGCAGAAAAACACGAATTGGATGACGCTCCGCGCTAACAGATTTCAGACCAAGTTTGGTAAGTAACGACCGCCACAAACTCATACGTTGAAGTTTAACAGAGTCGGGGTTACTGCCAAGCCATTATAGGTTATCATCAGGTTCGGCTAATCGAACTTAAGGTGATCAATTTGATAGATGAGACGGAACTCCGCCAGACGGAGAGCACAGAGGTTTGCAATGAATGCTTCGGCACCGGAACCAAGCTCGATCCGGTGAAAGGGGCAATGGTTTGTCCCTGTCGCAGACCCGATCGCTCCAAAAAGTTATTGGTTGCGGCCCGCATTCCTCGTCGCTATGCCGGCTGTTCCTTCGCAACTTTCAAATATACGGCAGGCACTTCACTGGATCGTGCCCTCCTGGCGGCGCAAAGATTGGTTGAAGAGTTTCCAGTGGACAAAGGCTTATTGTTCATGGGACCGGCTGGAGTTGGAAAAACACATTTGGCAGTCGCCATCATTAGAGGGTTAATCGAAAAAGGGTTTGCCGGAATCTTCTGCGAGTTTGGCTCGCTGCTGAAACAGATTCAGGATTCTTACAACCCCATCTCGAAATCGTCTGAACTCCAGGTTCTTTCCCCGATCTATCAAACCGATGTTTTGGTGTTGGACGAACTGGGCGCCACTATTCCTACCGATTGGGTTCGCGACACGATGTACCAGATCATTAACAAACGGTACAACGATAAAAAGCTGACGATTTTTACGACCAATTACTCCGATGAACGACGCTCAGACAAAGAGCAAGTGCTGGAGGATCGCATTGGAACTCGCTTACGAAGTCGCCTCTGGGAAATGTGTTCGAAAGTGGCGATGGAGGGTGGAGATTACCGGCGATTTGGTCTCGGAAGCTGATGCCGCCGACCCCATTCGTGCTACAGGAAATAGTTATGTAAAATGCCTCGACTCGTAAATGCCAAAACGCACTGACATCCACAAAATCCTGATCATAGGTTCCGGGCCGATTGTGATTGGCCAGGCCTGCGAGTTTGACTACTCCGGAACCCAGGCCTGCAAAGCACTGCGCCAGGAAGGTTATGAAATCGTGCTGGTTAACTCGAATCCAGCGACGATCATGACCGATCCGGAAACCGCGGACATCACATACATCGAGCCGCTCACAGTCGCTTCAGTAACCGAAATTATTCGTCGCGAACGTCCGGATGCGTTGCTGCCGACAGTCGGCGGACAAACCGCCCTCAACCTCACGATCGCGCTCGAAGATGCAGGCGTGCTTCAGGAATACAACGTCGAGATGATCGGCGCGAAACGCGACGCGATCAAAGTCGCCGAGAATCGTCACTTGTTCAAACAGGCGATGGACGAAGCCGGTCTCCAGATGCCTCGCGGTGGTTTCGCGAAGTCGTGGGAAGAAGCGAAAGAGATCGTCGATCAGACAGGATATCCGGCGATTATCCGGCCGTCATTCACGCTCGGCGGAACTGGCGGCGGCACTGCTTACAACCCCGAAGAGTTTGAAGAGATCATTCGCGGCGGACTGGCTGCGTCGCCGATTCACGAAGTGTTAATCGAAGAGTCGATACTCGGTTGGAAAGAGTTTGAGCTCGAGGTGATGCGCGACCTTGCAGACAACGTCGTGATCATCTGTTCGATCGAGAACTTCGATCCGATGGGCGTACACACCGGCGATTCGATCACGGTGGCGCCAGCGCAAACGCTGACCGATCGCGAGTACCAACTCATGCGCGACATGGCGATCCGCATCATCCGCAAAGTTGGTGTCGAAACGGGCGGTTCGAACATTCAGTTTGGCGTCAATCCGGATAACGGCGACATTCGCATCATTGAGATGAATCCTCGTGTCTCGCGCTCGTCTGCACTCGCCTCAAAAGCGACTGGTTTTCCGATTGCGAAGATTGCTGCAAAACTCGCTGTTGGTTACACACTCGACGAGATTCCAAACGACATAACACGCAAAACACCGGCGTCGTTTGAGCCGACGATCGATTACGTCGTTGCGAAAATTCCGAAGTGGGACTTCGAGAAGTTTCGCGAAGCAGAAGACGTTCTGGGCACGCAGATGAAATCGGTGGGCGAGGTGATGGCGATTGGCCGCACCTTCAAAGAAGCGCTCTTCAAAGGTTTGCGCTCGCTCGAAGCTGTGAAGCCGTTGCGTCTCGAAGACATCTCGGACGACGAACTGCAACGCAAGCTCGCGCGACCGAATTCGCAGCGTTTTTCTTACATCACTTACGCGCTGCAGCACGATTGGCCTATCTCCGAGATCTATCGTCTCTCGCGGATCGATCCGTGGTTTCTCGATCAGCTTCAGCAGGTGATGGACATTCAAAGCGAGATCGAAGGCAGGAAGCTCGAAGACATTTCTGCCGATGAGCTACGTGCTTTCAAGGAAGTTGCTCTGTCGGATCGTCGTCTCGCTTATTTGACGGAGTGTTCCGAGGATGAAGTTCGGGCGTATCGTAAGCGTTTGGGAATCGTTCCGGTTTACAAGCGTGTCGACACGTGCGGCGCGGAGTTTGAATCGCATACACCGTATCTCTATTCAACTTACGAAACTGAAGACGAAGCGGCGCCAACCGATCGGCGCAAGATCATGATTCTCGGTTCCGGTCCAAACCGCATCGGGCAGGGAATCGAGTTTGATTACTGCTGCTGCCATGCGTCGTTTGCGCTTCATGAAGCCGGATTCGAGACCATCATGGTCAACTGCAATCCGGAAACCGTCTCGACTGACTACGACACGTCCGATCGACTCTACTTCGAGCCACTCACGTTCGAAGACGTGATGAACATCGTCGACGTCGAGAATCCGGACGGCGTCATCGTTCAGTTTGGCGGACAGACTCCACTCAATCTCGCGAATCGGCTGCATCAAGCGGGCGTCAAAGTAATCGGAACTTCACCCGACTCGATCGATCTTGCAGAGGATCGCAAACGCTTCGGCGCGTTGCTCAAGGAGCTCGGCATACCGCAGCCCGACAACGGCATGGCGTCATCGGTCGAAGAAGCGCGCGAGATTGCGCAGCGCATTGGTTATCCAGTCCTCGTGCGTCCGAGTTACGTTCTCGGTGGACGTGCGATGGCAATCGTTTACGATCAGGAAGCACTCGAGACGTACGTGCGCAACGCTGTCGGTTTCACTCCCGACCGGCCTGTGTTGATCGACAAGTTTCTGGAGCAGGCGGCGGAGTTTGATGTCGATGCTCTCGCGGACGACACTGCGTGTGTGATTGCGGGCATTCAGGAACACATCGAGGAGGCTGGCATTCACTCCGGCGACTCGTCGTGTGTGTTGCCGCCAGTGCGCATCGATCCCGAGCATCTCGAAACGATGCGTCACTACGCGCGCAAACTCGCGAAGGCGTTATCAGTCAGCGGGCTGATGAATATTCAGTTCGCGATCAAGGACCATCGCGTGTATGTGCTGGAAGTAAATCCGCGCGCGTCGCGAACTGTGCCTTTCGTGTCGAAGGCTACTGGCGTCCCGATCGCGCGCATTGCGGCGCTCGTCATGGCGGGGCAGAAGCTGAAGGATTTTGGTTTGCCGGAAGAGCTGACGGTGAAACGATTCTTTATCAAGTCGCCAGTGTTTCCGTTTGCGAAGTTTCCCGGCGTCGATCCGATTTTGAGTCCCGAGATGCATTCGACCGGCGAAGTGATGGGAATCGGCGATACGTTCGGCGAGGCTTACGGCAAAGCGATGATGGGCGCGGGCCTGAGTCTGCCGTCGGCCGGCAAAGCGTTTCTGAGTGTGAACGATGCGGACAAAGGCGCGGCGGTTTTGCTGGCGCGGAGGTTGTCGCGACTTGGTTTCGGCATTGTGGCTACGCTCGGAACCGCAGCGCGTTTGCTCGAAGTCGGCATGAACGTCGAGACGGTGTTCAAAGTCAACGAAGGTCGACCCAACATTGTGGACCACATCAAGCGTGGCGACATTTCTCTTGTGATCAATACGCCCCTGGGCCGCGCGTCACACTACGATGAACAGGCGATTCGGCGAGCAGCATTGCAGTACAGCGTGCCGTGTGTGACGACGATGACCGGCGCGCAAGCGATCGTCGAAGCGATTGCCGCATCCAGTGCAGAGAGCATTCCGAACGTGCATTCGCTGCAGGAGCTCCATGCGATGCGAAGTTCGATGGATGCCGTTTCGTCACGGTGAGGCAGTCGTGGCAATAAACTCTTCCGAAACAATTCAGCGCATACTCGATGAATGTCGCACGATCGCGGTGGTGGGGTTGTCGTCCGATCCTTACCGGCCGTCGAACAGTGTCTCGGCTTACATGAAGAAGCACGGGTATCAGGTGATTGCAGTTAATCCGAACGAGACGTCGGTGTTTGGCGAGAAGGCTTATCCGGATCTGTTTGCGGTGCCTGAGAAGATCGAATTGGTTGACGTGTTTCGGCGGTCTGATGAGGCGGGTAAGGCTGTCGATCAGGCAATTGCCGTTGGAGCGAAGGCTGTGTGGCTGCAGGAAGGTGTGATCGATTCGGCGGCGGCGCAACGCGCGGAGGATGCGGGGTTGCTGGTGGTGATGGATCGTTGCTGGCTCAAGGAGCACATGCGCGCCCGGCGCTGAGCATACCTGTTGGACAGGATTACAGGATTTGCATGATTCACAAGATAATCCTGTTCATCCTGAAAATCTTGTAAATCCTGTGAAGCAAACCTCTGGAATCAATGCCGTCGTGATAACTGTGAGCGACGCCTGCTCGCGTGGCGAGCGTGAAGACACTTCGGGTAAGACGCTGGTCCAACTACTCACCGACCTCGGCGCCAATATCGTCGAAACGAGAATTCTTTCAGACGACCTCGAACCGCTGGTCCAATCTCTCTACGAGCTCAGTGAACGTGACGACGTGAACCTGATCGTCACCACAGGCGGCACGGGACTCGGTCCGCGTGACAACACTCCCGAAGCAACTCAAGCTGTAATTGAACGTGAAGCGCCAGGTATAGCTGAAGCAATCAGAGCCGAGTCGCTCAAGGCCACGCCGATGGCAATGCTTTCGCGAGGTGTTTGCGGTGTTCGCTCAGGAACGCTGATCATCAACCTTCCCGGTTCACCCAAGGCGGTAAAGGAAACTTTTGCCGTCGTAGCGCCAGTGCTTGCTCACGCCCTCGATCTAATCGCCGGACGCACCGCACACCGCTAAGATAAGGCTTCCTTCGTGAGATCGGTGGACTTGGCGGCTGACTTCGCCGGCGTTGATTTGTCTCTTATCACTTGCAACTTGCTGACATTGTCTTCAGCCGGCGTAGCCGGCTCGTCGATCAGCTTAGTGACAGCACGACGCAGATCCGACGCAACACTGCGCACCGTTCGCGACGCGTTCAGCACGTGAAACCCATACTCCGTGCTCATGCGATCGAAAACCTTCAACATCCTCTTTTGATACTCGATAAAGCTGTCGTAAAAATCCTCGCCAAGATGAAGGTCCATGCCCGATTCCCAGTAGTCAAAACCACGACCTGAACTGAGCACGCGTTCGACCAATTGCTGCGGCGACGAAATTCGCAGGTAGAAGACTGCGTCAGGCACGAGAGCCATGCTGTAGATCGAACGGATCCACGCGGTGTCGATGCCACGCAGTTCTGCGCGGGCCATCGCGGAATAGATGTAGCGGTCGGTCAGGACGACAAATCCCGCGCGCAACGCCGGCAGCATTTCGTTTTCGAGACGATCGATGAAGTCGGTGGCGTAGAAGAGTTGCATCGTGAGGCGGCCGAGCGTGTGGCCCTGCTTTGCTTCCTTGATACCGCGTCCGGCCAGGATCGATCGCGTCATGCCCGTGTCGAGCACAGCATGCCCGCGCGACTCCAGCCACGTCTTGAGCAGAGCGATGTGCGTGGAGCGTCCCACACCGTCAGTGCCTTCGATGACGATCAGTTTGCCGCTGTATTCTTCCTGTTCGACACCAGGAAGCGGCGTTCCATAGTAGTGTTTCTGATTAATGAGTTTTGCCCCGCCTCTTCTTATTAAGGTGTTGACTGATCAGCAAACGCATCTCGCGTTGTTGTCGCTCGATCGAACGCGTCGCGTCGATCACAGTCAACCCAAATTCGGAAACCATACGATCGTATTCGTCCAGGATCTTTCCCTGAAAGATGGTGAAACTCTCTTCGGGCTCGTCGGACCAGCCGAGGTCCATTCCTGCTTCGTAGTATTTCAGGTTTGGTCTACCCGACACGATGCGATCGACCGCGACGTCGAGTGGCGCGCGGAAAAAGAAAGCGACGGTAGGTTTTACTGCAAACGAGTAGACGTCTCTGACCCACGCGCGATCGCAGCCACGCGCGACGTCGCGCGCGAAGGCGGTGTAGATGTATCGATCTGCCAGAACGATCGCGCCGGCTTTGAGTGGTGGAACGATGTCGCGTTCGGTTCGATCTGCGAAGTCGGTCGCATGCAGTAATGAAAAAGTTGCCGGCGTGAACAGGTGACGCTTCTTCGCACGTTTTGTCGTATCCTTGACGAGCGGCGAAGAGTTCCACTCAGAAAAGAAGACAGGATAACCTTCGGCTTTCAACCACTGGTACAGGAGTGCGAGTTGTGTTGATTTGCCGCTGCCGTCGGTGCCTTCGACGACGAAGAGTTTGCCGGGAAACTGATGTTGTCCGTAGGAGATCATCGGCGCTGAGCCTATGTTAATCGTGTTACATCAAACTAAAGCTGGCCTATAAAATTAGAAAACTTATGAGAGTTTTGTACCTCTTGCGTCATGCCAAATCAAGTTGGAACGACGCGCGCCACGATTAGCCACAAAGAAGATTAGCCACAAAAAGGCACAAGAAGCACATGAAATTTTCTAGATCAGTTTTGTGCTTTTTGTGGCTAATCGTTTTAGTGGCTGGTGAGTTGGAAGGACGTCAGAGCGGGTGAGGGAAGACTTGAGCGGATTAGCGGTCGCTAACGAATTCTCCGTAGACAGTTCGCTTCTGCGCGCGCAGATGGTTGCTCAGGATTTGATAGAAACACTTCAGGCAAACGCCTTTCGATTCTTCTTCCTTATCGTCGCGAATCTTCGATCCGCACCAGATACATTGGACCATGTACGTGTGTTCGCGTTCACTTCGAGATTGGTTCATCGACTTACCTCCTTTTCCTGGCGAGGGTACGATGTTGGAGTTACATCCTTCTGGCGGGCGCGTTAAATGACGGTTAAGGCAGTCTCACGCAAAGGCGCAAAGGCCTTACGCAGAGGCGCAAAGGGCAGCAGAGTTTAGATCTGTCTTTGCGCCTTTGCGTGAAATCTTCGTCCAAATTTCAGATGACGCTCAGGCCATATTCAGCCCATTCGCTAAATAAAACTTTTCTGTACCCACTCAGTTAACATTTTGGTAACATCGGCTCCAACGACGTCACCCCTTTAGACGTCGATGAAAGCCTGAGCCGACGCACGCCCAAAACGACTACGCCGGTTGAATGTCTGGGAGGAATTCGATGCGACCCAGAACGGAAAGGAAGCGCTTTTCTCGAAACGCCACGCAGGTGCTGTTGGCCGTTGTCTGCGTTAGCGTGAGTGCGTTATCCACATTCGCTGCTGACAGCGTTAGTCGAGTTATTCTTAAAGCGGAAGTTTCGAAATCGCATCGTGAAGAACTCGCGACGTGTCTTCGCGCCATTACCGGATTAACTGAACTCAAATTCGATACAAACGGTTCGTTGCGTCTCGATGGGGAGCCGGCAAAGCGCGGGTCGGAGAGTGCACGCGCGTTACTGTCTCAAGCACTCGCTGGCCCAAATTTCATCGTCATCGAAGATGCAAGCTCGCGTTCAGATGTAGGTTTCGCTCGCGTCGTACGCGGTCGCTGGTTACGAGGAGACTCAACAAACCCGCCAGCATATGTGGTGCTGATTGACTTCACAGACTTTCACCGTTTAAGTGGAGATGCTGAAGCCCGCGCTGCGTTTGACGTTGGCTGGGGCCTGCTTCATGAAGTCGATCACGTCGTGCGCGACTCAGAAGACGCGCAGGATCAAACTGGCATCGGCGAGTGCGAGGATCACATCAACCGCATGCGACGCGAGGTCGGTCTGCCAATTCGCGTCGATTATTTCTTCACTCGTACGTACGTCAAAGCCGATGCAAACTTCAGTGCCCGCTTCGTTCGCCTTTCGTTTGAACGGCGCGACGATCTGTCGCTGCAAAAGAAGCGTTACTGGCTCGTCTGGGATGCCACGACTGTGGGTGGTCTACTTGGGGACGGCCAGCGAGCTCTGGTCCGCTAAACTTCAACCAAAAAATCAACGAGCCTTTGAGGCCCTTGTGTTTTCTGTCTTTTTTCTAAAGCGGTAGGCGCGCGCCTCTTCCGACATTTTCTGGAGCGCGGAGTGGACCTCAAGAATGATGTCCTTGAGCCTTCTCAATTCCTGGGGCGACTTCTTTTCTGCCAAAAGTGCGACAGCAACGTCGCTGCTCAATTCGTTGGAAATAGCCATTCTTCAACGGAACTCTTAAGAAAATTTGACGAGTATTTCTGGAGACCGCCATCGTAGTTTCTCGGTGTTACGCTGGTGTTACATTGATGTTAATTAAACACCTGTAATGCAAAAGAGCAGGCCACGCGCTGCCGCACGGCGCGTAGCCTGCTCTTTGGTTTTGATCTCTCTGGCTAAGCCCTTTAACGTCTGAATCGACGCCGCACAACGCCGCCAACACCCAACAAGCCTGTGCCCAGGAGGACCATGCTTGCCGGTTCCGGAACAGCGCTACCAGTTACAGTTCCCTGGATAGTCGTTGTGCCCGTACCTGCACCTCCACCGACGCCTGTCACAGGTAACGCGATCGTGTAGACCGGATTCACGGTATAAACGAAGTTGCCGATTGTCAGTGATGTCGTTGTAAAGGTTAATGTCGCAATGCCCGTGTTAAAGCCGAGTGTTCCGTTGAGAGTTGCAACCAGGCTACCGGCTCCCGCCGGCGACACCTGGATGAAATTCAACGTGAAGTTCCCGCCGATGGCTGGACCCAGCAGGTTAGCTGGTACGGTTGTTGTAACAACAATATCACCAAAGCTGGTCCCAGCCGGTGTGTTTACCGGATTCGTGGTGCCATTAAAAGTGATCGTCGTCGTACCATTAATGTTTGTAAAGTTAACAACGTTTGTACCACTGATACTGAAAACACCAGTAGTACTGAACGTCACCGGATCAGCTTGAACTGCCGCTGCGGAAAACGCCAGAAATGCGGCGCACAGCAGTGGCATCAACACTTTTTTGAAGTTAATTTCCATATTGTTTGTCCTCGTTCCCCCAAGTAGATTCAGGCACTCAGCGCTTCAACCTCAACCCGAGGCAATCGGGATAAAGGTCGACTATTCCCATACTTGCTTGGCTTGACAGCGAACTCCTGACCTACCCGACGGGGACGACACGGATTACGGACATCAGTGCATCACCGCGAGCGAATTAGACAACCTAATTCCACTCGGGAACTATCGCCGCTTTCGCTATCGGGGATGACCGCGCACCTGCGAGGTCACAACGAACGCTGACTAGCAATCAAGCTGATTTTGGGGAAATCGTTTTGGCTGGGGAAAGAAATCGCCTCAACGAATTTTGTGCGCGGATAGTAGATATGACTTGTGTCTTTTTGGTGTAGGGTTTGTGAATATTGCATTTCCGCGATAATCAAATTCGCTACAGATTACACGGATCTTGGTACGGATCCCACTCTGACGCTAGAGATGCTTGTTGCGATCCTTCAGATAAAGATAGGCGACGATTAGACCAAACAAGAACGCTGGAAAACCGATTGTCACACAATAAAATTCGGTCTCCCTGTCCATTGAGCAGTTAAACTCAACAACCACACTCACGGTTCCCAAGAATTCAGCCAACGAAGTCAGAGACTGTACTTGGATCGGGTCAGTACAGGGAGCGGTAGCGACCTAGTCAAATCATGAGAATCAATAATTGTTAGGCGATCACGGACCAGGTCGCTATCGCTCCCTGTACTGACCCGATCCAAGTGTGGCCTACCTTGACACTGGTTTCGCAAGCAAAATATAGTTTGCGAACAATGCGAAAGCGCGGCGTATGCCTCATTATCATAATGATCCTCATCGGAGGAACCGTTGGCGTCAGCGCAGCGGACGGATCCTGGGCGGCAGGGAACATGCCCGCTTGCTGCAAGAAGGCAAAAGCAACCGGTACGGCGCCTGAAGTTTCGATGGCGCGTATTTGCTGTAAGCTCAACTGTTCTGAACCCGGCAGCAGTGGATCAAACGGGGCTTCAAACCTATCGAGGAATCAGGGGACGACCTCGACTACCGCAATCGTTCCAGTCGCAACGAATTTCTCCCAAGCAGCACTTCGCAGTCTGCAGTCTCAGTTAAGCCAGTCTCGAAACTCCAATCCTAAATATATTAAGCATCTTGCACTCCTGATCTAATTGCTCACTGGGCCGACGTGTGTCTGCTTGTAACACGTATGGATTCGTGTGCGTACTTGGATCGGGTCAGTACAGGGAGCGGTAGCGACCTGGTCCACCATTTGGATCGACAATCGTCCAGAGAAATTGAACACCGATCACGGACCAGGTCGCTACCGCTCCCTGTACTGACCCCATCCAAGTAGATAAAGGAGAGATATGAGACGCAATGCTTCAATCGTTATAGTTGGTTTGGTTCTGCTGTTTGGAAACGTTGTGATTTCGACAGCGCAGGTAAAGCGAGTGCAAATGCACATCGCCGGCTATTTATGCGGCAATTGAGTGTACAACATTCAGAAGGCCGTGAGCCGTCTAGACTTTGCACCAAAACTTAAAAAGATCGAGGTAACCGACTTCAAAAAAGGGTTGGGAGTCTTTACGCCCAAGCCTGACAAACCAGTCTCGTTTGCAGCGCTAAAAGAAGCGCTGAAGAAAGCGGGATATACAGTTGACGCTGCCGATATCACCGTTGCCGGATCACTGGAAAAGAATGAGAAGGGATGGGTACTTGTCGCGCAACAATCCGGGCAACGCTTCGCTTTGGATGGTCCAAACGTCGAACATGCGTTAGCAGGAGCAAAGCCAGGAGATTCAATCGAATTAACCGGTAACTGGAAAACGGTCGGCACTGGTTCAAATACGCAGGAGACGATCTTTCCTTCACTAAGCAAGACCGCCGCTAATCGCCGTGAGATTTCATTTCCCATTTTTGCGAAGGTGAGCTTTACCGACTCACCGATCGCAGAAACTATTCCTGCGATCACGCCATCTGCCGGCGCGAAACTGGCGCCAATCCGCGTGACCTCTCCTGGTCTGACTGTCTATAAAGGCGGCGCGGTCACGCCACGCGTTTACTTCATCAAGCAACATCTCGGTTCTTTAGAGGTCAATCGTCAAATGATTGATCTGAGCGTTTCCTACACTCCATCGCCACGGTTGCAGTTGGAGATCGAAGCGCCATTTTCGAGAACGACGTATGACGATGGAGTGTCGTCGGGTTCTCGATTTGGTGCCGGAAACATAACCGCCTGGGCCAAGTACCGTTTCTTTCGGACCGTGGAGACTTACGGCGACAGGCAAGCAGCGTTTCGAGTCGGACTTGAATTACCAACTGGCAAGAAGACTGCGCCGAGTCAGGCACAGATCAATGCGCCTGCGTTTGTGAGACAACAACTTACTCCGATCAATGGCGGACTCAGCCCGCATTTCGATATTGCATTTTCACAAGCCGGCGGCCGGTTCATCTTTGGTGGCAATGCCGAGGCAATCTTTCGTGCCGAGCGCGACGGTTTTCGCATGGGCCATGAGCAACGTGTTAGCACGGATCTGGAGTACGTCATACCGCGAGATCCGAAAAAGCCTGGCGGCGAGTTGTTCCTGATTCTCGAAACTACGTTTGTTCATCGCAGCAACGGCCGGCTCGATGGCTTGACGGTGAGTGGCAGCACAGCCACGGAATACTACTTAGCTCCCGGCCTCCAATACGCCGCGCATCCGCAATTTGTCATCGAAGGCAGCGTTCAGTTGCCGGTAGTACGCAACACCGGACCATTCGTGTTGCGTACCGATAGGAACATCCTGCTGGATGTGAGGTATTTGTTTTGACACTGTACTCAACCACGTGGACCTGACGTGGGGAGCCCGGCTGATGCTTTGACTGAGAGGAATAAATATCATGCGGTATGCTAATGAACTCTCATAAACTCGCCGGCGCTACTTTTGCCGTTACGTTAATCCTCCTAATTGCAGCTTCGTCAGCAAGCAAGTCGGCGGCTTTCCAAAGGGTGTCTGTCACAAAAGTTGTTCACGAGAAAACCCAAAGAACTTTTGATTGCCGCAACCCAAACGAGTACAGGCTGGTGGTGGTTGAGAATCCAAATCGACACAAAGACTCAGACTCTAGCACGCCTCGAGATTTGAATATCGTTGTTGGCGACAAGGCCATATCGACAATCGAATTGCCAAAAGCAGATACAGAAGCTAAGAACTTTTCGCTTAACTCGGTAAAGAAAAACAGACTTGGTTTTGAGATAAATGTCGATTGGGGAGGTGGTTTGTATCACTACGATATCCAATTCAATTTCAGGTGCCGGCAGAACAATTTCTATCTTTATAGAGTAAAGAAGATAAGTTTTTTGACACCAAACCCTGAAAGCGGACAGCTCTGGACCAAGAGAGAAGTGAAAATACTTAGACCGAACCTGCCCATCAAAAAGGTTGTCATGACTGCTTATTTGTAAGATCCTCGGCGTTCGGCAAAACAGAACCTACATCAACGATTTGATATGAACTATGATGACTCGTTTTAAGCGAGAACGAGAGCTAGACTACAT
>Ga0070698_100003514_pt1 | contig 17249 bp, 17 predicted proteins | sample KBSK1502metaG_FD_65477 | JGI IMG/M metagenome (GOLD analysis project Ga0070698, IMG submission 65477) | Corn, switchgrass and miscanthus rhizosphere microbial communities from Kellogg Biological Station, Michigan, USA - KBS K1-50-2 metaG | ecosystem: Host-associated > Plants > Roots >...
CCGCTGCGGGGTCCGTGCGGTCGAGGGTGGCGAGCACCTGGCCGGCGCGCACCCGCTGGCCGTCGCGGACCCGCACCCGGTCTACGGTGCCGTCGACGGCCACCTCGACGTCTGCCCGGCCGGCGGCATCGACGGTCCCGGTCGCGGCCAGCGTCTCGGCGACATCGCCCGTGGTGGCGACGGCGTAGCGATACGAGGCGGACTCCTCACCGCGGGCGGCGTACGCGGCCACCCCGCCACCGAGCAGCACCAGCACACCGGCAACGGCGGTGACCCGGACGAGCGGCTTGCGCATCTCAGGCCCCCTGCTGGAAGACCGGTCCGCCGAACCCGAACGAGCCGCACTGGCCGTTGGTCTTCGGCGAGATCGCGACCGTGTCGGCGGTGACCGCGCCGGTGGAGTCCTCGGCCCCGCGGGCGTCGACGCAGACCCCGACCTTGACCGCGGCGGAGGTGGCCTTCGCCGTCGTCGTGTACGACGTGTCGTCCGTGACCGTGACCTGGATCGATGCGGTCGTGGTGTCGGTCGACCCCGACGCGGGCGGCCGGACCGAGTCCACCGTGAACCCGGTCGCCGTCACCGCCGTGACGGTGCCGAAGGCTCCCCCCGCTCCGTCCATCCGCTGCGGGGCGCCGCTCGGCATCCCGCTGGGAGCACCACTGCGAGCACCGCTGGGCATCCCTTCCGGAGCCGGCCCGCTGGTCATCAGCTGACCTGGTCCGCTGCCAGGTCCGCCGGCCGGCGTGCACTGCCCGTCCGCGGCCGGCGTGATCCGCACCGAGTCGGCGGCGATCGCGTCCGTAGCGGAGGACGCAGACGTCGAGTCCGAGGTGACCATCACGCAGTCACCGACGGAGACGTCCTTCAGCGAGGCGGCGACCTGCTGGCTGAACGTGGTCCTCGTGGTCCAGGTGACCGCCACCTGGCCCAGGGTCGCGTTCTGCACCTGCATGGTCCGACCGGACACGTCGGCCACCTCGCCGCTGGCTCCGGGTGGACCCGAGAAGCTCGTCGAGCCCTGGGCTCCGCTGCCGGCAGCGCTCGTGTCTGTCGCGGTGTCATCCACCTGGTCCTTGCCGCACGAGGCAAGAGTCAGCAGCAGGGCGCCGGCGGCCAGGACGGTGGTCTTCATGGTGCTCCTTTGGTTCGCGCGCTCATTCGCTGCGCAGTGCGTCGATGGGGGTGAGTGCCGCGGCCCGGCTGGCGGGGTAGACCCCGAAGCCGAGCCCCAGCGCGAGGGCGACGCCGACGGCGGCGCCGATCGCGGGGACCGATACGGTCACCCGCTGGTCGATGAACGAGGGCAGCACGAAAGCGCCGGCGATCCCCAGCAGGGCACCGAGCACGCCGCCGGACAGCCCGAGGATCGAAGCCTCGGCGAGGAACTGCCGCCGGATCGCCGACGGCGTCGCCCCGAGCGCCTTGCGCAGGCCGATCTCGCGAATCCGCTCGGTCACCGAGACCAGCATGATGTTCATGACCCCGATCCCGCCGACCAGCAGGGAGATGGCGGCGATCCCCGCGAGCAGGACGGTCATGGTCTCGTTGGTGGCGTTGGCCGCCTCGAGCAGCGAGTCCTGGGTGGCGATCGTGAAGTCGGCGTCGCTGAGGCCCAGGTCGTGCAGGGTGAGCAGGAGCGCCTGCACCTCCTGGTACGCCGCGCTCAGGGACGCCGCGGACGCAGCCTCGACGTACACGGTGGACAGCGACGATCCGGTCTGTCCCGACACCCGCTCCGCCGTCGACAGCGGCAGCAGCGCCTGGTCGTCCTCGCTCGCGGTCGAGGAGGTCGACCCCGAGGGGGCGAGCACCCCGATCACGGTCAGCGCGGTGCCGTTGACGGTGACCTGCTGCCCGACCGGGTTGCCGAACGTGAACAGCTCGGCGGCGGTGTCGGAGGCGAGTACGACGACCTCCGCACCGCTGGCGAGCTCTGCGGCGGTGAAGAACCTGCCGGCTGCGAGCTCCCGGGAGCGGACGTCCAGCCAGGCGGGGGTGGTCCCGACCAGGCTGGTGGTCCAGTTGGTCGTGCCCACCTCGAGCGCGGCCTGGGTGGACGTGGTCGGCGCGACGGCGGCCACGTCCGGCGCGACGGCCCGGTCGGCCATCGCCTCCGCGTCGGCCAGGGTCAGCGTCGACGCGGAGCCGAAGCCGCCGCGGATCCCCGAGGAGTCCGTGCTCGAGCCGGGCGACACGATCAGCAGGTTGGAGCCGAGGGAGTCGATCTGGTCGCGGACCTCGTCCTGGGCACCCTGGCCCAGGCCGACGGTGAGGATCACCGAGGAGATGCCGATGACGATGCCCAGCATCGTGAGCAGCGACCGGAGCCGGTGCTGTTGGACCGCCTCCACCGCGGTGCGCAGTGTCTCGCGACCGTTCACAGCCTGCTCCCGCCCACGACGGAACGCTGCCAGCGGCCCTCGCTGAGCTCGCCGTCACGAATGGTCAGCACCCGGTCGGCCTGTTCGGCCACGTCGTGCTCGTGGGTGATCAGCACGATGGTGCGGCCGCTGTCGTGGAGCTCGCGGAACAGTCCGAGCACGTCCTCGGTCGACGTGGAGTCCAGGTTGCCGGTCGGCTCGTCGGCCAGGATCATCGCCGGCTCGGTGACCAGCGCCCGCGCCACCGCCACTCGCTGCTGCTGGCCGCCCGACAGCTCTCCGGGGCGATGGTCGGCCCGGTCGGCGAGCCCGACCCGCTCCAGCGCCAGGTGGGCGCGAGCCCGCCGCTCGGTCCGGGAGAGCCCGCCGTACACCAGGGGCAGCTCGACGTTGCGCCAGGCGGGAAGTCCGGCCAGCAGGTTGAACTGCTGGAACACGAACCCGATCTGCGCATTGCGGATGGCGGCCAGCGCGGCCTCGTCGAGGGCGCCCACGTCATGGCCGGCGAGCCGGTAGCTCCCGGAGGTGGGCACGTCGAGGCAGCCCAGGATGTGCATCAAGGTCGACTTGCCGGACCCGGACGGCCCGACGATCGCGACGTACTCGCCCTCCGCGATCGTGGCGTCGATGCCGCGCAGCGCCTCGACCTCCAGCGACCCGCTGGCGTAGGTCTTGCGGACGCCGGTCAGCTCGATGATCGCGCTCACTGGCCGACCCCGAACGAGCCCTGGGGCGCCACTCCGGGCGGCGGTCCCTGGAAGTCGATGACCGGACCCTGCTGGTCCCCTTGGCGGGTCCCGCCACCACCGGTCGGCGAGAAGGCCTCGATCTGGACCTGGTCGCCCTCGTTCAGGCCGGACTTCACCTCGGTGCTCATGCCGTACGTCGTGCCGGTGGTGATGGTGACCTTGCGCCGGCCACCGTCGGCCGTTGCGTCGACGAGCCAGACCCACGTCTCGCCGTTCTCGGTGTGCAGTGCCGGCGTGGGCACGGTGAGCACGTCGATGACCTTCCTGGTCGTGATCACCACGTCGGCGCTGGAGCCGGCGTACAGCCCCTGGGGCTTGCCGGTCACGTCGATGGTGACCGGGAAGGTCGCGGCTCCGGAGCTGTCGGCGGTGGCGATCGCGCCGATCGACGCGACCGTCCCGTAGACCGTCTCGGTCGCGCCGGTCGGTGAGATCTCGGCCTGCATGCCCTTCTTGAGCGCTGCGGCATCGGTTGCCCCGACGGAGGCCGCGACCTCGAAGGAAAGGGTGGAGATCACCGTGATGGCGGCCGAGTCCCCGGAGATGCCGCCGACCTGGTCACCGACCGCGAGGTTCACCGCGCTCACGGTGCCGTTCATCGGTGAGCGCAGGACCGCGTCCTGGACCGCCTCCTCGGCCTGGGCCAGCTGGGAGCGGGCGGAGGCCACCGACGCCTCGTCGGCGGCGAGCTGGGTGGCGGACGCGTCGGCGTCCTGGTCGTCGTCGAGCTGGACCAGAGCCGCGTCCAGCGAGGACTCGGCGGCCGTCCGCTGCGCCGTCAGGGTGTCGTCGTCGATCCGCGCGAGCACCTGGCCGCGCCGGACCCGGTCGCCCGCGGCGACCCGGACCGCCGTGACCTCACCCGAGACCGCGAAGTCGAGGTCCTCCTGGCGGGCCGGCTCGACGGTGCCGCTGGCCGTGACCGTGGTGGAGTAGTCGCCCCGGCTGACGGTGGCCGTGGTCGTCGTGGCACCTGCTGCCTGGGAGTCCCGCTGGGTCCACCACAGGCCGGTGCCGGCCACGATCACCAGCGCGAGGGCGATCACCCACCAGCTGCGTCGTACCGTCCGCAGTCTGCTCAACACTGCCAGCCGCGAGTGCCGCACGAGTCCTCCTCGAGATCACCCGGGAGCGGTCTCCCGGCCGATCCGAGGCTGTCGAGGTCACCTGTGCGCTGCGTGGCTGACGCTTGTGAGGAGTCTGTGAACGCTCTCCGCAAGGGTCAGGGGCCGTGGTGGTGCTTGCTGTCGGGAGGCTCCTCGCCGCATGCGGTGCCCTGCGGGGCCAGCTCCTGTACGTCGTCCCGTGCGGCCCAGCCGCGCAGGTGCGGGTCGGCCACCTCCTCGACCTGGACCTGCCCGTCGACGGCACGCCAGATCGTCACCAGCGTCCCGCCGGGGACCGGGGTGGAGCCGATCCGGGAGGCGCACGAGGGGGCAGCGCCGACCAGGCGCACCTCGCCGCGGAGGTAGAAGTCGTTGACCCAGCCCTCGACCTGCTGCCCCTCGACGGTCTCCACGTGCTGCCAGGTGCCGTCGGCCCCGATCACCTGGACCAGGGTGGCGTCGGTGATCTGGCCGACGGCATGCTCCGAGCGCGGACCGTCGTACACCGGGACCTGCTCGAGGGCCATCAGGCCGTGGTCGTCCCGGCCGCTGACGAACGCGAGCCGGCCGTCGGTGGCGCGTGGCTCCCCGGTGGCCGAACCGCAGGCCGAGCTGGTGGCCCCCACGAGGAGGGCCACCAGCATCAGCGTCGTACGCCGGGTCACGGGCAGCTGGCCGGGTTGGCCGTGCCCTTCGTGACGTTCGTCGAGATGGTGCCGCACCAGGCCCCGCCGTCCGCGACCCGGTGGAAGACCTTGTCGGTCTGGGTCGAGCCGAGCGTGTAGGTGTAGGCATCGATCTCCACCCCTCCGGGCGAGGTGTAGCGAGCGGCGTCCGAACCCGTGTTGTTGAGGAAGCCCGACGCGAACTCGTAGACCCAGCGGCCACCCGCCGGGATCACCGTCCCGGCCGGGATCACCTTCGGGGAGCCGCCCCCACCGGCCACGTCGTCGACGAAGTAGCCGCTGACGTCGACCGCGGAGGTGGTCGGGTTGTAGAGCTCGATCCACTCGTTGCCGCCCGTCGCCGGCGCCATCAGGAACTCGTTGACCTTGACCTGGGTCGGGTCGCCCTGGCTCCCGCCACCACCGGTGCCGCCGGTGACGTAGGACCTGGTGCCGCTGTCGTAGACGACGGAGTAGTCGGCGCCGGCGTTGGTCGTGTAGAGGTGCACGGTCCCGTTGTGGTTGAGCGTCCCGCTGTAGTCGATCGGGGCACCGGTCGCGTCGGTGGTGTCGCACGGGTTGTTGGTGAGGTAGGTGTCGGCCCCCACCGCGCGATAGGCGGCCAGGGTGCGGTTGGCCGGGTGCCCGTAGGAGTTCACGCCGCAGGAGATCACCGAGGTCTCCGGGTCGAGTGCGTTGACGTAGGCATCGGACGAGGAGTGTCCCGAGCCGTGGTGGCTGGCGCGCACCGTGTCGAAGTTCGTGTTGCCGAACTTGGCCGGCAGGCTCGCCTCGATGTTGTTGTAGGTGTAGCCGTTGCCGGAGGTGTTGTACTCGCCGTCGCTGTCGCCGGCGGTGGCGTACTTGTAGCTGCCGTAGGTGACCTTGACCGCGATCGAGTAGTCGTTCTCGCTCGGCGGGGTGGCATCGAGGGAGTGGTCGCCGCTCACCGGCGTGGTGCCGTCGGCCTGCATCGTGCCCTTGGCGTTGGCGTTGACCACGGCCGCGGTGGCGCCGCCGCCGAGGTCGAAGGAGGGCCAGCTCGGGTCGGTGTTCTTCAGCGTGAGCACCTTGCCGTCGATCGCCGCCCGGTCGGGCTGGGTCGACGGGCCGGTCAGCCAGCAGATCCAGCGGCGGGCGGTCTGGCTGGTCGTCCCGACGTTGTGCCAGGCGATCTCGGGCGCCGGGCTGGTCGACGTACCGACGTCGCACTGGCCGTTGCCGTTGGCGTCGGTCCAGGTGCCGCCGTCGTGGTCGATCAGCTGGCCGACCGTGAAGCCGAGCCCACCCAGGCTGGTGGGCAGCAGCAGCTGGTAGATGCCCTGGCCCGTGGTGGCGCCGTCGATGGGGTTGCCGGCGTACCCGATGTGGTCGAGGTGCTGGTGGCTGGCCATCACGTAGTCGAGGTGGACCGGATTGCTGCCGGTGCCGCAGATGGCCTTGATCTGGGCGGCCACGTCGGTGGCGTTGGTGTTGGCGCCGGTGGAGTTCCACGACGTCTCGCCCAGGTCGATGAGCATGGTCTTGCCGGTGGGGCCGATGATCAGCTGGGAGTCGCCCTGCTCGACGTCGAACCAGTAGACGTTGAGCTCGCCCTGGCGCCAGGTGCCCGACGTCGAGCAGGCGCTCGCGTTGGGGACGGTGGCCTGGGCCTGGGCCAGGGGGACGACGGCGGCTGCGGTGGCGAGCACGGCGGCCAGGGTGAAGCGCACGCGTTGAGACATTCGGGGTAGCTCCTCGAGAACGCATTCCGGAATGGGGTGATCGCATGCTGCTCCTCCACACCCCGGGTTGTCAGCATTTCGGGGACGCGGCGCGTGAACGTGTCGAGAACAGTCAGGCGATGTCGAACAGGTCGCCCAGTTCGTCGACGCGGTCGAGCACGACCTCGAACCTGAGCTGCTCCAGCCCGAACTCGTCCTCGGCTCCGGCCTCCACCTCCGACCACGACACCGGAGTGGCCACGGTGGGTTTCTCCCGCCCACGCAGGGAGTACGGCGAGAGCGTGGTCTTGCTGCCGGCGTTCTGGCTCCAGTCCAGGAAGACCTTGCCGGTCCGGCGGGCCTTGGTCATCGTGGCCGTCACCAGCGCCGGGTGCGCGCCGGCCAACTCCTCGGCCACCTCCTTGGCCAGCGCGGTGGTTCCCGCGGAGTCGAGCCCGCTGGTCGCGGCGTACAGGTGCAGGCCCTTGCTCCCGCTCGTCACGGCGTACGACGTGAGGTCACGCTCGGCGAGCTTGTCGCGCACCAGCAGCGCGACCCGCGCACACTCGTGCAAGCCGGCGGGCTCCCCGGGATCGAGGTCGATCACCACGCGATTGGGGCGACGCGGCCGGCCGGTCCGGCTGACCGTCCACTGGTGCACGTGCAGCTCGAGGCTGGCCAGGTTGGCCAGGTAGGTCAAGGTGGCGAGGTCGTCGACGATCGGGAAGGTCAGCTCGCCGCTCTCGCCGTTGCCGCGGCTGCCGGTGGTCGGGATGCTCGCCGTGCGCACCCACGACGGCACGCCCTGCGGCGCGTTCTTCTCGTAGAACGACTCGCCCTGCACTCCGTGCGGCCAGCGGATCCGGGTCACCGCCCGGTCCTTCAGGTGCGGCAGCAGCACCGGCGCGATCCGTGCGTAGTAGTTGAGCACCTCGCCCTTGGTGGTGCCGGTCTGCGGGTACAGCACCTTGTCGAGGTTGCTCAGCTTGAGGGTGCGGCCCTCGACGTCGACGTGCACCTCGTTCATCAGCGGCCGATCGCGATCATCGGCACCGAGGCCGGGTCCAGTCGCCTCATCAGGCTGCGCAGGAACCAGCGCGGACCGCTCACGCATCCTGCCGTCGCGCCGGCGCCGTTGACGTGCAGGAAGATCCCGGCGCCGCGGTAACGCACCTGGTCCTGGTTGAAGCTGGTGTTGATGGCGTATTCGTAGTCGACGGGACGGTCGGTCAGCAACTCACTGGCATTGACGTTGCTGTCAGGCATCCACCAGCGGAAGCCGCCGTCGCGTCGGTTGCGCCAGCGGTTGTAGTAGGCCGACTGGTTGTCCTCCACCCAGTAGTCGCCAGGCCCGATCCGCCGGTACGACGACCGCCAGGCCGGGTCTGCGTCATGCGTGCCGAATGCTTCGAGCAGGCGATAGCTGCCCAGCGGGGTGGTGCCGCTCCCCTGCACCCGCCGCGCACCGGCCACGAGCCCGCCGTACCCGATCCGGCCGGCGGCCTGCAGCTTGCGCACCCAACGTCCGTCGTCGTATCGCCACCAGGTCAGGCGCGCATGGAATCCCCCGGTGTGGTTGACGGTCACGACCTGCTGCGTGCGGTCCCACGCGTGCACGGTGACACCGTCGAGCACCACGTCGTCGGCCCGGGCAGGACTCGGCAGCAGCACGAGGGCTGCGACCAGCAACGCAAGGACCTTCACGACTGCGCCTCCAGATCGGCCGGAGTCAGGTCGGGGCGCAGACCACGGTACGACGGCTGCCGGAGCCGTCCCTGCCCGGAGAGCCCGAGCGACTCGACATCGATCACCAGCAACGGTTCGACCCACCGGGTGCCGAGCGCGTCGAGCCGGGGCACCTCGTCGACGAACGGGCTCGTCTCGCGTGGGGTGAGCTGCTCGAGGAGCATCGGCCCGACCTTGCCGGCGATGCCGCTGCCGACCCGGCCCATGTAGAGGAGTCCCTCCGCGGTCGGCCGCCCGACCAGCACCGCCCCCAACCGGTGGGTGGAGTCGGTCTCGGGCCGCCAGCCGCCGATCACCCAGCTCGTGCGCCGCCGGTGCGGGAACTTCAGCCAGTGCTTGCTGCGGATCCCGGGCTCATAGCGGGAGCTGAGCCGCTTGCTGACGATCCCCTCCAAGCCCTGCTCGTCGGTCGCCTGCAGCAGCATCGGGCCGTCGTCGTACGCCGCGGGGACCTGCCAGTGCACGTCCTCGAGGCCCAGGGACTCCAGGATCCGGCGCCGCTCGACAAGCGGTTCGCGGGTCAGGTCGCGGCCATCGACCCGGAGCACGTCGAAGAGAAGCAGGGTCACCGGAGTGACCTCCGCGAGCGCGGCCGCGCGCACCGCCTGGGACACGTGCATCCGCTCCGCGAGCGCGGCGAAGGAGGGACGCCCGTCGCGGAAGGCGACCACCTCACCGTCGAGCAGCAGGTCGCGTCCCTCCCCGATCCGGTGCAGCTCGGGGAAGGACACGCTCACGTCGTTGTCGTTGCGACTGACGAACCTGGCCTTCGGTCCACCCGTGGTGACCAGCACCCGCATGCCGTCCCACTTGACCTCGTGCGTCCACTCCGCGCCCGTGGGCACGTGGTCAGCGCGGGTGGCGAGCATCGGACGCATGCGCTCATCCTTGCTGAAAGTGGAGTGAAAGGAGAGGCTTGTTCCCATGCGAGCGATCTGGAAGGGCGCGGTCTCCTTCGGGCTGGTCAGCGTGCCGGTCAAGCTGTACTCCGCCACCGAGAGCCACGACGTGTCCTTCCGTCAGGTGCACGCCAAGGACGGCGGCCGGATCAAGTACCAGCGGGTGTGCTCGATCGACGGCGAGGAGGTCGCCTACGCCGACATCGCCAAGGGCTACGAGACCGAGCACGGCGAGATGGTGATCCTCACCGACGACGACCTCGCCGAGCTGCCGCTCACGTCCTCGCGCGAGATCGCCGTCGAGAAGTTCGTGCCGTCGGACCAGATCGACCCGATGCTGTTCGAGAAGTCCTACTACCTCGAGCCCGAGAAGACCGGCGCCAAGCCCTACGCACTGCTCCGCCAGGCCCTGCTCGATGCCGACCGGATGGCCGTGGTCACCGTCGCGTTGCGCCAACGTACGACGATCGCGGTGCTGCGGGTGCGCCCGTCGGAGAACGGTGACGTGATCGTGCTCCAGACCCTGATGTGGCCCGACGAGATCCGCCAGCCCGACTTCAACGTCGAGACCGGCGAGGTCAAGGACGCCGAGGTCAAGATGGCCAACATGCTGGTCGAGACCCTCGCAGGCGACTTCGACGCCTCGGAATTCACCGACGGCTATGCCGACGCGGTCGACTCCCTGGTGAAGGCCAAGATCGAGGGCGGCGAGGTCAAGAAGACCGAGACCGCCGCCAAGACCTCCGGCGAGGTCGTCGACCTGCTGGCCGCCCTGCAACGCTCGGTCGAGGCCGCCAAGACCGCCCGCGGCGAGGAACCCGCCGAGGAGAAGAAGCCGGCCAAGAAGGCGACCAAGAAGGCCGCGGCGAAGAAGGCCGGATGAGCGCCCGGACTCATGTAACGCGGAGTTAGGTACGCCTCGACCCACGTGGAACTGGGCGGAAGCGAGCCTAACTCCGCGTTACATCTCCGCGCGCGGCTACAGCCAGCCGTTGTCCGTCGCGATCCGGGCCGCCTCGGAGCGGGTCCGGGCCCCGGTCTTGCCGATCGCACTGGACAGGTGGTTGCGGACGGTGCCGTCGGAGAGCGTGAGCTCGCGGGCGATGTCGTCGACCGTGCCGCCGTGGCGGGCCACCCGGAGCACGTCGGTCTCACGGATCGTGAGCGGCGACTCGCCCACCACCACGCTGTCGGCGGCCAGGGCCGGGTCGATCACGCGCAGGCCAGAGGCGACCCGGCGTACGGCGTCGGCGAGCTGGGCCGCCGGGGTGTCCTTGACGACGAAGCCGTCAGCTCCGGCCCGCAGCGCCCGACGCAGGTAGCCGGGGCGGCCGAACGTGGTCACGATCAGGACCCGCACCGACGGGAAGCGTCTCTTGAGCTCGGCGGTCGCGGTGATGCCGTCCATGCCCGGCATCTCCACGTCGAGCAGGGCGACGTCTGGCAACTCGGCAGCGCATGCGTCCACCGCCTCCTGACCGCTGCCCACCTCGGCCACCACGTGCAGGTCGGGCTCGAGGTCGAGCAGGGCGGCCAGCGCCCCGCGGACCAGCGCCTGGTCGTCGGCCAGCAGCACCGAGATCACGTGACGACCTCGAGCACGAAGCCGGGCTCGCCGTTGCGCGCATGCACCGTGGCGCCGATGGTGGCCGCTCGCTCGCGCAGACCGGTCAGCCCGTGGCCCGCGCCTTGCGTCTCACAGCCCAGCCCGTCGTCGACGACGCGCACCGACGTGGCCGACATGTGCACCCGGCAGATGCCGGCGCGCGAGTGCTTGATGACGTTGGTGACGCCCTCGCGGATCACCCAGGCAAAGAGCTCACGGTGGGTCGCGGCGACGTCGTCGGCGGAGTTGGGCAGCTCGTGCTCGATCCCGGCCGCGCTGAGCGCAGCACGGGCCCGGGCGATCTCGCCGGGCAGGGTGATCTCGCGATAGCCCTGGACGGCACGGCGTACGTCGGCCAGCGACTCGCGGGCCAGCATCTCGAGGTCCGCGAGCTCGGAGCGAGCCCGCTCGATGTCGATGTCGAGCAGCCGGCCCGCGAGCTCGGTCTTGACCGCGATCACGGTGAGCGAGTGCCCCAGGATGTCGTGCAGGTCGCGGGCGAAGCGGTTGCGTTCCTGCTCGACGACCAGCCGGTCCTTCTCGGTGCGCACCATGACCAGCTCGATGTTGCGGGCCATGACCTGCTTGACCCCCCACATCATGAAGCCGGCGCCCGCCGCGATCGACGGCGTGTAGAAGTCGACCTCCCACCCCGGGACCAGCGCCGTCATGGCCAGCTCGGAGAACGCGACGAGGGGTACGACGACCAGGGCGTGCCGGGTGGGCAGCGCGAAGGCCGCCACCACGGCGATGTAGATGACCGCACCCGACCCGCGCTGGTCGAGCCCGATCCACATCACCACCGAGAGGGCGACCATGATCGCCAGGTAGGTGTAGGCCCGGCGAAGCGGCATGTCGAGCACCATCCGCGAGCGGTAGTGCACGTGCTCCAGCAGGGCGAGCAGATAGGTGGCCGAGAACGCGACCAGCGCCGCGATGGCCAGCAGGTACGACGGCTGGTCTCGGCGCGACCACTGGCTGACGACGGGGTCGATCATGAAGACCAGCCACACGCCGGCGAGCAGGAGCGTCACCCGGGAGGCCTTACCGGCTGCTGCTTCGAACTCGACGGGCAGCGTCATGGGCGCAACGGTAGTCCCGGCGCTGCCGAATCCGGCGGGACCGCGCGGAATCATGCGTGCTGCTCGCGGACCCGAACGCGGCGCAGCGGCCGTCAGGTCACCCCCGACGGCCGCCACGTTGTCCCCCGTCGGACGCGGTCCGAACTCCCCCGATGCTCGGAAAGCGCCCTGTTGTCACCAGGGAATCCTGCCGGGGGTTGGGGGCACCAGGGCATGCGAGCCGTCACGACCCACCCATGACAAATGTCAGGACTTCGGCGATTTCGCTGCAGCAGAGTCGGGAAAGCGCTTGTCGACGACCGCGAAGACGGCGTCCATGCTGCGCGGCAGCACCAGGTTGAGGAGCTCCGTCGCGTTGCCGGCAAGGGTGTTCACGGTCAGGGGTCGGTCCTCCAGCGCACGCAGCACCTTCTCGGCCGCCTCCTCGGGCGAATACCCGCGGGCATTGGCGTAGGCCTCGGTCGGCGCCGACATCGGCGTGTGCACCAGCGACATCCGGATGTTGGTGAAGGTGACGTTGTCGGCCATCGTCTCGCGCCCCGCGATCCGGCTCCACACGTCGAGCGCGGACTTGGACGCGAGGTAGGCGGAGAACTTGGGCGCCTTCACCTGCACGCCCCAGCTCAGCAGGTTGACCACGTGGCCGAACCGCTGCTCCCGCATCGCCGGCATCAGCCCCATGGTCAGCCGTACCGGCCCGAAGAAGTTGATCGCCATCGTTCGCTCGACGTCGTGGAACCGGTCATAAGACAGGTCCAGCGAGCGCCGGATCGACCGGCCGGCGTTGTTGACCAGGTAGTCGACCGCCACGTATTCCTCGAGCAGCTGCGCCACCAGCGCATCCACCGCGTCGCCGTCGGTCAGGTCGCAGACGTACGACGCCGCGCTGCCGCCGGCCGCTTCGATCTCGCGCTGGACGCGCTGCAGCTCCTCGCCGCGCCGGGCCACGAGGAGTACGTGTGCGCCACGGCCGGCAACGGCACGAGCCGTGGCCTCGCCGATCCCGGAGGACGCGCCCGTGACCAGGACGGTCCGGCCGGCCAGCGGGCTGGCCGCACCGGACAGCCGTCGTACGACGCGCGCCGCGCGGGCACGCGGGGCCTGGACGAGGAGACGGATCACGGGGCGAGCGTAGGCCACGGCCGGGCCGCCTCGAGCTGGGCCGACAGGCTGAACAGTGTGGCTTCGTCGTCGGTCCGGCCGACCAGCTGCACGGCCAGCGGCAGCCCGTCGGGACCCAGCCCGCACGGCACCGAGGCCGCCGGGTTGCCGGCGACGTTCCACAGGGCGACGTACGCGATGGCGGGCAGCGACCTCAGCGCGGAGCGCACGGTGCCTAGTCCGTCGATGATCCCGGCCTTCGGTGGCCGGTGGGCGATGGTCGGGGTGAGCAGCACGTCGACCTGGTCGAAGATCCGGTTGGCCTTCCTCGACACCTTCTCGGTGCGCTTCAGGGCCCACTCGAGCACGCCGGGACGCACCCACGTGCCGAGCCGGTAGGTCTCGCGGGTGCGCTTCTCGAGTCGGGCGTAGTGCTCCATGGCCTCGCACTCGGTGCGGATCCCGGCGAAGAACTGCGGCACGAAGGCCAGGGTCGGGTCGGGATAGCGGGGCTCGATCTCCACGACCTCGTGGCCGAGCTCGGCCAGCAGGTTGGCGGTGTCGTGGACCGCCTGCACGTGGAGCTGATCGGGCTTCACCCCGCGGGCCACCGGCTCGACCGACCAGCCGATCCGGAGCCGGCCGGGCTCGCGTTGGGCAGCCTCGACGAACGACGGCGCCTCCCCCGCGCGATAGAGGTCGGTGTCGACGTTGCCACGGATCACGTCGTACACCAGGGCCGAGTCGAGCACCGACCGCGCGAGTGGCCCGGCCGTCCCGAGCGCCCACCACAGGTGCGGGGTCGGCGCGGTGCTCACGCGACCGCGCTGGGGCTTGAGGCCGAACAGTCCGCAGCAGGCGCTGGGGATCCGGATCGAGCCGCCACCGTCGCCACCGATGCCGACCGGCACCATCCCGCTGGCCACCGCCGCGGCGGTCCCGCCGCTGGAGCCGCCGGGCGAGCGCGTCGGGTTCCACGGGTTGCGGGTCAGGCCACGGTCGTCGGACTCGGTGTAGGGGAACGCCCCGAACTCGGGCATCGTCGTCTTGCCGACGATCACCGCCCCGGCCGCGCGGAGGCGTCGTACCAGCTCGGCATCGGCGGTCGCCGGCGTCGAGTTGGCCGCGCCGCCGTACGTCGTCACGCAGCCGGCGACGTCGATCTCCTCCTTGATCGCGATCGGTACGCCGTGCAACGGGCCGAGCGGTGCCGCGTCGGCGTCGCGCGCGTCCGCCTCGGCGCGCGCCGACTCGGTCAGCACGACCGAGAACGCGTTGAGGTGCTTGTCCTTCGCGGCGATGCGCTGGAGCGACCTCTCGATCGCCTGCCGGGCGGTCAACGCACCCTCGGCGATGAGATCCGCGGTCTCCGCGACACCCGGCAACTGGCTCATTTCGGCAGACTAGCGGCGACGAGTCACGCCCTCGTGTCGAAACTGGCCGCAACCGTTCGACGTACTCGTGAACTGACCCGCAACCGAGAGGAACCACCATGCGCTACCTGGTCTTCGTGAGCATGCGTCCCGACGTCGGTCCTCCCCCGCGTGCCCTCATCGATGCGATGGGCGAGGAGATGGAGCAGGCCTTCGCCAGCGGCCTGATCACCGACGGCGGCGGCCTGCCGCCGAGCCGCACCGAGATCCGGCTCGCCGGCGGGCAGGTCACCGTGACCGACGGTCCGTTCGCCGAGGCCAAGGAGGTCGTCGGCGGCTTCTCGATCGTCAACGTCGAGTCCGAGGAGGAGGCCATCGCCAGCGCCCAGCTCGTGATCGACCTGCACCTCAAGCACTGGCCCGGCTGGGAGGGCTCGGTGGAGGTCCGGCGGATCTCCGACGAAGAGCCCGACACCTGGGACTGACCGGCTGGGACTGACCGGCTGGGACTGACGATCCGCACGGAGGTGGCACGATCGCCCTGTGAGCGATCAGGTCACCGCCGTCTGGCGCGAGGAGTCAGCGCGGATCATCGCCGCGCTGACCCGGATCACGCGCGACCTCGACCTGGCCGAGGACCTGGCCCAGGACGCGCTGGTCAGCGCGCTCGAGGCCTGGCCGGTCGAGGGAGTACCGGCCAACCCGGGTGCCTGGCTGATGACCGTGGCCAAGCGCCGCGCGATCGACCAGTTCCGGCGGGCCGACACCTTGCGCCGCCGGACTGCCGAGCTGGCCCATGACCTCACGGAGGAAGACGTGCCCGATTTCGCCGGCGCGATCGACCACATCGAGGACGACGTCCTCCGGCTGGTCTTCCTGACCTGCCACCCGGTGCTGCCGCCGGAGTCGCGGGCGGCGTTGACGCTGCGGCTGGTCGGCGGCCTCACGACGCAGGAGATCGCCCGTGGCTTCCTGGTCAAGGACGCCACCATGGGCCAGCGGATCTCGCGCGCCAAGAAGACCCTGGCCGAAGCCGGGGCCTCCTTCGACCTCCCAGTCGGGGCCGAGCGGGAGGCACGGTTGGCCGACGTGATGGCCGTGATCTACCTGGTCTTCAACGAGGGCTACTCCGCGACCGCCGGCGACGACTGGATGCGCCCCGAGCTCTGCGGTGAGGCGATCCGGCTGGCCCGCCTGCTCGCGGGTCTGGTGCCGACCGAGCCGGAGGTGCTCGCTCTCCAGGCGCTGCTGGAGCTGCAGGCATCCCGCACGCATGCCCGCACCGACGCCGATGGCACGCCGGTGCTGCTGGAGGCCCAGGACCGCACCCGCTGGGACGCCCTGCTGATCCGACGCGGGCTCGCGGCGCTGGACGCGGCCGCCGCACTCGACCAGCCCTGGGGCAGCTACCGGGTGCAGGCCGAGATCGCCGCCTGCCACGCCCGCGCCGGCCGGGCCGAGGACACCGACTGGCCGCGGATCGCCAGGCTGTACGACGCCCTCGCGTTCGCCGCTCCCGGACCCGTCGTCGAGGTCAACCGGGCGGTCGCGCACGGCCGGGCGTACGGCGCGGACGCGGGACTCGTCGTACTCGCTCCGCTGGAGGCCGACCCTGCGCTGGCGGGGTCCCACCTGCTGCCCAGCGTGCGCGGCGACCTGCTCGAGCGGGCGGGTCGGCCGGCCGAGGCTGCGGCCGCGTTCACCGAGGCTGCCTCGCTGACCCGCAACGAGGTCGAGCGCCGGGTCCTTCTCGAACGGGCCGCGAAGAATTCCTGAGCGACACTGTCGAAAGCGCGTTGTCCCGTCCGACGTCCTGGTGTTGAGACCCGCACACCCCAGGAGGAAGAGATGTCCACCGTGAAGAGCACCCAGCAGACCTTGTTCGCCACCTCGACCGACGGCACGCAGATCGCCTACGAGGTGAGCGGCACCGGACCGGCCCTCGTGGTCGTGGACGGCGCCACGGCCTACCGCGACAACTTCGGCTTCAGCCGGCGGATCGCCGAGGTCGTGGGCGACCGGTTCACCGTCTACGGCTATGACAGGCGCGGCCGCGGCGAGAGCGACTGGGGCGCCACCCCGTGCACCCTGCAGCGCGAGATCGAGGACCTGGAGGCTGTGATCGCGGCCGCTGGTGGCACCGCCCACGTCTTCGGTCTCTCCTCGGGAGCGGCCCTGGCCCTGGAGGCCGCCCGCGCCGGCGCCCCGATCGAGCGGCTCGTGTCGTTCGAGGCGCCGTACGTCGTCGACGACACCAAGGAGCCGACGGCGCCGGACTTCCCCGAGCAGGCGCAGGCCATGATCGACGCCGGCCGCCCCGGCGACGCGGTGAAGGCCTTCATGAAGCTGGTCGGCGTCCCCGCGCCGATGGTCGCGGTGATGCGGCTGATGCCGGTCTGGAAGACCCTCAAGGTGGTCGGCCGGACCCTGCCGAACGACCTGTCGATCGTCACGAAGTTCCAGCAGGGGCAGCCGGTGCCTGAGGGCTACTACTCCACGATCACTGCGCCGACCCTGGTCGTCGCCGGCGGCAAGAGCCCCGACTGGATGCGCAACGCGCAGGATGCCATCCACGCTGCGGTCCCGGGCAGCACCCTGGTCACGCTGCCCGGCCAGACCCACATGCTCAAGGCGGCCGCCGTCAAGGACGCGCTGATCGAGCACTGCCTGGGCTGATCTGGCTCGACGGACGGGCCTGTGGTGGCCGGACCCCGCCGGTCGTCGCCCTTGTTCGGCCGTTGGCACGGCCTGGAAAGGGCCCAGCAAGGGCGACGAGCGGGGTCCGCGAGCGGGCACCGCCTCGGGTTCCGGGGGTGATGCGTGATGCGTGATGCGAT
>Ga0070698_100003515_pt1 | contig 17247 bp, 17 predicted proteins | sample KBSK1502metaG_FD_65477 | JGI IMG/M metagenome (GOLD analysis project Ga0070698, IMG submission 65477) | Corn, switchgrass and miscanthus rhizosphere microbial communities from Kellogg Biological Station, Michigan, USA - KBS K1-50-2 metaG | ecosystem: Host-associated > Plants > Roots >...
TGATTCAATCGAAATCGGCGCGGCATTGGGTGTTGCCGCGGAAGCTGGCTTGATGACGTGGGGTGATGAAGCCAGCGCGATGAAGTTGATCGACGAGATTCGCCAGGGGACTGAGTTGGGATACGTGCTTGGAAATGGTGCAGTGAGTGTCGGGAAAAAATATAACATCGAACGCGTGCCTGCCGTGAAAGGACAGGCTATGTCTGGCTATGAGCCTCGTTCCATTAAAGGGACTGGCGTAACCTATGCAACAACCCCACAAGGAGCGGACCACACCGCCGGGCTGACGATCCGCGTCAAGATCAATCACCTTGACCCCACCATTCAAAAAGATCCGTCGTTGAACGCGCAATTGAATATGGCTGGCTATGATACCTTGGGCGCGTGTATCTTCGCCGGCTTTGGTTATGCCTCCACACCTGACGGCGTTGTGAAACGTTTGTTGAAAGCACGTTATGGGTGGGATGATCTGCGTGATAATATTTTACAGGCGCTGGGAAAAGAAACGATCAAAATGGAACGTGAGTTCAATCGCCGCGCCGGGTTTACAAAGGAAGATGACCGTTTGCCAAAATGGATGACTGAACAGGCGATCCCTGAAAACGGCGCGGTGTTCGATGTAAGTGAGGAAGTGCTCGATCACATTTTCGATGGGATCGAGTAAATGGGTTTAATGTGTACAGGTTGGAAGATTTTGAAACCCTCCAACCTGTCAATTTTCAACTTCATGACTTTTGATCTGATTTGAGCCACCGATGGGATTTGAACCCATGACCTGACGATTACGAATCGTCCTATGTTGAGGAACAATTCTTGAGCGATTCATAACGCCAGATCTTGGGTCTTTTGGCTAATTAGTCAGTTTTTCCCTATATGTAGGGCTATTCAAATAATGAATAATCGTCTGCTCATCACAGCAGATACTCTTCCTGCATTTTATACCGTTGTTGGTGAGAAATCAATACGCAAAAAAATTCCCAAGCAGATGCTTGGGAATTTGTATTGTGTGAGTCTTGATATTCCGACGCGTTGGATGCACCGCTACTTCCTCAATTTACTTGTTACTTGCTTCTTCACCCCCAGGAAAAGTTTTCCACTGGAGAGCCCTTGTCATGCGCGACACGAATATCCTCTGTCGTTAGCGCCAAATAACGACGCAGAACAGTAATATCGTTGTGTCCCATCAGGCGCTGTAAAGAAAATATATCCACCCCGTTGTTGAGCATGGAAAGAGCAAACTGCCGGCGGAAATCGTGCAAGGTTGGTTCCTTCTTCAAGCCTGCAAGTTTTGACCGCCTTTGAATGAGTTGGCGGAGACCGTCATAGGTTAGGCGTTCCATTGTTTTGGACACAAATAAAGCCTGGGTTTGGAGATTGTCTCGATTTCTCAAGTAAGCGCGTAATGCCTTGATGGTTGTTCTGTTTATAAATACATAGCGAGGCTTACGTCCTTTTCCTTCACGGATAAGGACTTTGCCTGTATTGAGCTCAACATCTTCAAGATTTGCATCGCAGACTTCCTGAGCGCGAGCGCCAGAGTCGAGGAGAAAGTACATGATCGCTTTATCTCTCTGGTCAAAAAAACCGCTCCCTTTGCATGTAGCTATTAACAAATTCACATCTTCAAGAGATACGGGTTCAATAATCTTATCAGGCACCTTTGGGGGATCCACTTTTTTGATCGGATTTTTCCAATCTGCGGACATCATTTCTTCTTTTTCAATCCAGTACAGGAATGCGCGTAGGGATCGATATGCGGCATGTACTCCCCCAGGATTATGACCTTCACCGAACATCAGGATATAGCTGCGAACAAAATCGGGATCGATTTCCCCTAAATTTGAAATGGATTGGGCTTGCGCATAATTCGCAAACGAAGTGAGGTAATCCCTGTAAAACTCGATTGTACGCTTGGATAGGTTTCTAGCTTTACAATCCATCAAAAAAGCAGTAATCGCGATTTCCAGATACTGCCTGCCTTCTATAAAGTCAAGCGCAGTCTGCTTGTGAGATGGGGAAATATAAATACTACTGTTCATTCTTCCCCCAACCGTTGATCGCTATTCCTCCCCACGGTTTTCTAAGAAATTGCATTGATATCATTGCGTGCTCCTATTGATGCAGGGTCTTGGAGTACGTCTTTCAATAAGAAGAGCATACCAAGACGCCCATAAGAAGATGGGTTAGTCTTACGGTATAGTCTCAGGTCTTGTCTTGGAGGCCTCCCAGCGCGAAGCCAAGGGGTGGCTGTTCTCGATTACCTATTTAGGTGAGGCAGCTGTCCATAACGGCAGGCTCTAACGTCCTAGATGCCTCAGTCTTATCGCTTTTATCAAATCATATTAATAAGTTATCTCCAATCAAGAATCTTGCTTATTTCACATCAAGCGGCTTGGCGCATATCGCACCTAGCCCTTCATGTGCAATTTCATACATACACTTCTGCATCTCTATGAAACTCCCATACCGAATAGGTATCCAAGGAGATTTATAGCTCGAATCCCTTTGAAGCAATGTAAGTTCATAGTCTGTGTACTGCTCAATGGGATAAATGTCCATAAACCCGTCCTTATACACTAGCACACAAGGAACGTTTTGAAAGATCCAGTTATCAGCCACAAGCCTGTAGCCAAACGGGGTCAGCATGTCTGGTTCTTTAGCCCTACCTTTTCCAAACGAGTTGCGTTTCATTCAGTACAGTCCTCTAATCCTGATATTAGATGAAACTCCATTACACTCAAGATAGTAGCGAACTAGTGGCTGTAATAGAATTCCAATTCTTACACGTAATCGATTCAGCCTAAGCTTTAGGATTATCAAATCGTTCTTCATTTCACACTCCTAAATTTCATGATGATCGGCGCGCTCGATTAAAGCATTGGCTTCGATCTCGGAACTGTATTTCATTGCCAACTGCGCATCTTTCAGGCTGTAGAACCTCTTATTCGAACGACCCGTTTTTTCGACAATTTTCCCGGCCCTCAGCAGAACACCGATCGCCTCTTTCACCTTTGGTTCGCCCACGCCACAAACCGCCTTGCACTCCGACTTGATTTCCTCAAAGCCCTTTTCCCCTGTACCAAGGAAACGTATGATGGTCATTTCCACACCGGCCCCAGAGCCATTAAGAGATCTGCCCTCGAACCAACCTTCAACGAGCCGCTTCTCTTGCTTCTTATACCTCCAATACGCCCCAAAGGGAGTAACCAGGTCGCTATTTCGGACTTTAGCAGGAACCATAGAGATTCGGTCTGTCTTTGTGTGGCCGTCCATTTCTCGGTCTACGTAGAGAGCAAAATCTAACCCGCCCTCAATCGAAGAAGAGCCTCTAATCAACTCACCCACCCTAACACCTTTCCCATCACCCTTCCGGCTGTGGTGGATAATGTTGAAGCATATTCCATAGTCTTCTGCAATACGCCTAAAAACGCCCATGACATACTGCATGTCGTGAGAATTCTCATCAACATTCCCGGACACATAGCCCAAATTATCGATGACAACAATTCCGGTGTTGTCATCAAGGCAAGCTTTCAGATCTTCCACGTGGTTTAGATCGTGCATATCCAGAAGACCATAAGCTCCAACATACCGGAAAGAGCCGTCAGCAGGGACCTTGTGATGTGCCCCAATGGCTTTATTACGCCGACGGACCGTATACATGCCGTTGTCGAGGTCAACCCACAGCACGCCGGTCTTCGTCGTGTTGAATGACGGAGCTCCATTGAAGTTTTGCAACCATGGCTTCCCAATGGCATTACACATGACCATATCAAGAACAGCCATCGACTTCAAAGATCCGGGTGCCCCATAAATCAAATTGACCGATGGGATTTGGAACATGTCTTCAACAGCCCAAACTGGATCTGGTAATTCTACGTATGAGTCTTCGAGAGTGTAAACTTTCCAATTAGACATTGCTACCTCAGCTTTGCGCATCGTCTTCATCTCCTAGTCTTACCGGTGCTCAAAAACAAAAAGACAGAAAAGGACCAGTATGGTCTCCTTTTCTGTCTCTTGTGTTGTCTTATTATGCGGTCTTTGCCCTGCCCGGGGGCTCGCATTGCGAACGAATGCGAAAGACCTCTTTAGTTGAGCTGTGTCTGTTGTCTGCCAAGACGCCGCCACAGATCGGCTTACCAGACACAGACCCACTAAAAAGGTCTTTTTTCTGTGGAATTTATTGCCGCTTGGCATCGGCCTTTGATGCTCGAAGAATAGCACGGATGTTCAGTTTATACATTAGGGGAAGATTAGAGCCTCTTGGCAATCCTAGCTCCTAGTTTCCCTACTCTAAGAGTATATAAAAACTACGATCTAGAATAGAGTGAGTGGCTATAAAGAGAATAGCCACTCTCCTCACTCTAGTTTCTAGTTCTGAGGCATACTAGGAGTATGCCGACTAGAAACTGGCTGTCTTTCTTAGAGAATAGGTGATAACCGGAAGAGGAGTATAGGTAGCATCTCCTGGGACGACTATGTGCATTCCTCCAGGCGAGGATCCAAAAAGATCGAAGTAAACACCAGAGTTCCTAATCCTGTTTTGTTTTATTACACTCAGTCCCTGGCTGATGCCCAGATCTATGAGCGCTCGCATTGCGAGCAGCGAGATTTTGGGGCTGCCGGTCTAGGTCTATTGGATGTTTTTGCACACTCTTTGATGCTTTTGCACGACCAATATAGAACCTAAGCCTATGCGGGATGCCTTGGACCGCATATTCAGTTGCCTCTCCATCAACCCAGCTCACTTCGGAAGCGACAAATTCTAACTTAGTCCGGATTTATTGTCCGTAAACGACCGTAAACGACGCGCTGGATGCCCTGTACGTTGTACACATTCGGGTACAGTGTATTGATCAGCGGCTCTTCGTGAGATTACACGTGGATAATATCCCCCCTCTCTCATCAATCCAGCCGCGAAAATTTAGTCAGCACAACCCAGTCATATCCCTCCTGGGCGCTTGCCAACTCGCAATCGCCAGGAATTTATCAATTGTGTATTTGCCCCTAGAGCCCCTGCCAGTTAGGAGGGGCTCATTGATAAGAGCTCAGGGCGTTATCAGCTCGATCGGCTCCGTTGGTGGGCTGACCCATTGACCACGCTTTCCTTCCAGCCAGAAACGTATTGCATTCCAGATGCCATGCTTTGGCTTGAATGCCGTTTTTTCCCTATATTGCGTTTCTGTGAGTTTTTCAACGATCAAATCATAAATTGTGTTCGTAGCTGGATCTTTGCAAAGCCAGTGGAAGGTGTTGCTTTTAGCTTCGCGGTATGCCTTCCAGACGCCGTTCTGCTGAATGCAGTTACGGGTTTGTTCCGCCTCTGGGCCATGGGCTAGATAAGCATGGGACGATACTGTAACTCGAATGATCGCATATACGAGTATGGCGATCACTAGAAGTATAAAAATAAAAACGCCCCCGTTGCTACGGGAGCGTTGATGAGGGAGGGTATTATAGGTCATGGTTGTTTCTCCTGAAGTTCTACGCAGATTTCGCGCAGTTCTTCTAGTAAGTGGGTTGCGAGTTCGACGCCATCCATCGATGCACCTTGGGTGTAGCTTAGCAGGTGATGATATGGCTCTGGGATTTGCTGGAGATCGCCCATATCGGCGATTGCGATGCGAGTTGCTTCGCTGATTTTGCCTTCCAGGATCTCGAGCAGCAGATTGGCGATTGTTCCCCTGATGACATTATTGAGGTGTTGTGCGGTTTGGACCATATATTTTCCTTTCTGAAATTATACTACTTGGTGGGATATAGAATGGAACGTGCCAATCCAACAGATTGGCTGAACTAAAATGAAATTCAAGTCTTCATAATAATCTCCTTGAATAGAAAATTGTTTCGCAATGCAAAGTGAGACATGGAAACTTGAGAACGCTAGACCTACGATGAAAACGATAGGCTTTCGTATGATGCGATGCCCTCACTGTAAGTCGAGTAAGGTGCACGGCAGGGGGAAGGGCAAGTTTCAGTGTCAGGAATGTAAGAAATACTTCAGGTATGGGAAGAAAGAAGTTGTCGATTCAGTTACCCAGGAAAAGAACAGGCGGGAGATCTCTAAGGTCGTACCCAAACGGATCCTCAACGAGGCTCAGCTCTGCTCGCAATGCGAGATCGACACCAATGAGTGGGAGATCGAGCGGTGGACCAGTGACAAGAAGGAGGAGCTATCTTACGGGGAGATGAAGACTCTGTATCAGGTCAAGGTCTGGCTCAGGGGCAAGGTCGCTGAAGTCCAGGCTCGGGATGCGATTGGTTCACTTATCGAAGATGCCAAGCGCTTCGCACCCAGATACAAGAAGCTCTCCTATCCGGCTCAGAAGAAAGGGCTCCTGTACGAAATCGACATTGCGGATCTCCACTTCGGCAAACTTGCCTGGAACGAAGAGACGGGCCAGGACTATGACATCAAGATTGCTGCGGACGCTGCGAGGAACGCTCTTTTGGAGCTCACTGGTTTTGTAGGCCATCTCCTGATCGAGAAAATTCTGCTGCCGCTTGGCAATGATTTTTTCAATGTCAACGGGGCCGGGGAGTCTACCGTCAACGGCACTCGACAGGTCGAGGACACGCGTTGGCAGAAAACGTTTCGGGAGGGCCGTAAGCTGCTGGTCGAGCTTATTGACAGCTGCAGCCAGGTTGCCAGGGTGGACGTGCTGATCGTCCCAGGCAACCACGACCGGGAAAGAATGTTCTACGCTGGGGATGCGCTCGAATGCTGGTACCACAACAATCCGAATGTCACCGTCGATAACCGCGCTATGCTTCGTAAGTATTACACCTTCGGGAAGAATTTTATCGAGTTCACGCATGGGATGAAGAAAAGATTGTTCAGTGTTCGCGGTGTTTTTCGCGAACACTGAACAATCTTCCTGATATCGGAAATATGGCTACACGCGTAGTGGATAGCGCTGTAATTGAATTGCACTTGCACTCACGGGGGTTTTCCTATATGCTTAAAGCGAAAAACACTTAGAAAGCGTTTCTCCAAATAAGGCAAATACGATATGACAACTCATGAATATGAAAGCCCCTGGCAGGTTATGCCCGCCAAAATCATAAAACTTGCTTTGGAGCATGCTGAAAAGAAAGATGATTTTGATCATCAAGTTGCGTATTTGTTGCTTGATATAGGAGTTGAAGCAGCATTAAAGGCATATCTTGTAAACCAAGGGCATAATGTTGAAAAGATATTTTTCCCTGACTTGCTAAAGAAAGTTAAAGAAGAATTGTCGAAAACAACCTCAGATCTTATTAGCCAGATTAATGACATTGGTTATTTCCATGGAATTCGCAACAAGCTGTACCATCAAGGTGACGGAGTAAAGCCAACTGAAGATAATTTGAAACGATATTCAGCTCTGGCCAAAAGAGTTGTTGAAGAAGTTATTGAAGTAAATCTGGAAACTGAGGAAAAAAAGTATGTTGTAAATGTAGAGGGGAGGCGACATGAAGTTGAAGATCTAGCAGATCACATTGAAACAAAGTTCAAAAATTTTCGGGAAAGCTGCGCGATTGTTATCGAAAAAGCCCATCCGGCCTATGCAACACGTGAATTTGCTATGAAATTAAACTATATATTAGTCCATTGGATGGATATTGATGATGCTGATCCTGAAGATCGCATCGAAAATCGAAAACATCGGTTAGAGAAATTCAATGAGTTGACAGGGACAAAACAAACGAGCTACAACTTCGTGGATTATGTATCGGATGACGTTAACCACTTTTATGTGCTTATTGCATTACAGCAAATAAGCGAGAAATGGCAAGATGATTGGGGCGAATATACAGAACTTGATGACAAGCGATCCGAACTTCTGCGTAACTGGAAATTCGGCATGCAATCAGGGCGTCTGACCGATGAGCAGATCCGTGAAGAGTTTGAGAAAATAACTAACTGGATAGCATTTCAACAAAAGAAAATAGATGAATGGATTCATAGCCATCTGGAGAATGTTTACAGACGTTTGCCATCACTTAGCTCTTTTGAGAGGAAAGGTAGTGTTTTTTAACTTTTAAACATACTCTCACTTCCACCCTTATACTTTCCGACATCAGAACCTGATCAATACTCCCACTCGACATGCCCAAGCGGAGCACGATTGAGTTCGTCACGATAGTGCCGCCACTGGGGCATGAACTTATCCATTAGGCTTATGAAATCTGCGTTGTGAGTGGGTTCCAACAAGTGAACCAGTTCATGGGCAACAACATATTCTAGGCATTCCCGTGACTTCTTGGCAAGCTCAGTGTTGAGACGGATGGTTCGCCTGCCTGGCGTGCAACTTCCCCAGCGGGTTCTCATCCGTCGAATAATGATGCGATTTGCATTTACGCCAAGTATTGGTTCCCACTTTTCGATGAGTGGCGCCACAGCATCGCGAACCTGATCGCGATACCATGCCATGACGACAGCTTCCCGCTTCTTCATCGCGGCTCCAGGGCGGACAGTCAAAATCATCTCGTTGTGTTTTAGCTCAACGGAGGGGGTCCGGTTTTCTTCCTTTACTTTCAATAAATAACGTCTGCCCCAAACGTGGTGGCTCTCACGATCCAGATATTCGCGACGTGTTTCACGTTCCTGTGCCTGGAACTTCTGTTGATGTTTCTTGATCCAGTTGATTTTTGAGATGGCATAGACACGGAGGGTATCAAGCTTCATGCGCGTTGGCGCAGAAATGCGGACCCTGCCCGTTGGGGGGTGAACGCTCAAATGGACATTCTTGATGTTTTTGAACACCACATCGATGGTAATGCCGCCAACATCTATCTGCTTAATATTCATGTTGCTGGAAGATAATCTTGAAGATGCGCTCGACATCATCAACATCCTTCAAAATCTTATATAACTCACCCTTGATCATCTGTTCACGAGGCTGATGTCCACGCCAGTCATCGGGACGGACTTTTTTGACCGCAGCATCGATTTCGAGCGCTCGCAGGAGTGCTGCATCGCTAATCACGTGGTAATCACCCCGATTCTCACCAGTTGCAAAGTTTCCTTGCACTGTTTGCATCAGGTTGTTGTATAGGGCACGTTTACCGGGTGTATCCAGTTGAGTCGGTGTTTCGTCGGAGTGACCTTTTGTTACATCCCTGGCTAATTGGCCCATCTTTTTCAAATATTCTTCATATTCAATCGCACGCGCTTTTCGGGCAGCGATGATCTCATCCAGAAGAGTGGACATCTTCTCGTAGTAGGCGGGATCTGTCAAGCGGTCACGGATGATCACGTTGCGGACGTTGCTCTCAATAGTCTCGGCAATGGCAGTCTTGTTGCCTTTCAAGCCGCCGAGTTGCGCGGCAATTGCATCAGCGATGCCAGTCTTCACGATCAAGTCAAGCAGACCAATATTTTCGAAGGGAGAGATCTGGCGCGGTTCATCGGCTTCGATGTAGGTGTCAATCAGGTGCCGCATATCGGCTTCGTAGGGCTTCAGGTCCAGGGTTTCGCCACTGGCTCTGCGGATGATGTCGCGGATGCTCAGATAATGATCCATTTTCCTTTTGATTCGGGAGACATCTTCGTTACTATAGCCAGCAGGCTCAAGTTCGTCCGCGATGTTGGCGTAGGCGCGGAGCAGGGAAACAGTCGCTTTGTAAAGCGCGACACGCTGAGGTTCATGATCCTGTAAATCAGAAGAGATCTCAGTATTACCGCAGAAGTAGTGCATGTGTTCAAGTTCGCCCTTCGGCGGCTCGACTGGCTCACAGAGCAGCTCAATCTCTTCGAGAGAATTGTCGAGGCGTTCTTTTCCCTTCTTCAAACGATCCTGCAATAAGACTTCGGGGTCGGCGCCACCAGAACTATGATCCAGTTCGGAGGTATATACTGCGATCGCGTTCTCGACCTTTTTGAACAGGTCCTTGTAGTCCACGATGTAGCCGAAGTCCTTGTCTTCACCATCGAGGCGGTTGACGCGGCAGATCGCCTGGAAGAGACCGTGATCCTGCATGGACTTGTCGATGTAGAGATATGTACAAGGCGGAGCATCGAAGCCTGTGAGCAGTTTGTCCACCACGACCAACAGCTTCATATTCGCTGGTTCCTTGGTGAATAGTTCCTTCGCCCATTCTTCATACGTTTCAGTCTTGGACATGTTCGGCTTGGGGAGGACATCCTTTAGCAATTCATTGTAGGTGTTGTAGATGAACTGCTTGTCGGTCTCGGTGTTGGCACCAGTTTCCTCCAGTGTGACATCCCGCGCCTGCGGATTGTAGGAAGTGACCACTGCGCACTTGCCTCTGAAGGGCGTTTTCTGAAATAGCGTGAAATATTTGCAGGCTTCGTAGATACTCGATGCGATAAGAATAGCATTGCCATTTTCGCTGGAAAGACGCGGCTTGACACTGAAATCGAAGACGATGTCGCTTACCACCCGATCCATGCGGGACCTGGAGCTGAGCACATTCTGCATCGTACCCCACTGCTTCCTGAGCTCATCCTTCTGCCATTCATTGAGAGCTTTGGTCTTGGCATCGAACCAGGCGTCGATCTTATCCTTCGAGCCGAGCTTCTGGTCAATATCACGCGCCTCGTAGACGAGATCAAGAATAACGCCATCCTCCACACCCTCGCTGAATTTGTAAGTATGGATATAGCCGCCGAACACTTCGAGACTGGTCTGCCTATCCTGCTTCAAGAGCGGGGTGCCCGTGAATCCGATAAAGATCGCATTGGGCAGCATGGCTTTCATGACGCGGTGCAGTTTGCCACTCTGCGTGCGGTGACATTCATCCACGAAGACGAAGATTTCGCCGAACGCTTTGCTCGGCTGGCTTTCCAACTCCTTGATAAAGGCTTCAAAATCGTCCTCTTCCTTGCGACCGAATTTATGGACGAGCGAGCATAGCAAACGCGGCTTTGCCTGACCGAGTTGTCTCATCAGGTCGCGACCACTGGTCGAGCGTTTGATCGGCTCGCCTGCTTCGGTGAAGACGCGCTCGATCTGTTTATCGAGTTCGTCACGATCAGTGATGATGGCAACGCGGGCATTGGGATTGTTTTCCAGGATCCATTTGGCAAGCATGACCATGACGATGCTCTTGCCACTACCCTGCGTATGCCAGATGATGCCGCCCTCCTTCTCACGGACATGTTCCTGCGCGGCTTTGATGCCGAAATATTGATGAGCACGCGGCAGTTTCTTGACCCCGCCGTCAAATAGGATGAAGTCGTGCATAAGCTCGAGGAGACGGTTTTTCTCACAGAGCTTGAGCAGGTATTTATCCAGCTTGAAGCGAGTGTCATCCTGCTCGTCTTCCTTCCATTTCAGGAAGTATTTTTCCTCAGTGCTGATGGATCCATATTGCAAACCTTCGGTGTCGTTGCCAGCAAAGACGAATTGGACGGTGCTGAAGAACCACTGATTGAACTCAGGCTGCTGGTTGGACAGGTTCTGACGGATACCATCGCCGATGCTGATGCTGCTCTTCTTCAGTTCCAGCACGCCAACCGCGATACCGTTCACATAAAGGACAATGTCGGGGCGGCGTTCGTGCCCACCTTTGAGGGTGACTTCTTCAGCAATGGCGAAATCGTTCTTTTCAGGTTCATTCCAGTTGATGAGGTGGACAGTCTCGGTGACCTTGCCCGCTTCGATCTTGACCGGCACGCCATAACGCAGAAGTTTATAGACTTCCTGGTTATTGCCGTAGAGCGTTCGGTTGTGATTATCTACCTCACGGCGCAGGATATCCAGTGACCTGTTGACCTGCGGAGTAGAGTAACCGCATTTGGTCAACCAATCGGTGAGCAGACCTTCCTCGATGTTGCTGTTGCGCGCACGATCCGTCCAGTCGCCGAGATAGCGATAGCCCAACTCTTCACGAAAGAGTGTAATGATGCGGTTTTGCGTGGCGCGTTCAGGTTTGCCGATGACCATGGTTTACCCCTTTACTAATTTGAAGCTGACCTGATAACGATAGAATTCTATGTTTGGCACCATAGCAAGTGCCCTGCGGATGCGTTGATCATCTTCAAGAGCGATAATCACCCCCTTTACAGTTTGACCCACTTCTGCCTGTTCATCTTTGACATATCCCATATAACGCAACGTCTGTCCGACAACTACATCACTGGCACGTCCCTTTTTTAGTTCTACAACCAGTAGGCTTTTCTTATCTTTGCTAATACCAAGAATATCAATACGACCCGTGTCTACCTTGAATTGTTGACCAACGATCTCGCCATCCACTTCATAAATATCGTAATTTTTGCCAAGATCGGTGAGCGCCCAATTCTGAACAAGAAAATCTTCCAGGTGTTTTTCCAGCACAAATGCGGATGGATCTTCGATGGTTTTGTCAGTGGCGATAATCTCTGGCGCAGATGCACTGTCCAGCAATCTCTCCAATGCCTCAGCTTGGGAGGTGATATCTCGATATGTACCTTGAACACCAATCGCTTTGCGGACTGTGTCAGGTAGTGTTGCTCGTTCTATGGTCCTATCCAGCCATTTGATGGGACGGCGATGTGGAAGAGGCGTGCCTGGTTTGTAGTAATAATCGCCTACAACTTCGCCAACGTGGAAGTGTCCTTCCCCATCTGGGGATAGGACAATGTCGTCAATCTGAATGCCTTTGGAGACTGTCCACAGGGCACCACAGGCCAAGCCTGCGGCAATGCGACTTTTACCTGGATATAGTTTCAGGTAGATTGGTGCGAATTCCTTGTTAAAGTCACGCCATTCCTCGGGCAGCTTATGACTGAGATCCTGATCGATACCAAAGCCAACACCAATATAGCTCTCGGCCAAACATTCTTGAGCTAGGCTGTTTCCTTGACCTAATGTGACACGATAGTAATTTCTCATAATAACCTCGTTGATTTGTTACATGACGAGGGAAGTTTCTCCAAGATACATGGAGATTGCTTCGGGCTCCGCCCTCGGAATGACATTACACCAACCTCACCCTCCCCGTTAGCAACTCGGACATCATGCCCTGCTTAATCTGCCGCGCCTTGGACAGCTTCTCTATTGTTTATTAACTATCCGTTTTGTTTTACGAGAACTTCTCAATGAAGGCATCGGGACGTTTTTCTTTACTGTCTCATAGTAGCCACGCGTCAGCGATTTCCATATAACTATGGCTGTTATAGCCAGAGCTATGCCGAAGATTAATGTGAATGCAAGATAACGCAACCGCTCGGTATCAGATATTCCCTGCAATTGTGTAGCAATAAATACTACAGCAAAAATTGTAGTTAAAGCAAAGTTTACTGAGGATGCTCTTGCAATTCTCATTCTTGTTCTTGTGTATTCAATTTGACGGTTCAGATATTCGTTTGTGAAACCAAATCTTATGGCACTAGTAGGAGCGTCAGAATCTGGAAACACTCTTTTCTTTATTCTTTTAGACCATCCTGAAAAGATTGCATCGGCTGTTCGATCAATAATTATCCCCAACACATAAAGCATAGAGAGCAGGAATATTGTAATTAGGGTTTGCCAATCACTAATTCCTGTAGATTGCAAACCTAATAACCACTTATAACCAAACACAGAAAGGATTAGAAAAAGAATCCAAATACCCCCTTGGAAGCCAATAATCAGAAGTTCAACAAAAAGCACTGTGGTATTCATCAGACTCCCTTACTCGAATTACATTGTTGTTCCTGTCACCTAACCAGAGATTATACGACCTCTCGCCGAATACCTACACCAACCTCATCCTCCCCGTGAGCAATTCCTGCATCATGCCCTGCTTAACCTGCCGCGCCTTGGACAGTTTCCCTTCCAGGGCGGAGATTTCGGCGTCCATGTCGCTCAGGATTTCGGTGATGGCGGTTTGTTCGCGTAAAGAAGGATATGGGATAACAGTTTTTGTGTGCCAAAGATTGTGTAAGTGCTTGTAGTACACATTGTGTTAGCCCGCTCTTACTTCTTGAACCAAGTACCCTAATTTTTTGAGTTCAGTTATTGCACTCACATGGCTAATCGGACTCAAATAATCATTTCGTAAACGTGCCGATTCGTTGCGAGGAGAAATAAGGTAGGTAAGAAATGGCGGTCCAACTTCGGGCGTTAATTCAGCTCCAAATCGACTAACGAAATCTGCAAAACATACCAAACTGACGGGATCGTCTAGATGAAATCGTGAATCACCGCCATTCGCAAGCTGTCGAAACATGGCTTGCACTACAACATGCGCTAGATCATTGCGCCCGTTATAAAGAAATTGAATACCTTCCCGTGGTGGAGTATGATCATACAATTTGTATTCTCGTTCAGTTTGGTCTTCGGGTCTAGGACGGTCAAATCCGTAGAATACGTGGAATAGTCGCGGGCGACTCTGCCTATCAAAACCAGCCACATGATACCCAACATCATCAAGACCAATTGCATCAGGACGATACTCTTGTGTCAGATAATCGTGAACAGATGAAGCAAGGTTTTCAACTGTATGTCGCTCAGGTGAAATATGCAAACCTTCAAGGTACTCGCCAATGCGATTGCCGTCTCGTGCTCCCCAAGTCGTAACACATCCAACACCGGGATAAAAATAGGATTTTCGACCTTCTCGATATTCTCGTGTATTCCCGAAATCAAGAGTTACTGCGCTATCCGCTGACATAACGATGAGTTGTCGCATGATTATGGAGAATACAATTGTCATAGTGATTTCCTCTGTTCAGAGCGGGCTAAGAAGAGATTATACGACCCCTGCCATATGTTCACACCAACCTCACCCTCCCCGTCAGCAACACGGACATCATGCCCTGCTTGACCTGCCGTGTCTTGGACAGCGTCCTAGGTTGATTTGTCAATACGCTTTATATTCCGTATTTGCTACATCTAGATTAGTGCTTCCTATTTCATCACGTAACGCTAATCGTGCTGCGGTTCTCAATGTTTTTACTTTATAAGCCTGTTCGCGAGTTATGATTTTTTTACCTGATGAAGTCTTGACTTCATTTTTCAGACTAATCAAAACGTTCCTGAATTCATGCAGTTTATCTCTGGTCGACTGGGACAAATACAATCCTGCTTTCGAATTAAAAGTTTCTTGAAACTTTTCTATGAACGCTTCTGCTTCCTTAACATCCAAAACAGGGTGACCGGTTTCAAAATCCCTAATAATCCTATGCCTACCTTCTATCATAGAAGCGGAACCGAAAATTTCCCAAAATGCTTCACATGCTTCTATCTGTCGTTTTGCTAATTCGGAGCGGTAATTTGCACGAAGTTCCATTTTGAGCTGTCTAAGTGAATAGCGGGAAGTTAGCCATGCAGTGACAAAGCCGACAATTGCAGCGATTCCTGCGGCAACAATGGGTCCAATTGCATCAGACATATACCTGTTTCTCCGATCTGTTCTGTTTCATGAACTTACCTATCCGTTACGGTTTTGAAGCAGTAACTCTTATACGCTGTCCCGCCTTTATATGGTCTTTGAGGTCAGCGCCATAGATTTCTCTCCCCGATGCCAAAGTTTTCTCCCCTGCATAGAGTTGCGCACCGCTTTTGGATTGGATTACAAGATTTACTAGATCGCCGTTCTTCAGCCCTCCAAGAATTTCACAAACTTCGGTCGGCACGGAAAATCTGCCGTCAGCATGCGATTGAGCGTCTACTTCAAATGTGACAGAGATAATTTGGTGGTTCATAATTCACTCCTGCAAAGATGATACAACCTCTTACCGTATGCTCACACCAACCTCTCCCTCCCCGTCAGCAACACGGATATCATGCCCTACTTGACCAGCCGCGCCTTGGACAGGTTATCAAAAATGATTTTGAATAATTGAAACAACTTCGTCAAATTTTCCGTTCATTGCTTTAGTGGGAAAGCCAGGAGTCATTATTACCAATTTATTCTTATCCTTTCCAACAAAGAATTCATTTTTTGATAAGAATTCTATTTCTGGAAAAATCTCTTTATATTCCTGCCAGTACATTTTTCCATAACAAATCATAACTTTGGGAGACCATTCTCCTATCAATTGTCGGAGGTATCTGATCCTGCACGGCTTTACAACCTCGTAATACTCAGTGGAAGACCCAAACTGCGGAATGAAGTTTTCATATCCCCAAGAGTCGATCCTTGGTTTTGGAATAGGCATTAATTCTAATAAGAGAGAATTTCCATCTAGCCTTCCAAGATGATGCGCTTGATGGTTGCGAATACTTTCTGTATCAGTTTCTTTACCTTCAAGACGAAGCATGATGTAACACATGCCACGCCAAGTGCGCTGGATAATTTTTTTACCACTATGATGTTTGGTAATGCCAAGAATTTTATGTGCATCGGCACAATCTTCAACTTGTCTAAATTTTAGCCTAGCACGAATATTTTCTTCACCTCCACCAGCCTCTTCCATGCCAAGAAACCAGACACTGGCGTTTACATTGCCATATCCAACGAAGTCAAGCAAATGTTCTAATTCTTCATCAGTGAGAGGTGTGCTCAATGTTTATCCTTGATTTCTTTGCCTTATTCTACAAGGAGTGTGCTAGTAGGGATTATACGACCTCTTGCTGCATGCTCACACCAACCTCACTCTCCCCGTCAGCAACTCCTGCATCATGCCCTGCTTGACCTGCCGCGCCTTGGACAGTTTCCCTTCGAGCGCGGCGATTTCGGCATTAATGTCACTCAGGGTTTCGGCGATGGCGGCGTGATTGCCGCCGATCAGCACACGCTGTGTTAGGCGAAGGTTTTGTGAGTGAAGATTGTGGCGAGGTGCAACTTAATCGATCACGAGCCTTGGGTGGCGGCTTCATTCATCCTTCAAGCATAACGCTCATGAACCACGCCTCATGTCCTGCTGCGGACAACCTTCCGCACTACCCAATGGTGCATTCCTAGCCGTCGTGTGCACCGAAAACCTTGCCGCTCAAAAATGGAAAGCGCTGCGTTATATAGAAACGATCCTGAGGTCGACCGACCGGCTACATCTTCAGGATAGCTTTCAACAGTTCCGCCTCCGAGTCGAGCGATTTCTTTCAGAGCTCCCTCAAGTGCAATGGAAGCGATCCCTTTGCCCCTGTAATCCCGGTCCACAAAGAAACAGGTAATGCGCCAATCTGGAAGCTCAGTCACTTCGCTTTCATACTGCCGCTTGTGCTTAATACGCGGGAGCGTGTCTGTCTGTCCAAACTGACACCAGCCGACGGCATTGGAACCATCGTAAACTAGAGCGGCGTGAGCTTCGCCTGCAAGCACTCGGCGCTTTTTCTCTGTTTTATTCTTCGACGCTGACCCAGTGCCTTTTTGATGAAAGCCCAAACACCA
>Ga0070698_100003516_pt1 | contig 17245 bp, 22 predicted proteins | sample KBSK1502metaG_FD_65477 | JGI IMG/M metagenome (GOLD analysis project Ga0070698, IMG submission 65477) | Corn, switchgrass and miscanthus rhizosphere microbial communities from Kellogg Biological Station, Michigan, USA - KBS K1-50-2 metaG | ecosystem: Host-associated > Plants > Roots >...
AATGTGAATATGCTCCGGTGCCTGCCTGCCAGGATATGCTGCGGGTCTCAGTGTAAAAAATTTATATTCACCTTTTTCGTTTGTTCTCATCCAGCCCCGGATATATCCATGACGTTTGCCCCATCCTTTCTCATCACCTTTGGTTGCATAGATACCTGTTTGATCTGTGTGGTATACATATATTATAACATTCGCAGCCGGTGTACCATCAGCTTTATATACAACTCCATTCACCGCAAGTTTTCTTCCCTGCCCGTCCGGCAGGCGGGCTTTATCATTCCAATCAGGCAACCAGGTGAGACTTTTTAATGAATCAAATGGCACAGGTGATTCATGGATAGCTTCACATCCTTCACAAGTGCCTCCAACATGTATATTAAGCTGCGCGGTCTTTTTATTGCTGTTTTGTGAACAGGCAACGTTCGAAACAAGAAAAACAGCGAAAACAAAAAGTAGTTTCATAAAAAATAGTTTTACAACATAAATTTCAGACAAGAAACCCTTCTTTTGAAATACTTTACATCACCGGTAAATGATACTTGATGAAGCGTATTTGTTCCTTTCGTCAACAATAAGCTGCTAATGATGTAATCTCTTTTACCAAAGGGAAATCGTAATTTTATTTTGCTGTATGCACAATGCCAAATTCTTTATAAAGTATAAGTTGCACCATGTCCTGCTCTGGTTATTGTTATTTGGATTATGGTACATGCTGCGCTATGAAGGTTATGCAACTCCTGCGATAGCATTTAAAATAACTTTCTTAAAGATCATTGATCTCATGCTGATGGTTTATGTTACAAATTATCTCCTCATACCATTTTTTTTGTATAAAAAAAGATATGGATTGTTCGTTTTGCTCTTTATTGGAATGATCCTAACAAGCAGCATAACTAAAATGTATATCATTGGTCAGTTAGCCCATGATCCGTCGTTTTTTAATTTTGGAGGAAAGCTAAAAGCAAGGATCTACGATAATGTTATACCCCATTTTTTCCTTGTAATTGCCGGCGCTGCATTTAAATTAATGTTTGATCAGTTTAGCCTGCAAAAAAAGATGACTGAGCTGGCGAAAGAAAAGGCTGAAGCTGAATTGAATTTTTTAAAATCACAGATCAACCCGCATTTTCTTTTTAACTCTTTGAATTCAGTCTATTTCCTGATCGATAAGAATAACCCGGATGCGAGAAAAGCTTTGCATAAATTTTCTGATATGCTCCGCTACCAGTTGTATGAAGCAAATGGAGAAAAAATACCAATCGAAAAAGAGATAAACTATTTGCAGGATTATGTTCACCTGCAGCAATTGCGCAAGGATGAGAACTATAAAGTACAGTTTAACTGTTCGCCTGAGGTAAAGAATTTTTCTATAGAACCTTTGTTGCTGATCCCGTTTGTTGAGAATGCTTTTAAACATATTTCTCATAAAACTGATGGGAGCAATTTTGTAAAACTTGACATGGCACGCAGCAATGGCTATTTCGAATTCACTGTTGAGAACTCTCAGGAAAAGGGAATATATACAACCGAACAACACGGCGGCATCGGTATGAATAATGTAAAAAGAAGACTGGAGCTTTTATACCCTGATGCTCATAAATTGAATATAGATGATGAACCGGATACATTTAAAATAAATCTGAAATTAAAAATTTGAACAGATGCTTACGGCAATATTTTTAAGAAGAAAAGGAAAATTTAAAACTCTGGCAGTTTTATTGTTTGTTTCTGTATTATTATTAATTGGTGGTATTTTAAATATGCTAAAATGATAAACTGTATAATTATAGATGATGAGCCGCTTGCAAGAAAAGGTTTGAGGGAATACATTTCTGATGTAGATTTTTTTCGTCTTGCCGGTGAATATGACAACCCTCTTAAAGCAGCTGAAATGATCAGCAAGGGAGAAGCACAATTGCTTTTCCTCGATATTCAAATGCCAAAAATTACCGGGCTTGATTTTATGAAAACCCTGCAAAAGCCAGTGCCAGTGATCTTCACCACTGCTTTTCCCCAGTTTGCCTTAGATGGGTTTGAATTAAATGCATTGGATTATCTCGTGAAGCCGATCTCTTTTGACAGGTTCCTAAAGGCGGCGCTCAAGGCAAAAGAATATTATGAAGTAAGACAAAAGAATGATACTGATAAAGCGGCTGCAGCCGAATCACATGATCACTTCTTTATAAAAGCTGATAACAAACTCGTCAAGGTCGCTTTCAATGACATTTTATTTATTGAGGCATTGCAGAATTATGTTGTGGTTCATACAAATGAAAAGAAACTCATCACATATCTTACATTCAAATCAGTTGAAGAATACCTGCCATCATCACAATTTATAAAGGTTCACAAATCATTTATTGTTTCCGCTTCAAAGATCGATAGCATAGAAGGAAATGACATCCGGATCGGTCAGCATCACATACCCATTAGCCGGAATTTGAAAGATGAAGTAATGGAAAAATTATTGAAGGGAAAGTTCCTGAAAAGATAGCTGTGTAAATTTAAAATTTTATAACCGGGAAAAGTTTGGTAACTTATACGAATAAAACCAACGGTTATGAAAAAGCACATTGTTTCCCACATAGCCATTTATATACTTTCCGCCGTCATGCTCTTTTTTGGATATTATCATTTAGTACACCCCAAAGCCATGATGGAGTATGGGTATATTCCTTCCAGCATTCCCAATCCTGTTTTATGGGTTAAAATTGTCGGCGTGGCTTTTATACTTGCAGCCATCTCTTTTATTTTAAATAAATATGTAAAGATTGCCGCCTACCTGCTTGCGGCAATGCTTTTATCATTTGCCTTTTTCATTCATTTCGACATCTACAAGAACGCCAGTGCGGATGATGTAAAAGTAAATGCGCTGATCAATATTTTAAAAGATACTGCATTAGCTGCTTTTGCTTTGCATATTGCAGGAAGCGCCGACAGCCACGGCATAAAATTTTAACCATAAGAATATTTCTTGTTTTTTAACAAGAGGGCCTTCCTTACCGGGCCGGGAATATGTATTTTTACATACTTATGAAACATTTAGCCCTTCTATTTATTCTACTCCCGTTTTTTGCTGATGCGCAGGATTGTACTTTAAAAAATGAAAAAGACAGGTTTAACCAGGATCCGAGATTGACAACTGGTTTTATTTCTCTTGGCGCAGGCAGTGATAAATTTTTATTGTCTGTCTCTGCTGATAAAAGGGAAGTGGACTATTTTTTTGCCTTAGATGGCTCGGCCATGTGTTTTAATGATGTTTCGAGGGTGATTGTTACATTTGAGAGTAAGCAAAAAGGAAATTTCAAGAATGGAGGAACTACAAATTGCAAAGGTTATTTTCATTTTATTTTTCCTAACCAGCAAAACCTAAATGCAAACCTTACTAACCTCTCTCTGAAAAAAATTGCTACGATTCAATTCACTGATACAGGTAATAAGAAAAAGATAATTACGTTGCGACCCGAAGACCAGGAGACAATCATGAAACTTACTGCATGTGTACTAGCGGAACTTGAAAAATTAAGAATAGATACCTGGAAACCGAAACAATAAATAATTGTAATAAGTGTTTATGGACCCTTCAGGATTCAAGCCTGAGACCTTCAGATCGGTAGATAATGTGACCCCGCAGGGACTCGAACCCTGGACCTACTGATTAAGAGTCAGTAGCTCTACCAACTGAGCTACGGAGTCAAGGATGACAAATTTATTCAATTAGCATTATTAACGTTTATCGAAGGCATAAATGATAAATAAAATATTTACAAAAGATCCAACGGCAATACAGAACCATAAAATCAGATCAAATGAGAGTATTAAGGACAAAGCGATACCTGTAATTGAAACAATATAAACCACAATAAGCAATCTGAAATTTGAATTACCTGTTTTTAGTTTTACAACTTCCCACTCCCTGATCACAACAATACAACTTACAAGCCAACTTATCAGCATAAGCAGCAGCCCGATCAGGTCCTGCAAGGAGGGGCCATGCTTTTTATTCAATTCAATTACTGGCTCTCCTTTATCAGGAAGCAATAAAATGATCAATCCTGCAATAAATAAAATAAGCAGTATCCATTTTTTATTAGTCATAACACTAATGAACAAGATACAATAACCAGGGATCATCTATGATTTTTTTGAATGGTCAACCTTGTCTTACTTTGTGCTCCAACACTGGTATTATGAATAAGCTATTAATAATTCTTTTTATGGCAATACTTGCTTCCTGTAATAGTTTTGATGAAAAAAAAGCTGAGGATAATGGTGAAGCTGCCTCAAAGTTTATGAAAGGAACTTTTGGATATGACCTGGATTTTCTTAAGCAATATCATAAAGATATTATTGTACTTGGTGATAGCACCAGTGCGCAGATCATTGTAGCACCGGCTTACCAGGGACGTGTAATGACAAGTACCGCTGATGGACATATTGGGTCAGGTTTTGGCTGGATCAATCATGAATTGATAGCATCGGGAAAAACTACAGAACACATGAGTGCTTTTGGTGGTGAAGAAAGATTTTGGCTTGGACCCGAAGGAGGGCAGTTCTCCATTTATTTTAAGAAAGGAGTTGATTTCAAATTTGAAAATTGGTTTGTCCCAAAAGAAATAGACACCGAACCTTTCGATCTTGTTTCATCAACAAATACCGAAACCCGGTTTCAGAAAGAAATGCATCTTGAAAATTATTCCGGTAATAAATTCGATCTGACCGTAAACAGAACGATCAGGCTCCTGGATAAGCCTGCTATTAATCTTCTTTTAGGTATTGCAGTTCCTGAGAATGTTCAGTCAGTTGCTTTTGAATCTGATAATAGTATAACAAATAAAGGAACAACTGCATGGGATAAAACCAGCGGAATGCTTTCAATTTGGATATTGAGCATGTTTACTGCTTCGGAGCAAACAACTGTTGCAGTTCCATACAAACAAGGGGATTCCGCAATGCTTGGCAAAATTGTTACCGATGATTATTTTGGAAAAGTGCCCACAACAAGGCTAAAAGTTGATAGCGGGTTAATGTTATTTAAAGCAGATGCAAATCATAGAAGTAAAATAGGAGTGGCGCCAAAAAGAGCTTTACCTTTTGTGGCAAGCTATGATGCGGTAAATAATGTTTTAACCATAGCACAATTTACTTTGCCTCCCGGGGCTACGGATTATGTAAACTCATTATGGAAAATGCAGGATGATCCGTTTGCAGGTGATGCGGTTAATTCTTACAATGATGGCCCAATGGATGGAAAACAAATGGGAAGATTTTATGAAATAGAAAGTTCATCGCCGGCTGCTGCATTGGCGCCGGGAGCGTCTATGCATCATATTCACCGGACCATTCATTTAAAAGGAAATAAAGAGGAGCTTGATAAAATTTCAATGAAGCTTTTAGGAGTTAGTGTAGATAAGATCAAATTATAAAGATCATTTTTTAGCAGGTTTCTTTTTCAATTCTCTTTTTTTGACTGATATTGATTTTGTAATTGTCTTTCCTTCGATGAGTTGTTTCTTATCTTTCACTTTTAAAAGTGAGTTGGCATAAGCTTCTTTTATAAGTTTTTTAATATAGCCTTTAGGAAATTCTGATTTGCTTTTCACAAGAATATAACGATACTGATTACCCCGCCCGATCAATTTTTTTTCAGGATCAGCGATCTCGCTTCCCCAATAAAAACCAAAGTGAATATTCTTGCTTGTTCTTCCTATTGCAATTGAGCAGAATGTATGACCAACCCTGTCCGTTGGTGACCAGCCAAATGCCAGTGCATTATAATTATCATAAATTAATTCGTTGGCTGACGGATACAGATCCCAAACAAAGTCCCGTAGCCAAAGAACCGTATCATTGATTTCTTTATCAAATGGCTTAAGAAATTTAAGAAGATCTTTTACCTGTTCCTTGCTCATACAAAGTATTTTATTGTTTGAGTATTTATTGTAAAAGGACTTTTGCTTTTGCTTCCGCAGAAGTTATTACCGGGATAACTTCAAAATCAACAATATCTTTCCAGTTTTCGATCCACGTATAAATTTTTTCTATTGCATCACTTTCCATTACCTGGTAACATATGGTAATATTCTCATCGATCCAGCTATTGATATAGGTCACTCCTTCGGGTAATGATCTGCCCTTTTCATCAACGCGTTGATAAATAAGCTTGACCTTTCCCGGGTGAAACTTTTCAATGATCATGAATAACATAAGAAGTTTTAATTAGGCAACAAACATACTTATATCGAAAGTAATTTATTTGAACTTTTTCATTGATTTTTAGAACATTAGTATCCTGCTTGCTTCTTAGTCTATTTTTTAACAGGTTCTACATATTTGATCATGCAAAATGCCGGCGTAAATCCAAACTGTTTATAAAAAGGAGCCATGTTTTCCCCTGTGATCAATGATACAAGTGAATTAGCCGATCCATTCTTTTGTATCCAGGCAGTTATTTCTCCCATTAGTGCTGTCCCAACATGTTTTGATTGCCAATCGGGATGAACGACTACATCTTTTACATAATAAAAGCTGGCATTGTCACTTAATAATAATGCACAGCCGATCACTTCATTTGTTGCTATGTCTTCCGCGATAACTCCAAATACTGGTGCTGATAATAATTTTGTTACAACTTCATCACTTGAGTATAAAGACCATCCCACTGAAGCCGTTAGATGCTGATATTCTTTTACAGTTGGTGTTCTTGTAATAATTTTTACAGTTGTTGGTAATTCCGTTGAACTTATTTTTCTATCAGAGAGCATTGCTCCCGCAAAAACTATATAATAGCCGTTTATATCTTGTACAGTATAACCGGCCATACCCCAGGGTTTGTTTTCAAGCGGCTCAACAATAGCAGTATTTCTTTTTTGATGAAACTCGTAAAGAGCTTCTAATTTTTTTACTTTAATAAAAATCGCATTTCCTTTAGAAGGTAATGCCAGTTTTTCGTTTTGTGAAAATTGTATCGATACTCCATGCCAGGACACACCGCCATAATTTGGTGGTTCACCCCATGTCCATTTATCAGGAAAACCAAGCACTTCATGCCAATAGTTTACGGTTTGTACTACATCTGCTACCGCAAGAATTGGTTCAACATGGGAAAGGGGAGCAATAGTTGCTTCGTTCTCCATTTTTAAATAGTTATCAAAATTTATATTAGCTCATTGCTATTGAACAAAATGCCAGCAAACTCCGGCAAGATCAATAATATTTACTTCACGGCCATAAGGTTCGTTTGAAACTTCGCCAATTCGAATGTCAAATTTTTGCGGTAATTGTTTATCAATTACATCTTTTCTGAATTCATCGACATTCGTAACTGCCACGGTTAGCATAAAATTTTCGGCGAAATCTTTATTGACATATTTCTGCAAAATGAATTTGCACCCGTCTTTTTCAAAACCGATATAATCCCCGGCATCCCAATTGATCTTAAAACCTAATTGCTGGAAAAATTGTTTTGAACCTTCGAAGTCTTCTCCTGAAGGGACAAATGACTGGATCGAAAGAAATTTCATAAATCATTTTTTTAAAGGTATAGAATTATAGTGCAGCCTCAGTCAAGACCCTAAGAAGTAGCAAGAGGTATAAAAAGGGAAATTATATGAATGGATCGGTGGACAGCTTATGAAGACTGTTGAATCAATTTTTTTGGTATACAGATCATGCTCTTTTTAAGTTGTCAGCTATTAAAAAGACGATACCGATCACAAGCCAAAATGCAGCTTTTAGCCAGTTGCTTGTTTGAAATGCTTCAATCACAGCAACACCGAAAAAAAGGAGGAAGACTGCAAAGTTTGTTCCTAATTTAATTTTATTCATAGATCAAATTATTGATGAAAGATGATCATTTAAATTGAACCTTTCAATGAGTTTGGTCAATCATAAGTATGATCTGAATAAATTCAAACTAAGACGGGTGGAGAAGTGATTTTCATTGCCGTTCATAATCAAGAGCAACGCCTGCATCAAAGGCAAAACAGCCGGAAATAAATGTGAGCTTATCGCCGGTTAATTGAAAAAATATCTTTTGTGCATTTATATTACTATCATAAATAACTCTGCTGGTATATTGACCGGCAGCAATGTTGAGACATGTCGACTGACCTGCTGTAGTATCATTTATGATTGAGAATTCTCCGCTTTGAGTTACCTGTCCATCTCCCTCATTTCATATTTATTACCTGTAAACTTTATGGTCCTTCCATTTCCGGGAGGATAGTCTGTCACCAGCATACTTCTTGCTTTTCTGAATTCCCACAAACCTTCTATACCTTTTGAATTTTCGTCAAAACAACCATCATGATCCTGTTTATCACAGCCGGCAAATCCAAACATAATTAACAAAATAAAAAGCGGGGATATTCTTTTCATAACTACGATTTAGGGTATGACAATCGAAACTTTAATAATGTTGCAAGTTTTTAGGAATAACGATTCATAGTCCTCCAGTACTTATCCTTATAAATATCATATTCGATATTCAGCTTCTGTTTGTAGTTTGAAATTGCTGTTCGAGTCCTTTTTGACGACTGTTTAAATTCTTTGCAAGCGAAATAAGTTGTTCTTTTACCATTATAAGTTTCCCGGCCCAGGTTCAGGTAACCTTCTGAATCGGGAAGCGATTTCATAAGTTCATCTTCAAATTGATTCATTATCTCATAAACATCGGATGAAGGCATACCGTTGGTATTTTTTCCATCATAAGTAATTTCAATTGTCATCATCCATGGATGTGATGGTTTTGAATCCCAGTCTAACAATGCTCTATCAATGATGGCTAAAATTGGTAAGCCATTTCCATCTTCCGCTTCCAGCGCTGAATACTCATCATTTTCTGTATTATAACGAACAGCTTTATATTTTTCTACAAATTCTTTTTCACGCCAAACTAAAAACTCACTGAGTTTTGAAATAGGGATCAGCTCTGTTTTTTCAGCAGGTGGGCCTGATATTGAAACATTATCGATAAGCAATGCGGTATTTAATTCGCCAAGTGCATTGTCAAGATAAATAAGACTTCCATTCCCAATTATATTTTTATTTTTCTCATTATGATCTCTATGTACTAATGTTATATCAATCTCATCCGGGTATTCGGGCAGGTTATTGCTGATAAAAGATAAATTCTCATTATTGAATTCATAACCATCCATATTAATGCTCATTTCAAAACCAAGAGACGGTTTAAGCGCTGTAAACTTCCATCCCCGAAGCTCCGGAGCCGCTGCAACGATCTCTTCGGCAAATACTATTGATTTAATAACGCCATCAGCAGTAATAACCATTTCTGCTGTATTATCATCATACATGCCTACGAGGCTAAAGAAACTTTCGTCAATTTGTTTCAATACCGGTATTACTTTGTCAAGGAATTTCTCTTCCACATCTTTATGCTGTTTTACAATATCATAAAAGGAATCTGCATTTTGTGAGAACCAATTCCAAAAAGATGCATAGTCGGTAACAACAGGTTTGTCTTTGGCCCCGAATATTTTTTTCAGAAAGCTCATGAAGATCTGGTGATTTTAAAAAAGTGTATATCTATCGTTTGAAGGCCAACCTTTTTTCTCGCCACCTGTTTAGCCATATAAAATTGAAATAAAAAAGCAAAACAATGCTGTTGATAAAATATATTGTTTTTCATGGTGTAATTATAATAATATTTCTTAAAAGCAGAAATGAGTAATGCAGTGGTTTATCTTTTTATAGCGCTGTTACTTCAAGCCTGAATGAAAACAATAACATCATTTATTAATATCGATCTCAAATAAACAGCAGTTGGGTTCTTTCTGATAGTGACCAGGCAAATTCGAAGTATCAGCTAATTCAAACATGCCTAAAAAATCAAAACCCGCAGATGTATAGTGTTTGATCAGTCCTGTATTGTTTCCTAATGTATCTAACCGAATATACTGTTTGTCCATTTGCAACGCATAATGTTTCGCCCATTCCACGATTTTATCGACAAACCTGTTTCCGCGAAAAACCGGGTCAGTAGCTATCCGATGAATATAGATCGCATCATTCTTTTCTCTTTCTCTCCAGATATCTTTATCATCAAATGTAACAGCCCAGTTACAGGCAATTGTATTATTAATAACCAGCTTCCATTGTCTTGATTCTTTTATTTCTCTTTCAATAAATTCTTTTTCAAATACCGGCCACACAACCATCCCTTTTTGTGTTTGAAGAGATCTTGCTTCCTCATAGAGTGATAAGATGGCATTAATATCATCCATTACACAATTTTCAACTTTGATGTTAGTTTCTGTAGTCATTTTCTTTTTCTGTTATGTAAATATCGAAATGTTTTTATTCTGGTAATACCCGAAACTTGCTATTTTTTTGATTGTGATGAACGGTATTTGCAGTTAACATTCAAATATTTCCATTAACCTTAAATAACAATCGCATTAACGATTCCTTTTCATTTTTTTGACACGATGGCATCTGCTTTGAATAATAATAAGTAACCGGAAAAATTAAATCGTTTTGCAAGCTCCGGTTGCGATGCAAGACAAAACAATAAACTTTATAAAATGAAAAAGATCTCTACTATGTTTTTAGGTTTAGTTCTTACCGCTGCTGTTTTTGCAGCAGACAAAAGACCTGATGTCACCATCATCTCAGCGAAGAAATATGAAATCGTTATTGACGGTAAGACATATTTCAGCAATAACAGGATGATGAGTATTGATAACCTTCGTAATGGTCGCCATACCATACAGGTATTTGAAATGAACCGGGGTGGTTTTTCAATATTTAAAAGAAAACAACTGGTTACAAGCAAGGCATTCCAACTCAGGAACAATGACGTAAAGATCACAATCGACCGTTTCGGGCATCTTACAATAACAGAAGACAGGTTTGGTCGTGATAATAAATACGGAAAAGATCAGAGAGATGACAAAGATTGGGATGATCATGATCATAATGGCAGGGACAGTCGTGGCAATAGATTCTAATTAAATGAAGGAAACCTAATCAGCCGCTTCGATTTATCGGGGCGGCTTTTATTTTTTAAATGGGTTACTAAATATTACGTCTGTTGTAATGCTTCGGTCAGTAAGTGTTTTTAAGAAACTTAATAACGCAGTTTTTTGACCCGGTGTAAGGTTTAATCTTACCGGCGTGTTGTCAGGATTGCGAAGTTGCGCTGATAAATTAGGATGAGCCTGCACGCCGGAATTATAATGCTCGATCACTTCTTCCAAAGTTGCAAATCTTCCATCGTGCATATAGGGTGCAGTGAGCTCGACATTTTTTAAAGAAGGAACTTTAAAATTGCCATTTTGTAAAGGATCATTTGTTATAGCGCCAACACCAAGATCAACAGATGGGTTTTCCAGTCCATTATTCTTTGGTGACGGAGCCGTAAACATTTCGGTTTTATGACACCCACTGCATGCAAGGAGCGTAAAAAATAATTGCTTGCCTTCATTTTCTTCGGGAGTAAAATTCGGATAATGTGAACGTACGGAGTTGATCAATGTTCTGCCTTCGTCAAATTTTGAACGATAAGAGATAATAGAACGAATAAATTGCGCCAATGCATTCCCTGTTTTATCACTTGAAATAGTTTGTGAGCCGAATGCTTTTTCAAATAACAAAGGATAATACGTTGTATTCTTTAAACGATTAACTAATGAATCAAGGCTTGTCATTCCCATTTCTATATGATCGACTATTGGCAGCAATGTTTGGGTTTCTAAAGTAAGGCCTCGTTCATCCCATAAAAATTTTCCATTCTTATAATATTTTACATTTATAAGCGACATAGAATTTCTTAAAGTATTTGCACCGGCAAAACCGATGCTGAATGATCTATCATCAGCAAATGAAAGGGCTTGCTTATGACAACTGGCACATGCAATAGAATTATTAATTGAAAGTATTTTATCATAAAAAAGAACACGGCCAAGTGTGGCGCCCCAGTCAGTACCTGGATTGCCGGCAGGAGTGTTATCCTGTTCAATGATAAGCTGCGATTGAAAATAACCCGGTAGAGCTTGATTTGAATAATTAAAGGGAATTGGAGGCAGGTCCAACGTTGCTAATGGATCATTCGTATTGGGATTATTTGTGACATTAATGACTTCAGTTTTTTTACAGGAATAAAAGCTATTGAGACAGAGAATAGAAATAAAAATAAGCAGTATGCACTTATTCCTGTGCAGCATAGAAGGTCATTGTTAAACTTATCAGGAAGTTAAGCTAATTTTTTCTCATGCCAATCGTTTTCCAAAGAAGATGGCGGTTAACTTTCAATTTCACCTGCTTCCCCATTCCCGGATCCCGTACTGGGTTTTTTGATCAATAGCATGACCTGATTGTTTTAATGATAAAATGATTTGTCCGCGATGATGACCTTCATGTGAGATCAGGTAACCAAAGAATGCTGAAGGGTGGGGTTTGAAATTTTTTATTCTTCCTGTTTCAAATCCATTTGCAAGAAGTTTTGAAATGGCCTCACTGCTTTTTTCAAGTTCGGCAGATAATAATTTTTTAGTCAGCTTGTTTTCTTTTTCAATTTTTGTTTGTCCTTCGAGCAAGGCGGGCATTGCGGCTTTTAACCACATTAATCTTACGTTATGGATATGTGCAAATTGTTCACCTACTGTTCTTCCTTTGGAAGCTGAAATATCAGGTAAATTTTTTTCATCAATTGCATTAAGCAAGTACAGGTTGATCCGGTTGTTGATCTCCCATGTTTCGATTAATTCTTTCATGTGGTAAAGTTATTTGATGTGAAGTTTACATAAAAAAATAAAGGGTCAGGTAGAAACAAGACCCTTTTAGGTATTTCGAAACAAACACACGAAGAAAAAATTTTATTTATCGACTTTTGCGACATTCTTTTTTTGATTCATAATTGCTGGTGTATCATCAGCTCCATCATTTTTTACCCGGTCAATTACTTTAGCTGCAACTTTTCTTCCTAATTCAAGAGCTACATCATTGTCGGTGCGGAAATGTATTCCTGCCTGGAATCTTGATTCAGCTGCTTCTTTAGCTTTCTGTCTGAATAATTCTTTTTCATCAGGAAAGAAATAAGAATAAATTTCGGCCATGGTACCGGAAATAGCAGCATGACCGGAAGGATAACCAGGGAAAGGGGGAGTGATCAATATCGCAGGATGAAACGTAGTATCATATTGATTAGGGCGGATTCCCCAGTAAGCATATTTCGCATCCCAACAAGCTATAAAAGCATCATAGCTTGCAACATTTACCACGGCATTGATACGGGCTGCCCGGGGCGGATTCATGTGAAGGTTGTTCTCAAATATTTTTTTAGATAAGTTGTCCATAAACCAGGATTGATTTGCCCAATAAAAAGCATTAGACAATGAACGAAAAGTTTGTTTATAGTTTTTCATTTCTTCCATCTCTTTTGCAAAATCCGGAGGCGGGCCAGGACGAAACTCACTACCACTTTCAAGGACCACAGTTTTGTTTTGACCGGCAAGAGGGAGCATTGCAAACTTTCCCCTCCAGAGGCCTGGCTTATCAGGTATTTTTCCATCCCACTGTGCAGTGTTTACATAATCTTTAGTATGTTCAATTTCTTTTTCTGCAATTCTTTTCCCAAGTTCAAAACCTGCTTTTGTATCACTCGGAAATGCAACGCCTGCAGCGATCCTTGAAGCCATTAGTTGCTGTGCCATGCGATTTACAGAATCGGCAAGCTTTGGATAAAATTTAGAAATAATAGTAACGGCAACACCCGCAGCTACAGAATGCTCACAAGGATAAGATGGACTCTCTGGCTTCAGTGTATAAGCTTTTATTTTGCTATCTGCAGCAAATGGACGTGGACGCTTATATGCATATTTAGTATCCCATGCAGCAATGGTAGCATCATAGGTAGCTGTACCAAGAAGCATATTTGCCAATGCACCGTATCTGCCGGTGTCAACAGTCCATAACTTACTCATCATTTCCTGCCAGCGATAACCCGGTGCTCCTGCATTCCAATATGTGATCTGTTGTTTTGTTGCGGCATCTAAATTCTGTTGCTTTGAAATAACCTCTGCTATTTCATTCTTATAAGATGAAGGCGCAGGTAAACGATAGTCTTTGCCTGATGAAATGAACCATGTTTTCCAATTACCGGCTCCGGGCTCAACTTGTGCCTGTAGTTGAGCAACTATAAAAAGTACGACGATGGTGATTGAATTCTTTTTCATTTATTGATGATTTTACACAAGAATAGATGATTAAAGAGAACACCAGAGCCTATAGTCAATAAACGGCAGTTCGTGGTAAACGAAAAGCATTTTTATGCGAACGGTCATTTGACTCAGCACAAAAATTTCAGGAAACTATTTTGAGTTAGTAAAGAGTTTCAATTTGATTTTAATACAAAAAAACTTCTCCGGAGACCCTTGAATTTATTTTGATTGACCTTTTCCTGTCATTGGTTTACTTCTAAAGCAATTCTATGAGTTAAGAAATGAAAAGAAAAAGATTTACCGATATTTACTTCAAATAATAAAATGAAGTCATCGATTGACAGAAGGAAAATTATTTTTTATCTATGGGTTGGTCTTGCTTATTTATTGCTATGGCTATTTAGTAAGTCAGGACAATATCCTGGTAAATTTTTTACGTTAGTATTGAATAATATTTGGCGTGTATCTTATATAGTTGTTATCAATTTTATTTTTCTTGAGTTTACAATTCCTTTTGTACTGCGGAAAAGGAGATATATCATTTATAATTTTCTCCTGGGTATTCTGTGTCTATGGCTTTTCATAATGTTATGGTCTTTTGGTTTGTATGCCTGGAGATCAATAGGTATAGGGCTGCACATTTATACTCCATTAATAGTGTATGATTCAGTAGAACAGGCATTGGAAGGGCAAATGGCATATAGTATGGGATCGGTTTTCTTTTTTGGAATTATAAGGCATATCTATAATTATACAAAACTGAAACAAGCCACACAGCAGTTGCGTATTGAAAAACAGGAGGCTGAATTAAACTATCTCAAGTCGCAAACCAATCCGCATTTTTTGTTCAATACTTTGAATAATATTTATTCACTGGCAAGAGATAAGTCTGACCTTGCCCCGGAATCAATTTTACGGTTGTCAAAAATGCTGCGGTTCATGTTATATGAAACCGGTGGAGAGTTTATTGCAATTGAACAAGAAATGAAAATCATCAATGACTATATTGCGCTTGAAAAATTACGATATGATGAATCATTGCGCATCAATTTCAATCATGATATAGAAGATATGAAACAGGCTATTCCACCGTTATTATTGATACCATTGGTTGAAAATGCATTTAAACATGGTGTTTCGGAAACAAGAAATAAGCCTTTTGTTGATATACATCTTTCTGTCAATAAGCGACAATTATCATTTATTGTAAAAAATTCTGCTGAAGCTTCTTCCGGGGAAGAGGGTGTAAAAGAGAATATTGGTCTTTCAAACCTGAGACGGCAACTTGAACTGCTTTACAAAGAATACGATCTCTCTGTTCAGCAGCAGGGATCTGTTTTTATTGCTGGTTTAAAAATAAATTTGGCGAGCCATGTCTAAAATAAAGTGTATCATAGTAGAGGATGAGCCATTGGCTGCAAAAGTTTTATCAGAATATGTTTCGCAGGTTCCATTCCTCGAATTAACCGGATCATTCAAAGATGCTATTCTTGCCACAGAGTATTTAAGAGAAAATACAGTTGATCTTATTTTTTTAGATATTCATTTGCCTAAATTAAAAGGCATGGCTTTTTTAAAAACACTTACTAACCCGCCTGCAGTAATTATTACAACTGCTTATCATCAATATGCAGTGGAAGGGTTTAGTATGAACGTTACTGATTACCTGCTAAAGCCAATTGAATTTGAACGCTTTCTTGTTGCGGTAAATAAAGTAAAAGCTGCACAGGGAGAAAAAGCAAGACCAACTGAAAACCAGGAAAAGGATTTTATATTTCTGAATGTTCAAAAAAAGAAAGTAAAGATCTTATTTTCTGAAATTGTTTATATTGAAAGCCAGAGAGAATATATCAAGATCGTTACAACAAAAAAAGAATACATTTCAAAAATGAGTACACATGAGATCGAAGCTTTATTGCCTTCAAATCTTTTTAAACGCATCCATCGTTCTTTTATAGTTTCAGTAAGCAAGATCGAATCATATACTGCCGAATCAGTTGAAGTGAATGGAGTTTCTATTCCTATTGGCAGAGGTTACCGAGATGTAATAGAAAACCTGTAGTTATTGTCATCTCCAAAGGCGAATCTCATTTTGGAAATCCATCATTTTCTTTAACTCTTATAGCCTGGTTAAGATGCCTGTGTTCATGACGGATCAAAAAGTAGAAAGCATCTCTTAAACTGTAGGTCACAATTTGTATAATAGGAGAGGTGATCACTGTTTTGTCGATGTCAATATTCCTACATTTTGAAATATATTCTAAAAATGTATCTAAGCTTTTATGATAACGTTCAATGACATCCAATTTCATTTCACTTGCTGAAGGGCGGATTTTTTCAGGTGCGATCATTTTTCGCTTTACTTGTTCCTGCAGCTGATTTTTCATGATCCGGCCGCAAGTCGCAGTAAATGGACTAGACTTCTCCCAAAAACTCATTTTATAAGTTCCTCCAGCTATTTCTTTGAGATCGGAAAAATAAGAACCGTCTGCTATGATCAAATGTTCCAAACACTGCGCAATGCTCCAGCTGTTATCCGAAGATTTCCAATTCAGCTGATCTAAAGAAATATTTGAAAACCCGATCCTGGCTTTTTCTTTTGCCTCTTTCCCTTTCTGTAATATTGATTCTATAAAAGGCTCATCTATCATTGAGTTCTATTTATTTATCCTGTTCTTTACTTCTTCAACAATATGGGGGATCGAGCTTTCCGGAAAAGGAGAAACACAGCTTACATTTATTTCACAAAGCGAGTATTTTTCATTTGTGTTTTCTGTATTTATTTTATTTATGAAGAAATCTGCATCCCATATCACAGGAAGCCTTTCATTTTCTATCCCTGTGATCTTTTGCAGTTGTGAGACCCAATTGTTTTCCATGATATTTCTGAGATCCTGGAATAGACCGCAAATTTCACTAAAGTAAAAACGCTGGCTTGGCTTTTTTAATGGATAAAGCGCATTTATCTCCTGGTAACCAAACCCGGTTACTTTTGAACCTGTTAAATAACAACGCACCATTCCGTTTATTATGTTTGAATTCCATTCCTGGTCTATGAGTAT
>Ga0070698_100003517_pt1 | contig 17243 bp, 21 predicted proteins | sample KBSK1502metaG_FD_65477 | JGI IMG/M metagenome (GOLD analysis project Ga0070698, IMG submission 65477) | Corn, switchgrass and miscanthus rhizosphere microbial communities from Kellogg Biological Station, Michigan, USA - KBS K1-50-2 metaG | ecosystem: Host-associated > Plants > Roots >...
CAGGAAGCCGTTGGGGAAGTTGCACGGGCAGTAATCACCACCTCGTTGGTGACGGAGACCTGTTCAATCATCAGGTCGGAAAGATCGGGAAGAATAGTCATAGGCTCAAATCGGCTCAAGAAAGGGGTTCATTGGAAATTTTGTTCTGTTCTTTAGTATACCACACTTGTCATCAGCGAGCCCGCGGGAGAACCTAATTAAGGGTGAAATCGCATGAAGGCTCGAACGCATTTTCAGAACCGGCCAACATCGCAGCTCCATGTTCGGACGCGAGCTCGTAAATTGGGTCAAATCCGGCAAGGTTTCGGGGCATTTACCACCCTTGGTTCCGAGGCCGAGGTACTGGCCCCTGATACCTTGCAACATCTCATGCGACAGGCCGCCCCGGATAGTGCTCACCGCTATGCCGAATAGTGACAGAGGATTGTCACCATTCCTCTTGTCTACTCACTAGTATGGTAATGATACTGCTCACAAACTGGAAAAGGAGAAGAGTATGAAGGTCTTGTTCGTCGCCGGATTCGGGCCAATCGTCTCAGATATGCAGGAAAGCGCAGCTTTCTATCGAGATAGCTTGAGCCTTTCTTTCCAGGAAGAAGCTGATGGGTACTTCCACACCGAAAATCTTCAGGGGGTCAAAACATTTGCCCTGTGGCCGCTTTCACAGGTAGCTCAGTCCTGTTTTGGCGTGAACGAATGGCCAGCCGATCTGCCAGCTCCCACCTCCTGGCTCGAATTTGATGTAGAAGACGTTGCTGAGGCATCTGAAGAGCTAAAAGCAAAGGGCTATACGCTCCTGATAGCGGTGAAGAAGGAGCCCTGGGGCCAGACAGTTACCCGTCTCCTGAGCCCTGAGGGGATCCTGGTCGGTTTGACCTATACGCCATTGATGCGCGAAAGCGAAGCGGGGTCTGAATAGCCACTCCATCTCACCTTGCATTTTTCAAAGAGTCTACAATGGCAAATCTTGGACTCGATTTCTGGCTCACCCAAGGGGATTGGGAACCATCTCTGTACATGAGATCATTGCAAGTCGCAGTTTCTTTCCCGCTCTGTGTCGTAGAAGGGCCGCTTCCAAGCAGGGGAGACGAGAAAATACGACAGGAAGCGGGACGAGAAGTATGACACTGAATTATCTCATTTACATGCTTGAGAAGCCGTTTGAAATGGAATCCTTGCTGACCCTGATTAGACACCTCCTGGCTTTCGAACTAACGTGATTCTTTCTTTTTCCTCCTCCAATTAACAAGATAGCGATGGAAGAAGCCAGATGGGGAGCGGTTTACCTAGAAACACATCGACTAGTGCTCAAGATTGAGGGCAACTGCTAACGTTTGAGGGCAAAATCTGCTCACTTCGTCGGGCATTTACCACCTGCGCTCGCTGCCAGTTGAGCCGTCCGCCTCTCAGCACCTTTTTGGTCCTTCCACCTTCTGTAGAGGTGAAGCGCGAAGAGGCACTCTCAGGCTCGGTTGGCGTGAAGAGCGTCCTCTGCTCACGTTACTGGAAGCGCTCTCGGCGTTCCCACTCGCGCGCTTTGCGTTTGGCGGCCTCCCGGTTGTCAGCGATGTAGCGTTCCAGGCTGCGCAGGGAGCTATGCCCGCTAAACCGTTTGAGGTCAACTTCGGTGTAGTCATGAGCGGCGCGCAGGCTGATGGCGGTGTGGCGCAGTTGGTGGAGATCCCAGTCGGGAGTGTAGCGCTTCCAGAGGGTGTCGGCCTGCCGGTACGAGAGGCGCGCGTAGCCGTCGGCATCCAGATCAGCACGGCGAGGCAGACGCGCTTTGCGGTGCGTCACGAAGAGCGGTCCCGACGTCGGATATCCGCGTGTCGCCAGGTACTTGTCCAGCAGGGTTCCCACCGCACGCGAGAAGAACATCTCACGTGGGCGATCGCCCTTGCCATGCAGACGAATCGAGCGATCAGGCCAGGAAATGTCCTCGATGTCGACGGCCAGCGCTTCCTGAGAGCGAAGGCCACCATCATAGATGAGCCAGAAGAGCGCGCGATCACGCGGGTCTTCGATTTTTCGCAACACCGACTCGACTTTCTGTGCGTCTAGGGCGCGAGCCACCCGTTTCCCTTCTGGTTTCCGTTCCATCCCATCCAGGAGCGCTTCTGCTCCCCATCCCTGCTCGCGGAGCCAGCGGATGAAACTCCGCAGTGCTGCCAGACGCCGATTGTACGTGGTAGGCGCGAGGGAGTCCTGGCGTGCGAGAAAGGCGTGGAGAACGTCAGTGGTCAGGGCCCTGACTGGTTGCTGGCCGACCTCCGCCAACAGTGGTGCCAGGTCCTCTGTATAACTTTCGCGGGTTCTGCGTGCAAATGACGAGACCTCCAGGAACTGCTCGAAGGCGTGTGCCAGCGTCAAAGGAGGGAATGAAGTGTGTGTTTTCATGAGTTATTGCACCTAATGCGGAAAATAAGGTATACTTCTGTTGAGGTTCAGTGTAGCGTTTTGGTCGTCGGTTGGCAAGGTATCGCACCTAATGGGTTATTAGCTGCGATACCAGCGAAGGCGAGATATCATAATCAACGCAGGAATTGACCATGGAGAAGATCGGATTGGTAGAGACAATAGATGCCTTGCGGTCAGAGTTGGCCGCGGCGGTGGAAAAAGCCCAGGGCCAAGAGTTCCAGTTTCCGATAGGTTCAGTACAACTGGAGTTTCAAGTGGGAGTGACCTGGGACGCAGAGGCCAAGGCTGGGGTCAAGTTTTGGGTGTTGGAGTTGGGAGCCGGTGGCAGCTATGCAAACGAGTCGGTCCAGAAGGTCACCCTCAACCTTGAAGCTCCGGTGGATGCTGAGGGAAGACCAGTGAAAGTGACTCGCCGTTTGCAGCAGAAGCCGTAATTGGGGGACCAAATGCCAGTAGCAGGCCTGAGCAATCTGGTCGCCGAGGTTCTCCACAACCGGGGCGACGACAACAGTCCGGACTGGTCGGTAGGTTCAGGATTCTTCGTCGACAGGAGGCTGGTGCTCACGGCCTTGCACAATGTCGACGGCCCGGGTGAGTTGCTTGTACGTGTCCACGGGACAGAGGAGCGCCCTGCGCTGGTGCGCCTACAGGGGGACAAGGACATCATAGACCTAGCGGTGCTCGAGGTTTCTGACGTGGCGGTAGACGTCCCACCGCTCCGCTACGGTGCAGTAGACCGGAGTGCTCCTGCGGTGGTGGAACGATGCTGGGCAGTTGGATTCCCCCGGTTCAAGGAGCGAGTGCATGATCCCAAGCCGCTGCGTCTCAGTGTCCAAGTCGATGGGGAGATCCCGACCGGCGAGAATCTGGACCAGCCGCTCCTGACACTGCGAGTAAGAAATTCTCCCCGACCCCTACCAAGCGGCTCAGTTCGTGAGTCGGAGTGGGAGGGGATATCCGGAGCAACGGTGTTTTCGGGCAACTACATTATCGTGGGTGTGATCACCGAGCATCATCTCCCTGAGGGTGAGAGTGCATTGACTGTCGTGCCGATCACAGCTATCGATCTGCTACCCAAGGCCGAAGCGACGAAATGGTGGAAGCTCCTAGGCGTGGAACACCAAGCGCTCGTGCGCCTGCCGGGCGAGGCACCTTCCTCGCTTTCTCTCCCTGCACGCCCGGAAAGCTTCATTCCCATTCCCCATAGTTCCTTGTTTCAACCCAGACCAGACGAGTTTGAGAATCTAGAACGTTTGCTGTTTGAGTCAAAAGGAGAGAATCGGCCTCCACGTTTGGGCTTGGTAGGCATGGCAGGGGTAGGCAAGACCCAACTGGCGGTTGAACTTGCCCATCGCTGCCTGGCTCAGAACCGCTTCCCTGCTGGCATTTTTTGGATGATAGCTACCGGAAAAGGCATCTATGACTGGCAACCTCGACTCGCCGAGCTTGCTTTCAATACAGGGTATCTACCGCCCGATGATGATGTATCCAGTCCAGAAAATGAAAGGCGACGCGCCATTTATATCTGCCGCTATTTTGCGATGCATGCTGATGCTCTGTTGATCCTGGACAACGTCGACGACCCCAACCTGGTGGTCTCTGTTCTACCTACCCTTGCGGGCGGAGAAATCAGCTGTGCGATACTTTACACTTCACGCATCAGGCGTGTATCAGCTGGCATCACTCCCTATGTTGTTGGCAAATTGTCGGCTGAAGTGGCACTGCGCTTACTATTGTCCTCCACTCGTCCTGAACTTTTGAAGGAAGCCCTGAACGCGAGCCCAAGTGAGGAAGCGCAAGCCGCTCGTACCTTGTGCGCGCTTGTGGATTATTTACCCTTGGCCCTGGTACATCTTCGTGCTCTTTTGAATGATGACCCGGAGTTGTTACTGACGAAATTGGTCACAGCAGTGCAAGAGCAGGGGACCTTGGAAATCGCCAATGATGTAGATCCTGATGTTGTCTCCCTCACTGCCAGCTTCCGCTTGAGTTGGCAGAAGGTCCAAGGGGCAGATGCCCAACGGCTCTTCAAGCTCGCCGCCTACTTTACAGAAGCTGCTCCGATCTCCTTGTGGCTGTTGGGTCTGGCTGCAGGACTGGGCGAGAAGACCGAAGGCTTTACTCCACTAGGGAGGGTGTGGCTGCGGTTGCAGCAGTTGAGCCTGCTGGAAAAGCTGTCAAACGAGCAGGTACGGCTCCATCCGTTGGTGCGCGAGTTTGGGCGACGATTGGTCGCTGAAGAGCCTGATAAGGGAAAAATCTTGTTGGAAGAGACGGGAGAGCGCTTGATTTCCGAGTTTGAAGAGCTAAACCGTTTGGAACGACGTGCCCGACAGGAAGAGGGTTACTGGGGTTGTCTAGAGCAGGTACGAATGACTCGGGAGTATGTCGAGTTATTAGGGACGGATCAGGCAGAACAAGTCGCGCGGATAGAGAGTTTGTTGGATCACGAGAGCTATGTACTCGGAGACGAGCGGTGGTGGCCCAAAACCATCCCAGAATTGTTTTACCAGCAGATCTTCAATCGGTCTGTGGAAGAAGGTTCTCCACTAAGATCCGAGGAAATGCCCAGACGATGGCTGCGACAGCTAGGACAGGTGGGCGCCGAGGATCGGTCGCTGCTGAGGATATTCGCGGGGCACGCAGGCACAGTGACGAGTGTGGCGTTCTCCCCCGATGGCAGGCAGGTGCTTACTGGTGGGTCTGATGGGACAATGAGGCTGCTGGAGACGAGCAGTGGCAAGCTACTAGCCATCTTACAGAGCCACGCGACGTTTGTGACGAGTGTGGCGTTCTCCCCCGATGGTAGGCAGGTACTGACTCGCTCGAAAGATGGGACGGCGCAGCTGTGGGAGACAGGCGGCGGCAATGTGCTGGTCGCCTTCAACACAGAGAGTGTGGGTGTGACGAGTGTGGCGTTCTCTCCCAATGGCAGGCAGGTGCTCACTGGTCTCACTTGGACCACTTTTGGGGGAGTGCAGCTATGGGAGGCAGATAGCGGTGACTTGCTGGTCACCTTCAAGGGCCACGGCCACATAGGAAACGGCTTCCCGTCCGGGATTGAATGGGGCATAAGGTGTGTGATGTGTGTGGCGTTCTCCCCCGATGGCAAGCAGGTGCTCACTGGCGATATCGATGGGGCAATGCAGCTGTGGGAGACGGGCAGTGGCAAACTGCTGGCCACCTTCAAGGGACACACGAAGTCTGTGACGAGTGTGGCGTTCTCCCCCGATGGCAAGCAGGTGCTCTCCGGCTCAGAGGATGGGACCGCGCAGCTGTGGGAGATAGATAGCGGTAACTTGCTGGCCACTTTGCAACACAGCGGATCTGTGAACAGCGTGGCATTCTCCCCCGATGGCAGGCAGGTGCTCTCCGGTTCAGAGGATGGGACCGCGCAGCTGTGGGAGACGGACAGTGGCAAACTGCTGGTCACCTTCGCAGGCCACATGGGGTCTGTGACGAGTGTGGCATTCTCCCCTGATGGCAGGCAGGTGCTCTCCGGTTCAGAGGATGGGACCGCGCGGCTGTGGGAGACAGTCAGCAGGAAGAGGCTTTCCACCTTGGAAGACCACTCTAGGGAGATAACGCGCACGACGAGTGTAGCATTTTCTCCAGATGGCAGGCAGGTGCTCTCCGGTTCAGAGGATAAGACCGTCCGGTTGTGGGAGACAGCCAGTGGGGAACTCCTCAGCACGTACGAAGGCCACACCGATCGGATTAGTAGTGTGGCATTTTCTCCGGACGGGGGCAAAGTGCTGACGGGATCATGGGACGGAACCGCCCGGTTGTGGGAAATAGGCACCGGACGTGAACTGGCCACTTTCGGGAGCCACGCGACGGAAGTGGCCAGTGTAGCGTTCTCCCCCGATGGCCGACAGCTCCTAATTGGCGCAGAATATGGGGGGGCGCGACTGTGGGAGACGAGCAGCGGCAAACCGCTAGCCACTTTATGGGAACATATTTCCTCATCAGCCGAGCACACGGTGAGGTGCGTGGCGTTCTCCCCCGATAGTAAGCAAGTGCTCATAGGCTCAGCTGATGGGACGGTGCGGCTGTGGGAGACGGGCAGTGGGAAGCTGCTTTCCACCTTGCAGGATCCCATCTACAGCGAGACGGGTGCGGTGTACTCGCGTGGCGGTACCACATATATCGCCTCCAACAGTGTAACCTGTGTGGCATTCTCCTCTAATGGTAGGCAGGTGCTCTCCGGTTCAGAGGATGGGATGGCGCGGCTGTGGGAGACGAGCAGTGGGAGGCTGCTGGCCACCTTCGAAAACCACACCGGATCTGTGACCTGTGTGGCATTCTCCCCCGATGATCGTTTCGTGATGACCTGTGATGAACATGGTCGGGTATTCCTTTGGCGAGAGAGTGAACCGGAAAGAGGTCGCCTACTAGGCCTCTATGTCACCACTTACAAGGTAGGAGCTATTTATTGGCAGAATAACGCCCATGTGATGTTAGCAGATACAGGGGGATCATTATTGCGCCCCCACTTCTACCAATTACAGCTGGAAGGGACATGGTAGCTGACCCCCCCATACACACCAACCTAAGGAGACCATTCCAGAATGGAGGCAAACTGAAAGCTTGGTCAACGGAGGGCATATCTGTCTCTCTGTAAACTATTGAGCTTCGCAGTTCTAACAAGCAACCGATGTGCCCCCGTTCTGGAATGGTCTCCTTGTTGAGCGGCACCGTTACGTTTTCAAGAAATTGTCCAGATCATGAAGAGAAGGTGGCTTGCTGCTGGTTCTCATCGAGAGCTGGAAGAGGAAGTTGGATCACATCCAGCTCTTTCTGCTTTTTCCGCACTGCATAGTCGGGCAACTTCATGAAGAGCAACCATTCGTCGGGGCCGAGCGTCCAGAGCGTCAGTTGTGGGGAGCGGTAGCGCGTCTCGATCACACGAGGATTCGTAACTTCTATGATGCGCTTGTTGTCCTCGTGCCACGCGACGGTGTACAACGCAAGATCGTCGTCCTGATACTCCACCTTGAGGGTGCTGGTGTAGATATGCACGGTAACGGGTTTCCTGGCAAGTCCAGCTTCTGCATAAAAGCGCCAGTAGCGGAAACGGATGTACCCCGATCGATCCAGGTAGCGAGTAAATTGCGTTGCGTAGAAAATGCGAGCCAGAACCGGTTCAAGGACGGTGCGCGCGAGCACACCCCGGAGCACCTCTATGGGACTATGGCGATTGTCCCGGCGCTCTCGGTGGGCAAAGTGGATCTGGACGTTGTAGTCATGGACGAATTTGCGATGTGCTTGCTTGATCTCATCCCAAGTTGTTGCTTGATTTAAATGATAGTCCGCGAGACGCCTCATTATCCTTCCTTATGTGGGATTATACCCGGCCCTCAAATGGCCTGTCAAGAAGCCGATTTTTGCCTCTCAGGATGGGCAGGTCGGAAACATTTCCGGTGTGCTGAACTAGCGTGATCTGGTCGCCGTCACGATTGCGAGGGGAAGTGCTCAAGGGACCGCTGCCCCACAGGAGGCCTGGTAGTATGCAGAGAGATGGTGATTACTGGCCAGCCATTACAGTCGCTGCCGGCAGCGACTGTAACGGCAATGCTGCTGTTACACGCCTCACCACAGCCAGCTTCAGTCAGGCCGCGAATTGCTCCGCGTCGATGCGATACATGCGCCGCGATGAGGGCATCAGCTGGCCCTCGGCATCAGCGAAGGCAGCCACCAGATCAAGCCGGGCAATGGCTGGAGGAAGGCTCGTCGTCATGACCGCTCCAAAACTAGCAGCGGATAATGGACATTTTCAGATGCTATTCTAGCGCCAGAATGCCCCTGCGTCAAGGCAGTCCGGGGGGATTGGTGACGCTTACCAGTCATCCCGTTTCCGCCTGGTGGTCGATGTCTTCTTTCTCGTCGCTGGCTTCGGCAGCAACTTCTTGACCTGGCGCTGCAACGCTTCAATCTCCCCCTGCTGAGCATCGGCCAGCGCACGCAGGTACTCAATCTGACCTGCCATGATGGACACCTGCAGGCGGATCGTGGCCAGTTCGCTTTGCTCGTGCCATTCTTTCGTGACGTGTGTGGTGAGCGCAGCCAGGTCCTCGCGTTTGATCAGATACCCACCTGCGCCAGGTTTGTCGGCCGTGAGCTTGCCCGAGGCAATCCAGCGCCTGATGGTCTTCTCACTCTTCCCGACCTTGCGGGCTGCCTGCTGAATACTCAGCAAAATGGGATAGTCTTCGTCCAACATATCGCCGCCTCCTTGCTACAATTGTCTAGTCATCTGTCCATGCTCGCCCTGGTCAAATGGGTAGACAATTATAGCAACGATTCCGCTAAGGAAAAACAACGGCGATAGGAGGAACGGAAACCCACGCTAAGCCTCCACCTCATATGTCAGGGTCATAGAACAGAGATTCCACGCACTGAGAAGCCCAAGAAAGCCCCTGAAATCAAAAAGACGTACCCACGGGATACGCAACGAGTGTATGACTTTCCGTCATCGACACCCAGCCAGCGTAAGCTCATCGAAACCGCTGAGGTTTTGGTAGGGAAAGGAACATGGAGAATCAGAGGAGCAAGAGGAGCCAACGCCTGAAGTACAATGGAGCAGAAAAGGAGGTTGTTTGCTTTTCGTGAGGAGGAAAGCTCCATGGAAGAAGAATGGATGCGAGATCGAGTCCTGTTGGGTGATCTACTGAACAAAGACCCTCAGACCTCTCCGCAGGAATTAGCCCGGGCTACAGGACGCTCGGTGAGTTGGGTCAAAAAATGGCGCAAGCGCCTGCGAGAAGGCGATCCCCACGATCCAGAACTCTTCTGCTCTCGTTCGCGAGCGCATCATGCGCCCTACTTCCGGCTTCGACCCGCGCGTCGAAACCCGCATTGTGGAGATGCGTCTCTCTCCACCTGAGCACCTGGGACGCCCCCCAGGTGCCCGAGCCCTGCTCTATTATCTACCGCGCGATCCAGCCCTGCAAGCCGCAGGAGTTCGCTTGCCCCGGTCCAGCCGAACGGTCTGGAAGCTGCTGCGCAAAACCGGGTGTATTCTGCCCAAGCCACAGAGGAAGCGCTGGCCCGACTCCGCCTCGGGAGCCGTTGGAGGAGATTCAAATGGATTTCAAAGATGTCAGTAGTGTGTCTGCTGAACACAGCCCGGCATCGGCAAGCGCCAGCATGTGATCGAGGTGTGCAATTTTGTGGATGCTGGCACCTCGATCGCCTTGTTTGCCCAGGGAAGACGCGGATTTCCACGAGTCATTTCGCGATGGAAACGGTGATCAGCTTTTTGCAGACCTATGGACGTCCGCATCAGATCACCTTTGATCGTGATCCGCGTTGGGTGGGGAGCGTGTCGGGCCGCGATTTTCCCTCGCCGCTGCGTCGGCTCCTGCTGTGCCTGGGGATTACGCCCTCTGTCTGTCCGCCGCATCGCCCCGACAAGCATGCCTACGTGGAGCGCTACCACAGAACCTATGGGCAGGAGTGCTTACAGCTTCATCGACCCAGCACGCTGCAGGAGGTGCGCGAGGTCACAGAGGCGTTTCTCAAGCACTACAACGAAGAACGTCCCCACCAGGGCCGGACCTGTGGCAATGTCCCACCTCGTGTGGCCTTTCCGACGTTGCCTCCCTTACCCGCGCTCGCCATCCGCGGGTTGATCCAGATGCCTGGCTAGCGACACTGGATCAGAAACTGTATCTGCGTCATGTGGGGCGCGATGGCTGCGTCGACGTCGATCTGTCCACCTACTACATCGGTCCTCAGATGGCCGGGCGGACGGTCCTACTCCAGGTGGTAGCCGAGAGCCGCCAATTTGCCGTGTGGCATCAGGACCAAGTCGTCAAGCGGCTTCCTATCAAAGGTCTGGTCGGGCAGGAGATGGCCCTCTCCGACTCTCTGAAGTCTATCCAGCAAGAAGCGTTAGCTGCTCCGCGGCGTTCTTCTGCCCGTGGGTCCAGGAAAGTCCGACAACCGTCTCTTTGAGGTGAAGGCGCTTGATTCCCTCCTTCACTCGCTAATTTTCTCAGGCGCTTGCTCTGCATTCGAGCACGTGCGGGAAACGTGTTGTCTGCCTGCCGCGGAAAGACGCAGGAAAACCAGGAGCAACCTGCTGTGTGAGCAACCTTTGTTCATGCATCCTCCTCACGCTGCTTTTTTCTCTGTCCAGCCTCAGCTTTTCCCGGTTCTACCTCAGCCGTTTCGATGAGCTTACCCCGCCTGCCGTGTCGATGACGGAAAGTCATACACACTCGTTGCGTATCCCGTGGGTATGGGAGAGCAAGGCCAAGAACTTGCTCATCACAGTCGAATCCCTCCGGGACAATCCGGTGTACGAGCGAGCCAGGCTTCGGCATGAACAAGAACTCCAGCATGCGGAAAAGGTCATTACCACCATCAAAGGGGAGGGCTTCTGGGATGGACGTATCCACAACGGGTAAACTCACACGGATCGAGCAATGTCGAATCAATGCACAAAAACGATCGGAGCAAAAGCGCCAGGCGACCCTCTCGGCTTTGGCCGCACTGCAGCGCGAAAAGCGGCCCATCACCAAAGCGGCAGTCGCTCGGCAGGCCGGGGTCTCGCTGGTTTTTCTCCGTAGCCACCCCGATTTGGTGCAGGCGCTTGAGGAAGCCGCAAGGAAGCGGGAAGCCGTAGCGCCCCCTGCCTCTCCTGGCTCATCTGCGAAAGACCAGGTGATTGCCGCCTTACGCCGCAGGCTCGATGAGATGAAGCAGCAGCTCGCGGCCAAAGACCGGGAGCTGCGCGAGAAACAGCACGAGATCGACCGGCTCTATGGCAAACTGGCCGCCGCCAGTCCCCTCACCGATGCTGAGTTACGGACAGCTCTGGCTTCGGCGACTTCCCGCCTGGCCCAACAAGCAATACCTCAAACAAAGGCGGACGAAGGAAAGCGCAGGTCGGACAAGACCGAGGCGCGGCCTTGATCCTCGTTGGCCTTGTCCTGGCAAATCCTCTGCTCTCTCGTCGATTGTTCTCGACTCGGATAGGTTCACGACGTGTCCCCAATCAGAAGCGTCGGTCTCCTTCCATCAGGATGCGCCCCAACTTTTTGCACAGGCAATATCCAGGCAATCACGTGGGTGATGGCGCTGGTGGTGTCAGGTCCTTGTTTTTGAGCATAGCAAGAGCGGCGGGGATGGCACCGATGATCCAGAGGGCACAGATCAGATATTTGAGGACGTCCTGGAAGATGAGATTATGCACGGGAAAGAGGATGATGGTGAGTGGACTGGTGAGGGCAAAGGCCCAGGCAGCCCAGGCGGGGACGAGATGCAGACGACCAAGCATGAAGCCGATCACCACCGCGCTGAGCAGGTGGCCGATGACGTAGATCAACAGGTAGATCGTCATGACGGTATCGCCGTTGAAGTGTGTCCAGAGCGCGGCAAGCTGCGAGGTGCTACCGATCTGGTTGATATCGTAGGCCAGGTCGTCGAGGCCCATGAGCGCGGCCCAAGGGATCCAGCCGAGGAGGGAGAGCGCCGCCGAGATGGTGGCGAGCCACGGCGCACGCCGCATGCCCAGCAGCGACATGCTCAGGTAGCCCAGGGGCAGGAAGAAGGAGGCGGCGATGGCGCCGATGAAGTGCAGGGTGTTGCCAATAGAACCAGCCATCGCGCTGTCGATCAGAGGGTCACGGAGATTTCCCGCCCAAGAGATGAGGTAGAGGGTGATCGAGAGCGGTGCGAGGACGATGCAGGCCGAAAAGGCGTAGCGCTGGAATGTGAAGGCGGTGGATACTCTGGCCTGTTCTGAGTAGGATGGAGAGAGTTTCATGGATGTGTTCCTTCCTTTTACTTGCTCGTTCTGCTTCAGGATAGATCCATCTTAACAGATTTCCTTGCGCCTGAATATTCCTTGTGCAAAAAGTTGAGGTGTACCCCTTCCATCAGGGACTCTTGCCAACGAGCGCCTTTTCGTGTATACTCAGATATGCAACAATTGTTTCAATTTACTAAGAAATGTTTGTTTCTCTCGGAGAGCAACACGATGACAAACGCAACAGGAAGAACGGGTGATGCCACCATTCGGCTGCGCGATGGACGACGACTGCAGGTCCTGGAGGTCTGCAAGGGCGACGGCGCTCCCATCTTCCATTGTCACGGCAATGGGTCCTCACGCTTAGAGGTGCTAACGGTCTACTCGGTAGCAGAACAGCTTGGGGTGCGCCTCGTGAGCCTGGATCGGCCCGGCATCGGACGTTCGGATCCAAAGCCGGGCTACCGACTGCTCGATTGGCCCGATGATGTGGTGGAGGTGGCCGATCAGCTGGGCATCGAGCGGTTTGCCGTCGAGGGCCTCTCCGGTGGGGCGCCCTTTGCGCTGGCCTGTGCCTACAAAATCCCGCACCGGCTCACCGCCTGTGGTCTGATCTCCCCGGTGACCGGCCCGTTCATCCAGCAAGCCGGTTCCTTTGCCTTGCGCTCAGAAGTCTGGATGCTCGTGCATCTTCCCTGGTTGGTTCGAGCCTTGTTTCGCCTTTCCATGCGTCTCTCAGGGTCAGATGAAGAAAGTATCGAGAAGAGACTTATCCGTGCTGGAGCGCGGCTTGGAGAAGCAGATCACCAGTTGTTAGACAACCAGATGATCAGAAAGGTGTTTGTCCAGGCCACGGCTGAGAGTCTCCGGCAGGCAGCAGACGCAGGAACATCGGATGGGATTGTCTACAGCAAACCCTGGGGGTTTCAGGTCGAAGCGATCACATTTGAGCACCTGTTTCTGTGGCAGGGAGAGCAGGACCCGATTATGCCAGCGGCTGCGGCCCGTTTGCTTGCGCAAGCCTTGCCACATTGCACCGCGACGTTTTACCCGAGTGATGGCCACCTCTCCACGTTTGTCAACCATGCCCAGGACATCTGGAAAGCGCTCAGTGCCGCGCCCGCGCTCGAGCCATGAGCAGTGACACAGACATGCTTTCTCGAAAAGGAGATGATGACCAACACTTCAAGAAGAACAGGGAAAGAGCGAATATGACAGATACCACCTGGCTGGTCTTTTTTCCGCAAACGCCCGCGACGCCGTCGAGTTTGCGCGTGCTCATCTGGAGACGCCTGCAACAAGCTGGCGCGATCAATCTCCAATCGGGAGCATGGATGCTGCCTCAGACCAGCGAGCAGGAACAAATTCTCTTGACTCTCCTCACGGAGATGGAACAACAGGGAGGCGGCGGCTTCTTTCTCGAAGCCAGGGCTCCCACCGAGGCGATTCAGACGGGTCTCATTGAACGCTTCCAGCAAGAGCGGGCAAAGGAGTACCAGGAATTTAGCGATCGCTGCCAGGAGTTTCTTGCCGAAATCGAGAAAGAAACGCGTGCGCACAAGTTCACCTTCGCCGAACTGGAGGAAAACGAGCAAGATCTGCTGAAACTGACCCGATGGTTGCGGAAGATCCAACGGCGAGACTTTTTTCCGAATTCCTCCAGCCGGGAAGCCGCGGCGCATCTTGCAGGCTGTCGGCAGGCGTTAGAGACGTTCACCACCACCGTCTATGAACAGGAAGGACTGCCTCAGCCCGAGCCTTTGGAGGCATCGCCGATCGGTGCAGCGCAGGAGGAAGAAGAGACATGGTAGCGTTGGGTATGGCGCTTTTCCTGCTGGTCGTCGGGACGGGCCTGCTGCTCGCAGGCAGCGACTGGTTTCTCGATGGAGCAGGCGATCTCGCGCGCACGCTGGGCATGAGCGCGCTCGTCCTGGGGGTGTTGCTGGCAGGATTGGAACCAGAGGAGATGCTTACCGCCGCAATTGCTTCGGCTCGCGGCGCTCCAGCTCTTGCCGTGGGAAATGTCGTCGGCACGAATGTCACCATTATCACCGCTGCTCTGGGCCTTTCAGCACTGCTCTTCCCCATGGTGATCGATCGCAGCGTGCGACGACAGGCCGTGATCGCAACACTCGTCTCGGTTCTTCCCATGGTGCTGCTCTTTCTGGGTACCGTGACCCAAGGAGAGGGAGTGCTCCTCCTGGTCGTGTTTGTTGGATACACGTTCTTGCTCTTTCGGATCGATCGCGAGGCAGTCAAGCGCGTGGCAGAGGCTGAGGCAGACGATGATGACGAAACAACACGGCATGAGCGCCCGCGGCTTCATTGGAAACCAATTGTGCTGACCTTCGGGGGCCTGGCGGCTATGGCCGTGGGAGGTCCAGCTCTGGTCGAAGGAGCACTTCGCTTGACGCAGGCGATTGGCTTGAGTCAGGGTGTGGTCGGGGCGACCATCGTCTCGCTGGGGACAGGCGCGGAGATGATTGCCCTGGGGGTGAGCGCGGCTCGCAAAAAGCGCTCAGATATCCTGGTGGGAGGTATTCTTGGCTCGTTTGCCTACAATCTCCTGGTCACGCTTGGGCTTGCTGCTGCCATTCACCCCGTCCCCATCGATCCCTATGTGACCAATCTCGCCTTACCGGTCATGATCGCGGTCCACCTGGCGCTGCTGGCTCTGATCTGGTATGGAAAGATCCCTCGGGTCATGGGTGGTGTTCTGGTAGCGGTCTACCTGGTCTATCTCATCGTGGTTGTGCTGGCTTAGAGCCGAGACGCGACCACGAGAGGGAACTGTGCTGAAAGACGGAAAAGAGAAGAACGATGAGATGCTCTGACGCATGAGAAAGGAATCACAATGAATCGTCAATCAGATGAAAAAGGATCAGCAGATCTGGCTCAAGGCGAGCCGACAAACCGAGTAGCCCAGAACCGCACGTTGCCCTCGCAGCCTCGCTATCTGCTCGTGGCCTGGATTCTCCTTCTGCTCCTGGGAGTGCTGTTTCTCTTTGGATCACTCTCCGACCTGTTGGCAGATGCAAGGTCCGGCCTTCCTTCTGACCACTTGGACGCATTCAGTACAATTGCGGGCGTGACCTGGAACAGTGCAAAGCTTTCATCACCGAAGATGACGCACTACATTACCTCGCTCGAGATAGCGTATGCCGTCCATGAACTGGTCTTCGGGTTGCTCTTTCTGATCATTGTCGCCATTCCGTTTCGGCGACGCGCCCGTTGGGCCTGGTGGGCTTGTTGGGTTCCGATGCTCGCCAACCTCACCTACACGCTCACCATTGGTCACTACGGCACGACTACCCTGGTGTACAGCCTGATTGCTGATGTGGCCTTACCCGTGCTGCTGCTGATTCATGTGCCAGCTTTTTTCGGCAGGTCAACCCAGCACGCCCCTTCATGGTAATTGACAAAATGGCCGGCATACCTGGTTGAGAAGCATCCCCTGGTTGCATTCACTCTGGTGTTCAGCCAAAAGAAACGGTACTCCTTCGTTACAGGTAAGTGGCGCAAGTGTGGGGTTGTGGAAATAGCTCTTGCTTTGGCTATCGCACACGACGTTCTTTCCGAAGAGAACATTATCGCTCGTGTGAAGCGAGTTCAATGGTGTTCTTCTCAAGAAGAAAAGCGCAGTCCGGGGAGGCTGCCCACAGCGAGGGATGCATTTGGTGTGATATATCCCTTCCTCGTGTCGACAGATTTGGCTTTCTCTGTTACTATCTGAGCAGATATTCAGATTCTTACGGGAGAGAAAGCCATGTCGAAGGAAACCATCCTGACCCCCATCAACCCGGAAGCACTCACCGCAGCTCGCACGGCAGCCTTGCCAGAAGAACACTTTCGGCTCATGGTCGAAGTCTTTGAGGCGCTGGCTGATCTCACGCGTGCTCGTATCCTGTACGCACTCATCCAGCAGCCCCTGTGCGTCCGTGACCTGGCTATCCTGACCGGGGTTTCGGAGTCAGCGGTTTCCCACCAGCTCCGCTTTTTACGTGATCGCCGCCTCGTCAAGCCACGCCGGGAGGGATATGTGACCTACTACGAGATGGATGATCATCATGTCGCCGCCCTCTTTCGCGAGGTAGACTACCACGTCGATCATCTACGCCAGGGCTTACCTGACCACCCCTATCCGTAAGGGAGTGTTCAGGCGAGCTTCTCTCCTGTATCCTGTCTGCGGGACTTTTTTCTGACGTATCTGAATACATGAACAGAGACACCATCAAAGGAGATCGTTCATGGGTCAGCATAGCTAAACCTGCTTGCTGTACGCTAAGCGTTTGGGTGCGCTGACCCCTTTCACTTCAAACTCAGCCTCAGCTAATACGTATGTAATTGCTCACATTCGGATGCTAAAGCGGCAAGAAGGAAGCAGCAAAATTCGATCATTGGAGTTCATTCCGTCGAACTTTCAACCCAATTAAGGGCTCCTGAGATGTTGAAACATCCCTACATCGTAAGACCCTCAAAAACCGTCAGCCTTTCAGTTAATTCACCACATCGCCCCTGACGCTCATCTGATCTCCCCCTTGCTCTAAAAAGCTGCGCTCCCTCTCTGCCTGTATGGATGGCGCAGCACGCAGCAGGAACCAGAAGACGATGACGTGGCTCACCAGTAAGAGCGGGACGTACAAGGTCAGGAGGAGCCAGTAAACACCAAGGTGGAAAAATGGCAGGCCAATCACCGCTCCCTCGTACATGGCAAACAACAGGTCAATGATCCCCACCAGGTTGAACAGCCAGACAAACGGGAGCGCCAGTCCTGGCCGGAACCGTAGCGCGAAGACGGCCAGCAAGGCTAAGCCAGCTGTGAGGAGATCGCCATAAGCAGCAGGGACGGCAAAGCCCTGCGGGAGTGCTCCTCCCATCACCTGTGGGAACAGGGCCACTAACCCCGCTGTCCGAAACGTATGCAGCAGGACCAGCGGGAGCAGCGCCTGTGTCAACGCCAACCCCCATTTGACCCATTTCGTCAACTGAAAGTGACCCACCCATCCTACGGATTTCTTCTCCTCGGTGTGGTCGCCCCACCCTGCGGCAGGCCATCTCCACCTGGACA
>Ga0070698_100003518_pt1 | contig 17241 bp, 18 predicted proteins | sample KBSK1502metaG_FD_65477 | JGI IMG/M metagenome (GOLD analysis project Ga0070698, IMG submission 65477) | Corn, switchgrass and miscanthus rhizosphere microbial communities from Kellogg Biological Station, Michigan, USA - KBS K1-50-2 metaG | ecosystem: Host-associated > Plants > Roots >...
GGACGCTGGTAGAGCGTATAACGAAGGCCTCTTCCTTAAAAATCGGAATTGAGCAATTCGACGATCGTTTAAGCGAAGCATCGATCACGCGCAGTTTTGGCGCTCGGCGGAGTACGACGCTCTTTCTGACTGCCCAAGAGAAGTCGAAACTCCGCAGGTAATATAAATATCTCCGAGGTGCACTGTGGGAAACCCAGATACGCTAACGATATTATCAATATTTTTTCCAATACATTGATTGCCAACCCTGGGCCTGCTACTATTTTTCACATGCCATCTAATCGCGGAAATCCTCTACTGCGCATCGAAGACATCGTTAGCAAACTGGAGGAGGATATCGTCTTTGGGGCTTTTCACCCAAAAGAAAAACTGACAGAGGAAGATCTGATGGCACGCTTTCACGCTAAACGGCATGTCGTTCGCGATGCACTTAGTCAGCTCGACTCGATGGGACTGGTTGTCCGCGTCCCTAATCGAGGCGCCTACGTGCGCGAATTAACTCCAGAAGAGGTGATCGAAATCTATGAGGTGCGTGAAATCCTCGAAGTAGCCGCAGCATTGCGGACTCCTCTACCTGCTCCCAAGGAGGTCGTGGAGACTATGAAGAAAATCCAAGACCAGCACTCAGAGGCGATCGACTACCATGACCTACGCCGGGTTTTTCGATTGAATATCCAATTTCACCATCAACAGTTTTCAGCGTGTCAAAACACTAAGTTGGTCCAAAGCATTATGGAATACGCACAACAAGCTCACCTGATTCGCGCAATCAAGTATTCCGAACCAGGACATTTACAAAAAGTGGAGCGCGATCATCGGCAAATCATCAAGGCTATGCAGGGAAAAAATCGCGACTCACTGGTCGAGATTGTTCGCAACCATCTTCCCGACTCTCGAGATGCATACCTTCGGGCTTACGCTCTTCGACATGGGGACACCATTCCGAATCTCACCGGAGTGAGAGCTGCCTAAGAGCAAGCTTCACAGCTAGGCATTCTTCAGTTTTCCACTAATTTCCAAGCTGCATCCATGCACCGTCTTGGCTATTCGACTTGTTGGCTGCGTCGATCATCTCCATGACGTGTACGCCATCGTCGGAATTCGGAAGACAGTTCAGAAAAGGAGCCGACTGCTGAGACAGCTTTTCTGCGATGATCGCCTGTGCGAATTCTGAATATAGATTCGCAAAGGCCAGAGCATATCCTTCCGGATGACCTGCTCGAAAACGTGAGGCCTTGAGCGAATCCGGTGCCAAGGAATCAAAACCCGGAGCGTAGCGCACCGCTGGCTCACCGATCGGTTTCAACCAAAGGGCATCCGGTTGCTCCTGGTACCATGTTAGTGAGCCCTTCTCGCCAAACATCCGGAACCACAAACCCTGGTCGTTACCCGCTGCAACATAGCTTGCCCAAAGTCTTCCCTGAACACCATCCTCGTAATCGAGCGAGAGATAAGCATTATCGTAGACTTCTCGGTTCGCAGCGACAGTCGACATGCGAGCAGATAATCGAACGACTTTAAGGCCGGACACAAAAGATGCCATATTGAACGGATGTGAGCCGACCTCGCCAAGGATGGCACCCTCCCCCATCGAGCTTTTTCGAAAACGCCAATGTCGCTTAGTGGGGTCTTTGGGTTCCGCTACCACACCAGGATCTCCGGCACTCAACTCCGCCTCGATCAAGCGAACACGCCCAATAGCGCCTTCTCTGATCAGAGCTTTCGCCTGTCGCACCATTGGATATCCCGTGTAACAGTGAGTCAAACAGAGCAGGCGTCCGGATTCACTTGCCAATTTTCGTAGCTCGTGGGCCTCGTGCAGGTCTTTCGTAAAAGGTTTCTCGCAGATGACGTGGATGCCTCTGCTGAGGAACTCTCGCGCCACTGGCAAATGAAGTTGTGGAGGAGTCGCGATCGTGACGACGTCAATGCCATCGCTTCGGTCCGCTTCGCGTTCCGCCATTACTCTGTAGTCCGTATAGGCTCGCTCCGGAGTAATCAGTTCCGCCCGGGCCGAAGCGCGAGCAACCTCGGGATCTATTGATAGAGCTCCAGCCACTAAGTCGTAGAATCCATCTGCCCTGGCAGCAATCAAATGTGTCCTACCTATGACAGAGTCAGAGCCACCGCCAACCATGCCGAGGCGAAGCCGTCTTTGAAAATCTGAGATCAGCGTACTGTACGGCATAATTACTCCCTTGGTTTTTGATCAATTGAACCGCCTACTCTAGTCTTGCACGTACCTTCGACCAGTATTCTTCCTGCCGTAGGCGCACTTGATCTAGATAAACCGCACCAATCAGCACAATCCCCACGACAACCTGTTGAAGGAAGGGTTCTATACCGCCGAGGTTCAACGCAAAGCGGATAGACGCCATGATGGCGGCGCCAATGACACCACCGAAAAACGTCCCGCGACCGCCTGCCAAACTAGCGCCGCCAATAACCGCCGCAGCAATCGCATCGAGTTCGTACCCCACACCGATTCCTGGGTGAGCCGAGTTGATTCTTGAGGAAAGGATTAAGGATGCCAAACCGACCATGCACCCGGAAAAAAGGTACACTTTCAGCTTAATGAAACGCACGTCCACTCCTGCTCGCCGTACACTCTCCTCATTGTTGCCAATTCCGTACGCATACCTGCCAAGCGGCCTATTGTTGAAGAGGTGATAAGCTATTAACATCATGACGAGCACCAACCAGATCGGGACTGGTACTCCCGCGAGTTCCCCGTTCCCGATGAAGCCATACCAATCAGGAAAGCCGTACATCGAATACCCACCGCTCAGCTTTAGAGCAAGACCCTGAGCGATTCCCAGCATTCCGAGAGTAGTGATAAAAGCGGGGATATTGGCATAGGCTATAAGCAAGCCGTTGATGGCCCCACCGAGCAGGGCGACGAGTACGCAGATCAGCATCCCTCCATACATCGGGATTCCGAGATTGTTTGTGCATATCGCCATGACGACCATAGACAATGACATCATTGTGCCCACAGACAGGTCAATCCCTCCAGAAACAATCACCAGAGTCATGCCAATCGACAGCACCGCGTTGACAGAACCCTGTAATCCGACCGTCAGTAGGTTAGCCGGTAGGATAAAGGAAGGCTTTATGATCGCGATGACAGCAACTACGACAAAAAGCAAGATAACCGGCCCAAGGCTTTCAAAGAGTTTCCATATTTGTGCAGATCTGGGCGTCCCGCCTAACTTATATTGGGGTACAGCAGGCGCAGAGCGAGGATTGACGGTAGGGTTCATTTGCATCAGCTATCTCGTGCTTTGGTTAGGTCTTGCTTCAGTTAACTCCCCAGTGAGAATCACGCTGGTCAGCTCTTCCTTATCGGATTCACGAGTCGTGAGCTCAGCGACTTTGCGGCCGTTCTTAAGCACGACACATCGATCACTCACCTCCAAGATGTCATGAAGATTGTGACTGATGTAGATGATTGCGAGGTTGCGCGTTTTTAGACTGTGAACCAGATCGAGAACCTTTCTTGTTTGCGCGACCCCCAGCGCGGCTGTCGGCTCGTCCATGATCAAGAGGCGGGACTTCTCCCTCACTGCTTTCGAGATTGCCAGCGCTTGTCGTTGTCCACCCGAGAGTTCGCTTACCCGCCGATCGACTCGCGGGATGTCGACCGCAAGGTCATGCAGGAGCGTAGTAGCTTCCTGGCGCATCCGAAAATGGTCAAACCAAGGCACTAGGTTAAAAACCTTCTTCTCCAATTCGCTGCCTAGAAATAGGTTCGCGGCGACGTCGAGATTATCACACAGCGAAAGTTCCTGGAAGACTGTATGAATTCCACCTTCCATGGCATCCCGCGGCGTTCGGAAAAGCATCGCCTTTCCATCCAGCCGGATTTCTCCTTCGTCCGGCTGGTAGGCACCGGCCAAGATCTTGATCAAAGTTGATTTGCCTGCTCCGTTGTCACCAAGGAGCGCAACTACTTCACCTTCGTAAACATCGAGGTTCACTCTATCAAGCGCACGAATTCCGCCAAAGTACTTGGTGATATCGCGCACCGACAACAAGGGACACTTCGGCTGCTCCATAGCGGTTATTTAGAAAAATTTGATTCGGTGCGAATATTCCAACTACAATTTCAGGCCTAGCGTATTCGCCACGTTGTCGACGTTCTCTTTGGTAACTAGGGTGTCACCGGAATCGATGAACTTTGGAAAGTCGCCTGCCTTTTTTTCGCCTTTCATCAGCTGAACAGCAATGTCCACAGCGCGCGTCCCCATGGTTTCGGGCATTTGAGCAACGGTCCCGGAAAAGCTGCCATCCTTGACTGCTTTAAACCCTTCGGTTACCCCGTCGAATCCAACGATCTTTACTGCCTTGAATCTTTCGGCCTGAGCATTGTCTCCCGCTTCCTTCGCCTTTTGAGCAGCTCTCTCCAGAACTTGGCGAGCGCCGATACCCATCATATCGCTTGCCGCAAATATGAGATCGAGGTCTTTGTGCCCCGCGATGAGCGCCTCGGTCGCCTCGAGTCCGCCTGGTTCTGTCCAGTGACCGTCGATGGAAGCTACGAGTTTGATTTCCGGAAACTTGGCGATGCCCTCATGAAATCCTGATTTCCGATCTGCAGCCGTTTGTCCGCCCGGTTCACCCTCGAGCATGGCAACGTTGCCTTTTCCATTGATTAATGAAGCAGCGAACTCAGCGCCAGAGCCAGCGCCGGCTTTATTGTTTGTCGCTATAGTTGTCACATAATCGCCTTTCTCTACTCCCGAATCCACAAGAACGACGTAGAGTCCCGCTTTGGCAGCCTTATCGAGGACATTTCCTAGGCCCTTCGAATCAACCGCAGCAATAATGAGAGCTCCAAAATCTCCCCGTGCGATCAGAGTCTCGATGATATTAATTTGATCCTCGACAGCCGCATGGCCTCGAGACGCGAAGCTTTCGGTGGCGATCCCGTACTTCCTGGCTTCGCGTTCTGCTGCTTGGACAATCCTGATCTGAAAGACATCATTAACCAGGGTCTTGGGCAAGATCGCGATTTTCTTAAGCTGTTCTGCCCTTGCCGAAATCGGAAGCGTGACAGCAGCTAAAGGGACGGCTGCGATAAGGCCGACAATGATTTTGCAGATGGATCTCATAGGTTGGATTTACCTCTTTTCTGATTTTTCGAGTTCTTTTGTTTGGGGAGTTTATTTTTTGAAATTCACACGTTCGACTTTTCCTGTTTGGGCGGAGCGCGCGACGGTGTCGACGATCTCGGCGACCCGGTAGCCATCTCGTAAGGTCGCAGCATCGGGACTAAGCTCTCGTCGCCCGACTATAGCGGACACAATCTCGTAAGTTTGGAACGCGAAGCAGTCTCGCCAGCCAACAGGATGCGATCCCTGTACGCCGACCGGGAGAAAGAAATCGCTAAATGGATGGTCTGGGCGCAGCGCCATTAACGTGCGAGTTCCTCGCCCAGGAACGCGATGCTCGAGCTCGTTTAGGCGCTCTACTTCGAACCGAAGTGAGCCTTCCGTCCCGTCTATCTCGATACGGCCCGTTAACGCGTGAGGGGCATCGACTCGACAAGCTTCAAAAACAGCGGTCGCATTATTTTCTAGGAAGGCCACCGCCCCAAACCAGTCATCATTAACGTTTTTAATTTTACCCGCCGGATCAGTGGTCCATGTTTTGGACAGTGCACTGACTTCGGTTACTTCGCCGACCAGGTACCTTGCTTGATCAATATAGTGAGATCCTAAATCTCCAAGCGCGCCGGCTCCGGCGGTGTCCTGATCAAACCGCCAGCTCAACCCTGAACCAGGCTCCAGCATGTTTAACAGGAACGTGCTCCTATAGTGTCGCACTTCGCCAATGTCCCCTGCCGCAATCATTTTCTTCGCTAAGCGCAACGCGGGAACAAACCGATACATGAAAGCGCACATGTGCTTGACGCCGGCGGCGTCAACGGCCTTGTAAATTGAAAACGCTTCCTCGGCGCTCCGAGCGAGCGGCTTTTCACAGAAAACATGCTTGCCGTTTTGAGCGGCCACAATCGATGGCTCAGCGTGCAGCTTGTTTGGGCCGGCGTTTACTAGGAGGTCGATATCTGACCGCGCTACGAGCGAACGCCAATCGGTGACGATTTCGCGCCACCCATAACGCTCGACCATCATGCGAGCAAGAGCCGCATTATGCTCAGCAATTGCTACTAGATCAGGGTGAATCATCGGCTCCCGACGTGCTCGACCGACGTCACCAAGGCTTAGAGAATGCATTTTGCCGATAAAGCCAGCTCCAATCAACCCAACACGAATATCTTTTGTCATAGCGGAGTTTTTAGTCCGGTCCTTCCCACGCAACGTTGGCGATGCCGTCCTTTTCGTGGAGAACAGACAGGGGAACCCGAAACTCCCTGAAGCTTGAACGGCCAGTTCATATTGTCAACATCAATATTAATAATCTCTTTGATAATCTTGTTGCCAGACCTGTATTCCCCGCTATAATCCTGTTCCAGATGACCGTGAAAACTTCCCCGGATGTGAATGGAAAGATCGTCCGTGACCTTGAGGAAGATATCGTCTTTGGCGTTTTCCATCCCAAGGAAAGGCTCACCGAAGAGGACTTAATGGCGCGCTTTGGCCTCAAACGCCATGTCGTGCGCGACGCGCTAAGCGAGCTCGATTCTATCGGACTGGTGGTCCGCGTTCCTAATCGAGGCGCCTACGTGCGCGAATTAACTCCCGAAGAGGTGATCGAAATCTATGAAGTTCGTGAAATCCTCGAAGTAGCCGCAGCAATGCGGACTCCTCTCCCTGCTCCTAAGGAGGTCGTGGATGTCATGAAGAAAATCCAAGGCCAACATTCAGAGGCGGTCGAGCGTCACGACCTACGTCGGGTTTTCCGACTAAATATTCAATTCCACCGAGAACAGTTCTTGGCGTGTGGGAACAACAAGTTAGTTCAAAGCATTTTAGAATATGCACAACAAGCTCACCTGATTCGCGCAATTAAGTATTCCGAATCAGGACATTTACAAAAAGTGGAGCGCGATCATCGACAGATCATCAAGGCTATGCTGGGAAAAAAGCGCGACTCACTGGTCGAAATTGTTCGTAGCCATCTTCCCGAGTCTCGAGACGCATACGTTCGAGCCTACACTCTTCGACATGGAAGTCGCTTTCCAGAACTCCGGGATGAGACAGCCGATTAGCAACCTCTAATGATTGGACTTTCTCCTATTCGATGATGCCTCCTTTTGATGCTTCAAAGCTCGACCGGTTGCTCAATGAAGCCGGTGTCGATCTCCTGCTCGCCGTCACCAAACACAACGTGCAGTATCAGCTTGGCGGTTACCGTTACTTTTTCTTCGCGCATGCTGACGCGATTGGTACCGGCCGCTACCTGCCTATTGTTGGCTATTTCCCGGGCAGACCTGACCTCGCATTCTATGTTGGAGCCGGAAATGAAGCCTGGGGCCTGGAAGTTTTCCCAATCTGGACCCCCAATACTGTCACCCGTTCGTGGACAAGTATTGACTCGGCGAAGGCCGCCTCGGAGTTTATTCGTAAGGCAGGTTACACGTCCGGCCACGTCGCCCTTGAGCTCTCGTTTTTGCCGGCAGACGCAATGGATACGCTGCGACGTGAGTTGCCGAATACAACGTTTGTGGAGGCCCTGCCAATTCTTGAGGAGCTACGCGCGGTAAAGACCAAACAGGAGCTAGAGTATCTTAAAGCGGGAGCTGCTGCCGTTGTTGACTCAATGATCGCGACATTCCAAAGCGCTAAACCGGGGATAAGCGAAGCGGAACTCGTAGAGCATTTGCGACTTGAGCAGACTCACCGGAGCCTTACCTTTGATTACGCCCTTATCGCGACTGGATTGACCTTTGGGAGGGCACCATCAAACCGGTCCTGGTGTCCAGGAGAAGTGCTATCTCTCGATACGGCCGGCTATTGCAATGGCTACCTCGCGGACATGGCACGCATGGCGGTTATGGGACCGCCAACTCAACTCATGCGCGATCTCTTAGCCGAAATTCAATTTATCCAGCAAGCCGGGCGTATGCCGGTGGCAGCTGGCCGGCTTGGTGGTGAAATCTACGAAGCGGGACGCGCTGCCGTAGCCGCGTGCGACCACCGAGATGGACTGGTTTTTGTAGCTCATGGAATGGGCCTTATCCCACACGAGTCACCCCATCTGACCGGCAGCGGCGAATTTCCCTATCCCGGTACCCACGTCGATCGTGCACTCGAAGCTGGCATGGTCCTCTCGATCGAAACTGGCATCAAACATCCAGAGGCCGGCTTCATTAAGCTCGAAGATACCGTTGTTGTCACTGAAACCGGCTGGGAAGCTTATGGAGATTGGGGTCGCGATTGGAACCAAATATGAAACACAAAGACGCTGAACATTCATTGCGCCGCCGGCTTTTCGGCGGCGCAACCGTATACGGGCTTGTCATCAAAGCGCCTGCGCCCGCGCTCGTAGAGATGTGCGCCGCGGCGGGATTTGATTTCGCGTTCATTGATGGAGAGCATGGAAGCGGAGAAGCCCTTGAATTGGAACACCACGTACGCGCAGCCGAAAGCTTTGGTATGCCTGCGGTCGTCCGTATAGGAAGCCATCAGCCCGGCGAGATTCTTCGGGCATTGGATATTGGCGCAGAAGGCATCATTGTTCCGCATGTGACCACTAGGGCAGAAGCAGAAGCCGTTGTGCAAGCCGCACATTATCCGCCAATTGGCCGGCGCGGCCTTGCGACAACGACGCGCGCAGGACGACACGCGTTTTCTAACCTGAAAGAGCATCTGCGCTCCGCGGAAGAAAACACACTCGTCGTGGTGCAGGTCGAAGATCCCGAAGCAATTGAGCACGTAGAAGAAATCGCTTCGGTTCCGTACATTGATTGTGTTTTTATCGGTCCAGCGGATCTATCGCTAGGGCTCGGGCATCCTGGCGAAAGCGACCATCCCACCGTCGTTGCAGCTTTCAATCGAATCTGCAATGCTGTTAGCTCTAAGCCGAACGTTAAACTTGGCACCTTTGCCCGAGATGCCAAGGACGCACAAGCTTGGACTACTAAGGGTGCGTCTTTTGTAGCCCTGGCTTCTACGTTACTCATTGCTCAAAAATTTCGCGAAGTAGTCGCCGAATTACAACCTGGCCAGACCTGACCGACTAAACGCCGGATCACTGATAAAATGGTCTCGCAGCCAGAGCGCTCGTCTAGCATCGAGATTGACTTTCTTTTCAAGATTCTATTCAGCCTGGTCTCGTCCTGTCCGTTGATAGCCAAATCCAGCATCTGAAGCACCAGTAAACGAATTCCCCCGAAACTATCACTACGCCCTCACTTGGTTGCATAGCCGATGATTTCACCGGCGGCACAGATCTCAGCACTAATCTCGTCAAGAGCGGCTTCCGAACCGTCCAGGCACTCGGGTGCCGCCAGTTCTACTTTAAATACTGCTCGACCTTTGATTCCACGCCGGCAGGAAATATCGGTCCGGTCATCGATGCGCTTTTGGAGGAACTTGGCGAGCCGCTAACCGTCGTTTGTCCAGCCTTTCCGGATAACGGAAGAACCGTTTATCAAGGTCATCTTTTTGTGCACGATCAGCTCCTGAGCGAGAGCGGGATGCAAAACCATCCGCTGACTCCAATGACTGACGCGAACATCGTCCGCGTTCTCTCGGCGCAGACGCAATCCCGCGTTGGTCTGATCAGATACGATACGATCATCCAGGGAATTGAAGCTATTCGGCAGCAAATTGCAGAGTTCCGCGACTTAGATGTACGAATGGCCGTCACGGACACTACTTCGAATCGGGATCTGCTGACTTTAGGCGAGTCCGTATCTGATCTCAAGCTAGTGACCGGTGGTTCAGGTTTAGCACTCGGGCTGCGCCCCGATACCGTCAACGCAGCTTCTAATCTTGCATTTTCGATTCCAATCGGAAAACGCGCGATTTTAGCAGGGAGTTGTTCAAAGGCCACTCTTGCGCAGATTGAGCACGCGAAAGCCGAGTACCCCTCATTCCAGCTTCGGCCGTTTGACCTGCACCATGACTTCACTGGGGTGCTTAACAAAGCTTTATGCTGGGCCCGAGAGCATTTGAGTCAGAACGAAACCATACTGATTTACAGTAGTGGCAACCCAGTGGAAGTGTCCGTAGCCCAGACCCAACTCGGCTTACAGCACGCCAGCGAATTGGTTGAGCAAGCATTATCAACGCTTGCTTGGCACCTTGTCGAGGAAGGGGTGCGCCAACTCATTGTCGCTGGTGGAGAGACCTCTGGCTCGGTCGTTAATGCGCTGAAGGTTCGAGCTCTACGTATTGGCAAAGAAATTGAGCCTGGCATTCCCTGGACCCTCGGTTTAGGCGGATCTCATCCCGTAGCTCTCGCACTCAAATCCGGCAATTTCGGAGCCACAAATTTCCTCACCCGTGCTTGGAATACTCTTTCATGAAAAGCGAAATGCAGATTCGTGAACACATCGTCGAAATCGGCCGAAGTTTGTATGCTCCAAGTTTGAGTCCGGGCAGTAGCGTCCCTCGTCTTGGGCCATTCCCGGGCACCGGTATTGAGGAAGATTCCCTTCCGACCGCCGACTGTCTCCAGATTTCTTTGGCGTGAACGACGAGGACGATTATTGTTTCGGGGAGGAGATCTAAATTCTGACGCAAAAAACGCGACCGCCATTAAGGAAGTATTGCGAACGCGCTCGCAGAAAAAAGCCCTGACCTTAGATAGAAATCGAAAGAGGTAGGACCGGTTTCTACAGCAGTCCCGACGCGCTGAGCCTGCCATCAGGTTGACGGTACTTCGACGGCTTTCCATGCTCGCGTGGCGGAACTTTGCATCGCAGCTTGGACAAAAGCTAAGCCCCTTACGCCATCTTCGACTGTCGGAAAAGGTCGATCGATCGCATGCGACGGCTCGCCACGCATCCTTGCAACTACGGCGCGCGCAAAATCAGAGTAAAGGTTAGCGAAGGATTCAATGTAGCCTTCGGGATGACCAATTTGTACGCGCGTCACCCGCCTGGCATCTTCGCTAACCAGTGAATCCTGGCGCCGCGTAATAATCTCTTCCAGACCGTCCCTCTTACGGTGTACCAATCGGTTTGGCTCCTCTTGATACCACTCGAGACCTCCGGTCTCGCCAAAAATACGAAAGCTTAACCCGTGTTCGGCGCCACTGGCCGCGTTCGTAACCCACATAGAGCCGCGCGCACCATTCGAATACCGAAGGAGCATCGAAACGTAGTCGTCCACTTTACGGCCAGGAACGACATGCCCTACGTCAGCGCACAGGCTTTCAAGATCAAGCCCTGTTACGTAAGCGCCCAAATGATAAGCATGAGTCCCGATGTCAATCAGAATCATCGAGCCGCCGACGCGCACCGGATCAAGCCGCCATCCGGGGGGCACATCCTCAGAGGCCAGGTATCCCTGAACGTACTGAAGATGAAGCTGGCGGATGGAGCCTATCGCGCAGGCGCGTACCATAGCTCGAGCTTGGCGCACCATTGGATATGCACTGTAGGAGTGCGTAAGGCAGAACTCGAGTCCGGTTGTCCTAACCTTGCGCGCAAGGCTTACGGCTGAGGGCAGGTCCGTCGTCAGCGGCTTGTCGCAAACGACATGGAATCCAGCATCCAACGCTAATGAGCAGATGTCGTAGTGACTGTCATTCGGCGTCATCACGGCAATAACATCGACGCGATCTTTCCGCTTTGCCTCGCTCTCGATCAGCTCGAGCCAAGATGGATAGGCGCGTTCGTCGGAAATACCGATGGCACGGCCGTACCGGCGAGATCGCTCAGGGTCAGATGAGAGAGCCGAAGCAACAATGTCATAGTAGCCGTCGAGACGCGCAGCGGCACGATGCACCTCGCCAATCACGGAGCCGGGACCGCCACCGGTGACGGCCAGTCGAAGCCGGCGGCCAATAGCTTCAATTATCATAATTGTGTATCTTTTAGGTTTGCCGACGCTCCGTGGGAGGAGGCCGATCTAGCTAAACGCCCACCAGATGGATGCAAATCATAGTTTTGTTTTCGTGAAACACGTTCCGAGCTGGATTGCTGCCAGCCGCTATCTTGCTCTCAATTTATCAAGCTTCCTTTCCTGCAGGATTCGCAGGCGATCGAGATAGACAGCGATAATCAAAATCGCGCCAATAACGATCTGTTGGATGAATGGGGTAACCGCCATAACATTCAGGCCAAAGCGGATGGCTGCCATCATCAGCGCGCCGATGATAGCGCCGCTCACATTGCCACGTCCTCCTACTAAGCTCGCGCCCCCAATCACCACGGCGGCAATCGCGTCCAGCTCATAGCCGAGGCCAACACCGGGATGGGCCGAGTTAATCCGGGAAGCGAGCACAATAGACGCCATTCCCACCAGGCAGCCACAAAACGCGTAAATGGCCACCTTGAAGCCTCGAACCGGAATACCCGCGCGCCTGGCGGCCTCTTCACTGCCGCCAACGGCGTAAGCGTACCGCCCCAATTTCGTCTCACGAGCAATGAAAGAAGCTACCAGCGCTACCACGGCCAGAATGATAATTGGCACCGGAATACCCAACACCTGGCCGCCGCCGACGAAACCAAACTCCTTAGGGAACCCATACATGGAGAAGCCGTTGCTGAACGTCAGCGCGAAGCCTTGGGCGATACCGAGCATCCCGAGCGTGACGATGAACGGCGGTAACTGGAGAAAAGCTATGAGCGTTCCATTGACCAGACCGACTAGGATGCCAGTAGCGATCGCGATTAGCATGCCAACATAGAGCGAGCCGTGGCCATTGATAACGTACATCCCCATCGTCACCATTGAGAGGGACATCGAAGTTCCAACCGACAGATCGATGCCGCCGCTGATGACCACGAGCAGCACCCCGATGGCGAGCATGGCTCGCACAGCAGCCTGGAGGCCGATGGTCAGGAGATTGGAGACAGTAAGGAATTCCGGGTGAGCGATGGACATGCCCGCGACTACGGCCAACAGCATGATGGCTGGGCCGAAGCGATTGAACACGCGCCACCAGAGTTCCTGGTACCCAACCAGGGCTCTCTTGCTCTTTGCGATAGCCGCAATCTCGGCCTCCGGTAACTCTTTTTCGCTCCTCATGCTCATCTCAGTGCCTCGATTTGCGGTCCTCGCCGGAGATCATCATAAAGACCAGCTCGTCGCTGTCGGTTTCAGTGCTTTGGCGCACGCCCACTACCCGCCCAGATTTCATGACAGCGATTCTGTCCGCTGTTTCTAACACGTCGCGCATGATGTGAGAGATATAGATCACGCAACACCCGCGCTCACTGAGGCGCCTGGCCAAATCGAGCACCTGTCTGGTCTGAGTAACGCCTAGAGCCGCCGTTGGTTCATCCATGATGATGATTCGGGCATCGAAGCAGACTGTCTTAGCAATCGCGACCGATTGGCGTTGCCCTCCGGAAAGATTATGAACCTGGCTGGTCATAGTCTCAAGACTACCGATGCGCAGATCATCGAGGAGTGCTCGCGTGCGTTGACGCATCGATTTGTGGTCGAAAATCTTAAAGAGGCCGGGAATGATTGTTCTGGTAAGCTCGCGTCCGAGGAAGACGTTCGAAGGAATATCGAGATTGTCACATAGTGCAAGGTCCTGATAGATCGTCTCGATACCGAACCGCTTGGCGTCTTTGGGAGATTTGATGCTAACGGCGTGCCCGTCTATGAGAATGCTACCTTCGTCGATGCCGCAGACGCCAGATAGAACCTTGATAAGTGTAGACTTGCCGGCCCCATTGTCGCCAACAATAGCGAGCACCTCGCCCAGATAGAATTCAAGGTCCACACCCTTCAGCGCAGCAACCGCGCCAAACGATTTCTTCACTCCCTTGATCTCAATGACCGGGTTCATGATGGGCACCAATATTCTTCTGCGCGCCTCGCCAAAGGTAATCGGCCGGACGGTCAGGGGAGTAGAGGACGGGCGCTACCTCTCTCGCGCTAGAATCCGGGCGATCGGAAAGGAACCTCGAAGAAATTCCAGGCATCGACCTCGTTCTATTGGCCGAAATTCGCTTTTGAATATGCGTCGACATTCCACGGATGAACAAGGATGAACCCTGAGTCGATCACCTTCGGAATGCTAGCTGCCGCGCCCTTATCCTTAATAACCTGAACGGCAATTTCGACAGACTTCTCGCCCATAGCTTTTGCGTTCTGGGCAACATCACCAACGGCTTTACCCTGCTTGATAAGGGCGACACCTTCAGGAATTCCGTCGAAACCGAGCACCAGGATATCTTTACGCCCCTCTCGCTCCAGTACGCCCGCAGCTCCAACGGCCATTAAGTCGGAGGACGCAAAGATGAGGTTAACGTCCGGGTTTGCCTTGAGAATGGCTTCGGTTGCTTCGACCGCGCCCGGAGTCGTCCAATGGCCGGTGATCGAAGAAACCAACTGGATGTTCTTGTATTTGGCCAGTTCCTCGTGAAAACCTTTCTTGCGCAACTGTGCCGTCTCGGAGGCCGGCTCTCCCTCGAGTTGCGCCACTTTACCCCGATAGCTTAGCAGGGCTGCAGTATAATCAGCTGCCAAATTACTGGCGGCGATATTGTCGGTTTGAACAACTGTGACATAGTTCGCGCCTTGTACCCCGGAGTCGGCCAAGATGACCGGAATACCAGCCGTGGTCGCCTTGTCGACGACAGGGGCCAAGCCCTTACTGTCGACCGCAGCAAGAATGATCGCGTCAACCTTCCGCGAAATCAGCGATTCGACCGCCGACACTTGTTCTTCTACCGCTTCATGACTGGAGACGCTGTAGACTTCTACCTTTGCTCCGAGCGCTTTGCCTTTCGCCACTGCCGCATCGGACATATTTTTCATGAAGACGTCGCCGATGATGGTCTTCGGCAGAATGCCGATGACCGGCTCGGCGGCACAAATGGTTACTACGGTGAAACTCGCCGCAAATATGATTGCGAGGGTGAGCAAGGACTTCTGTCGGCTGGCGAATATCGACAAGAGTCTTGCCGCCCCTGCCCTTGTAGCCTGCAGCGGCCGGTCTGAGATATTTTCTTTCATTTGTTCTGGGGGGATCATTAAGCGAGGCCGCTGGTCGGCGTTCAGCGTAAGCGACCGCCACCTCGCGAATTGTTTCTAATTACTTTCGAAACGATATTTATTCGAAGCTAGGATCGCAACACAATTCGAGGCCAACGAGGCGCGAGAAGCGTCCGAAAGGAGCCTTCGACCAGCCACTCACTTTGCGTCTGATTCGCCCACCTTCATACCTCCGTATAAAGTTTCGTAATTGTGGGTATAAATTTCGATGAGGTTGCCAAACGGATCTTCGCAATAGCACAGCCGATACTCGTTCGTGCTCGAATCTATCCGCCAAACCTTTGATCTTTGGCGGCCACCGGACACCGCAATCCGGCTGGCAAGCTCCTCGATGTTCGGATCGGTCACGCAAATATGAAAGAAACCGTTCTTCCAGTATTCCAAAGAGCGCTCCCGACGCTCATGAGGCAGATCAAGCAACTGAAAAACCTCAATGCCTACTCCGTTTGGCGTCACCAGGTGGGCCTGGAGCACCGCCCGAAACTCCGGTCCTAGTACGATGTACACTTCCTCCCCTCGGTAGCCCTGCTCAGCACGTGCCTCCATCGGTCCTTTCAAGAGCGTGAAACCGCGTATCTCCTGGTACCAATGAATGGCCTTTTCGATGTCGGAGACGCCTACTCCCACGTGATTCTTCGCCCTGGGATGCGTTTTATGAATTGGTTTTTCTGGGGATTCCATGGTTCTTCCAACTAAGCGATCAGCTTTCTCTCACTCGCTCGGCGCCAACTTTTGCGATCTTTACCGGCCTTCCTTCTCTCAGACTACGCGTTGCCGCTAGTTCAATCCCTAAAGATTCAAAAGCATCGTTGGCGTACGAATGCGGTTGGCGTACGTGGTGGTAACCCTTGGTTTCGACCGGAAGCAAACTCCATTCCGTGATCGCGCATATGTCATTACCGATTCGCGCCGCGTTAGTAGGAAAGAAAGAAAAGCCTCGAGGTGAGTCGTAAAACAGAAAAAATGGCTCTCGGCTGGAGGGCGGGGTCAGCAGAAACGCAGCCTGAAGGCCGGCCACCGGTCACGCCAAACAAAAGTTTCTGGAAAAGTGATTCAGTTAGTAGTGGTGACACGAAGGTTAGTAGGCGCGACTGGTGAGTTCGATCAGTGAATCGGTCGCCTGGATCCGTCTATCGCGAGAAACTGGAAAGTGGATCTCGCCGAGATGGTAGGCACCTATTGCGAATGGGTTGCTGCTCAAAAGAAGGTGAAATTCCCCAGTGCGGCCGCACTTGACGAGGCTCGGACGAGCAAACCGATTAATCACCAAGCTAGAAATGAGTGAGCTAACATCCGAGGAGTTTCACTCGGCTAGAATGCAGGAGGTGCAGAGCTTCCACACTGAGGAGGAAACGACGACCTATAATAGTGGCGATTTCACGGTAACTCTAAAGGAATGGGAAGTGGAGCTAACCGGGAACAAACTTGGACACTTCGTAGGTTTTAGAATCCCAGAAGAGGAGCCGATCGAATTCTATGCCTAGGAAAAAAGCTTTAAGCGGACTGCCTAAAAGAGGGAATGGAACCAATTTGGCACGTGTCAGAAGTTGATTTCTTTTGGCTGCTGGTGGTCACTAATCCGAGGCAGCATAAACTGTTGATCTTAGAGGCGTTGAGTCTCGGGAAACATGTTCTGGTAGAGAAACCGATTAATCTGCATAGCCTCGGAAAGAGGCGTTTCGCCATCCGAGGTTGATCGAATTGCGTACCGCATGGCGCAGCCCGCCGCGTCCTGACACATGAACGTATCCCAGCCCGGCCTTCTGCAATAATTTTGGCAGTGAGGTCTGGTTAAACTGTGGGTTGTTCCCGGGAGCGCCGCACTGTGCCCACGGCTACCACGCGCGTTACCCCGTGTGCTCGAAGTAAGGAGATGAATTCCTCGAGGCTGCGCGTGGAATGACCGATAGTTAGCACGATCAGCGAAGCTTCCAGCCGCGGCATTCTCTTGCCGACAATTCCAGCAGCTTTAGCACTGGCTCTGGGCGCCCTCATTTTTCGAGATCTAACACTGAGTAGTGGGGCGGATTCGGTGCAGTCGACCGCCACTCTCACCACGAGATCAAGCGCCTGCGCGAGGCTCACCTCACGCGCGCTTCCGGTGAAGAGACCAAGCTTCATCCAGTTTCTCCGGCTTTTGCCGCAGAAA
>Ga0070698_100003519_pt1 | contig 17240 bp, 23 predicted proteins | sample KBSK1502metaG_FD_65477 | JGI IMG/M metagenome (GOLD analysis project Ga0070698, IMG submission 65477) | Corn, switchgrass and miscanthus rhizosphere microbial communities from Kellogg Biological Station, Michigan, USA - KBS K1-50-2 metaG | ecosystem: Host-associated > Plants > Roots >...
TGTTGAACAGCATCTCGCCGCAGCTCGGACAGGGCGTCCAGAGGTGCGACGGGAACTCCTTGGGCTTCCGCCCGAACGGCATCCGCAGTCTCATGACGCACCATGTTCCTCTTCGTACCAGCCGAGCGCCACCGTTCCCGGGCCGGCGTGCGACGCGAGCACCGCGCCCGCCTCGTCGACCCAGTACTCGACGCAGTGGTACCGCTCCTGGACCCACTCACCGAGCAGGCGCGCGCGCTCGGGCACGTTCGCGTGGAGGATCGCGGCGTGGATTCGCGTCCCGGGCTTCGTACGCGACTCGAGGAGCTCCTCGAGCCGCGCCATGCCGCGGTCGCGCGTCCGGACGCGCTCGATCGCTTCGACTTTGCCATCCGCGACGTCGAGGATCGGCTTCACCGCGAGCAGCGAGCCGAAGATCGCCTGCGCGCCGGAGATGCGACCCGATCGGCGAAGGAACTCGAGCGTGTCGATGAGCGCGAGCAGATGCACCTTTGGCGCGAGCGAGCGCGCGAGCTCCGCGGTCTGCTCGAGCGAGCGACCGTTGCGCCGCGCGCGCGCGCACGCGGTCGCGATGAGCCCGATGCTGCTCGCGACCGAGCGCGTGTCGACGACGATGATGTTCGCGCCGATGATCTGCTGCGCCGTCGTCGACACCACCGAGTACGTGCCCGAGAGCTCGGGCGCGACCACGAGCGCGAGCATGTCCCTGTACCCGTCCTTCACGGCCTGCTCGAAGACCGCGCGGGTATCCCCCATCGACGGCTGCGACGTCGTGGGCTTCGCCTTCGGGTCCTTGATCTTCTCGTAGAACTGCTCCGCGGAGAGGTTCACGTCCGCGACGTACGCCTCCGCGCCGAAGCTCACGCCGAGCGGCAGCGTGCGGATGTCGAGCTCGCGGCGCATCGCCATCGGCAGCACGAGGCTGCCGTCGACGACGATCGCAAACGGGAACTTCGGACTCATCCCAGCACCCTCACTTCTCCCGCGATGACGCGCTGCTGACCATACGGGGTTTCGACGAGCAAGGCACCATCGTCGGCGAGCCCGGTCGCCTTACCGCGGATCCGGTCCTTCTCCGTGATCGTGACCTCGACCTCGCGGCCGATCGTGATCGATCGGCGCCGACACTCGGCGAGCGCGTCGTCGCGCACGGCCGGATCGGCGACGACATCCAGCTCTTGCGTGATCCGCGCGAGGAGCGCGAGCCGGTCGACCTCGTGGCCGGCACGCGCGAGCGATGTGGCGGTCTCCGCGATCTCCCGCGGCAGCTCGCGCTGGGACACGTTCACGCCGATCCCGATGACGCATTCGCTCCCGGTCCCGTGAGCGAGGCAGCCGGCGATCTTCCCGCCGGTGAGCCACACATCGTTCGGCCACTTGAGCCCGAGGTCCGCGACGCCGAACGTCCGGAGAGCGCGCGCGACGGCGACGCCGGCGAGGAGTGCGAAGAGCGCGGGCTCCGCCGGCGCGGGGCGGAAGATCCACGACGCGAGGAGCGCGGTGCCCGGCTCGGAGAGCCAGGTCTTGTCGCCGCGTCCGTGCCCGGCCGTCTGCTGGTCTGCGACGACGAGGGTCGCGCCCGCGAGGCCGCTTCGTGCGAGCTCACGCCCGCGATCCTGCGTCGAGGCGATCGACGCGTGGTACTCCAACCCGCGCCCGAGCTCGAAGCCGAACGCTGAGCGCACCGCCGGATCCGCGAGGAGCGCAAGACGGTCCATGGACGCGGAAGGCTAACGGCTCGGCATCAGGGAGAATGCGGGCGTGCGCAGTCTCGCCGGCGGGGTACTCGAGGGAATCGGCCGGCTCGGCGCCGACCCCACGGACGACGACGACCGGCGACGCAAGAAACGATTCCTGGTCACCGCCGCGGTGCTCGTCGTGCCGGCAGGCTTCCTGTGGGGCCTCATGTACATCGCGTACGGAGAGCCGGTCGCCGGCTCCATCCCGCTCGGATTCAGCGTCTTCTCGACGATCAGCATCCTGATGTTCGCGCGCACGCGGAGCTTCGGAGCCTTCCGCAGCTCGCAGCTTCTGTTCATTTTGTTGCTCCCCTTCCTGCTGCAGCTCACGCTCGGGGGCTTCGTTGCGGCGAGCGCCGTCATCGTCTGGTCGCTACTGTGCCCGTTCGGCGCGCTCGTCTTCGACGACGTGCGGAGCGCCGTGCGCTGGTTCGCGTTGTTCCTCGTACTCGTCGCCATCTCGCCATTCCTCGGGACTCGTGAGACCAACTCATTACCGCCGACGCTCGTGACGCTGTTCTTCGTCCTCAACATCGCGACGGTCTCGCTCATCGTCTTCGTCCTGCTCGCGACCTTCGTCCACCAGCTCGACCGCGAGCGCGCCCGCTCGGAGGGCCTGCTGCTCAACGTGCTGCCGAAGACGATCGCGGATCGCCTGAAGCTGCGCCCGGGGATCATCGCCGACGCGTACGACGACGCGACGATCCTGTTCGCGGACGTCGTGAACTCGACCCCGTTGACGCGGGAGCTCTCGCCGCGGGACATGGTCTCGCTCCTCGACGAGTACATCGGCCACTTCGACGAGCTCGCGCAGCGTCACGGCCTCGAGAAGATCCGGACCATCGGAGACAACTGGATGGGCGTCGCCGGGGTGCCGGTCGCCCGCGCGGATCACGCGCAGCGCGCCGCCCGAATGGCGCTCGACATGGCGAAGTACGTCCGCGAGCGGCAGGCCGCGAATGCGCGGTGCCTCGAGTTCCGCATCGGCCTCAACTCCGGGCCCGTCGTCGGCGGCGTCATCGGACGGAGCAAGTTCGTCTTCGACATCTGGGGTGATCCGGTGAACCTGGCCAGCCGGATGGAGTCGACCGGCCTCGCGGGACGCATCCACGTCGGTCCCGATACGCGTGCGCTCCTTGACGGCACGTTCGTGCTCGAGCCACGCGGGACGATCGACGTCAAGGGACGCGGCCCGATGGAGACCTGGTTCCTCATCGGCGAGCGATGAGCCGGCGGGCGCGGCTCCCTATGCTGGCCGCTCGATGGACGACCTCGCCGGCTGGCATGACTTCTATGTGATGCTCGGCGCGGCCGCCGCCGCGATCACCGGGCTCGTCGTCGTCGCGATGTCACTGCACCTCCGCGCGATCGCGCAGAACACCGTCCACCGGGGTCTCGCGCGCGGGTCGCTCGTCGCGCTCGTGGCGATCGTCATCGTGAGCGGGATCGCGCTGTTCCCGGGCTCGCTGACGTCGTTCGGCGTCGAGCTCGCGGTCCTGGGCGGCGGCCTCGCCGCATACAACGCGCTCCTCGTCATTCGGGCGACGCGGCTACCGGGCGGCTGGGGTCGCCAGCGCACATCGCGGGCGGCCTTCTACATCGGCAGCCCAGCGGGCTGCGCGATCGCGGGCCTGCTCATCGTCCTTGGCGTCGCGGTCGCGCCGTATCTCGTCGCGATCGCGCTCCTCGCGGTGCTCGCGCTCAACGTGACGAACGCGTGGTCGCTCCTGCTCGACATCTCCGACGAGGACGTCGCGGCGACCTAGCGGGCCCTCGCTGTTGCCGAAGCGACGGCATCGTTCATGCGTGCGTGTGCGTAGGTTTCTAAAAGGAGGCGATGATGCCGAAACACTTCGTCGTCACCATCTCGTTACTCGCGCTGCTTGTGGCCGCATGCGGCGCGTCGCAGCCTGGCAAACCAGCGCCGACGGTGCTCGGGACCGAAGCGCCAGCACAGGCCACCGCAGCTCCGGCGGCACCCGCGCCGGCGCAACCCGCGCCCGCCTACACGCCACCGCCGATGCCTCACTACTAGGAGCAATGATGCGAAAGACGCTGCTGACGATCTCGTTGCTCGCGCTGCTCGTCGCCGCGTGCGGCACGTCGCAGCCGGGCAAGCCGTCGCCGACCGTGCTTGGCACGCAGGCGCCGGCACCGACGATCGAGGCCACCGCGCAGCCGACCGAGGCGCCGGCCAAGGCGACCAACGTCCCGGCGCCCGCACCGACGGCACCGCCGATGCCGGTGTCCACGCCGCCACCGACGCCGCACTACTAAGGAGGCAATGATGCGAAAGGCCATGGCGCTCGCGTTGCTCGCGCTCGTGCTCGCCGCGTGCGGGAGCTCCCAGCCTGGCTCGCCTGCGCCGACGGTCCTCGGGACGCAGGCTCCCGCCCAGGCGACCTCAGCGCCCGTAATGCCCCACTACTAGAAGGAGACAGCTATGCGAATCATGATCGCCTCGCTGATGTTGCTCGCGGTCCTGTTGACCGCGTGCGGTGGTTATCAGTCACCGGGCTCAGGCGGGGGCGGCGGGGGCGGCGGAGCGACCACGGAACCCGTTCCGCACTACTAGGGACCAGCGCTACCAGTCGCTAGCTTTGGGCCGTGCGCGCCCTGCTCGCGGCCCTCGTCGTAGTGGCGGGATGCCAAGGACCGCCGGCTGCGCCGACGGCCTCGTCGGCGCAGCCGGTCTTCTGGAGCGTCGACCAACCACGAGCTCGCGGCCCTTCGGCGTTCGGCGCGCTGCCCCCTGAACGGCAGGCGAAACGCGTCCTCACGATCGCTGGCTATCAGCTCGCGATGGGCTTGCCCACCGCGCCGCCCGCGCTCAACGTCTACGTGGCGGGCGCCTATCCCGACGCTGACACGGGTCGGGTCGCGACCTTCGGCGAGCCGGGTTGGCAATTCACGCCGTCGTTCTCGGTGCTGCAGTACGTGGGGACCGACCATCCGCTCGGTCCGGCCGGGGCGATCGCGAGCGACGCCGAGGCGCTCGTGCGGGCCGAGGCGATCTTGCGACCGCGCGGCTTGCTCCCGGCCGACACCCAGAACACCCGCATCACGAAGGAGAGCGCGGGCTGGCAGGTCAGCTTCGCGCGACGGATCGACGATCGCGTCGACTACGCGAATAAGGGCCTGCGCGTGACCTTCGACGCGAACGGCCAAGTGCGCAACATCCTCGTGCGTCGCCGGCCGCTGCTCGAACGGAGCCCATACCCGACGCGGACCGCGCAGGACGCATGGGCGCTCGTGCAGTCCGGGCGCTGGCTGACGTTCATCCTCGAGGACGGCGCACCGACGACGCCGGCGCAGCTCGATCGCTTCATCGCGCGCTCGGTCGACATCGTCTACGTCGAAGGCGAGGTCCTCGGCCCACGGGACATCGTCCGCCCGTACTACGTGTTCCGAGACGCGAACGACCAGACGATCTACGTGAGCGCGATCGCCGACGATCTCCCCTAGCGGCGCGTCACTGGATCCGAACGAGCTGCGCGCCGGCGGCACGCACGCGCACGACGCGGCCGCGGCCGGGTGCGCCGTGCATCGTCGCGGCTTCCTCCATCGCGACGACCACCCGCGGCGCGAGGCGCGCCGGCGCGAACGCGATGACCGCGGGCCCGGCGCCGGAGAGCGCGGCGCCGAACGCGCCGGCGTCGCGAGCCGCGGCGACGATCTCCTCGAGCGCCGGCACGAGCTTCATCCGCGCGGCCTCGTGCAGCCGGTCGCGCATCGCGACCGAGAGGAGCGCGCCGTCGGCCTTCAGGATCGCCGCGAGGAGCGCGGAGGCGTGCGCGAGGTTGAACACGGCGTCGGCCCGCGACACGTCCTGCGGCAGCACCGCGCGCGACTCACCGGTCGCGAGCTCCGCCGTGGGGACGAAGAGGCACACCCGCCATGCGCTCGGGAACGCGAAGCGCGCGGCGATCGGACCGTCCGCGGACGGAAGCGCGATCGTGAACGCGCCGTAGAGCGCGGCGGCGACATTGTCGGCGTGTCCCTCGACCTCGGTCGCGATGCGGAGCAGTGCCCGCTTCGCGAGCGGCTCGCCCGCGAGCGCGTTCGCCGCCACGACGCCGCCGACGATCGCCGCGGCGCTCGAGCCGAGCCCGCGGCCGCGCGGGATGGCCGAGCGCTGCGTCACGTGCTGCGGCTGCAGGTTGTGGCCGAGGGTCTTCGCGGCGGCCTTGGCGGCGACGACGAAGAGGTTGTCCTCGCCGGTCGGCACGTCGGCCGCGCCGTTGCCCTCGACCGTCACCGCCCACGCGCGGGCGGGCTTCACCTCGAACTCCGCGAGGAGCGGGAGCGCGACGCCGAACGCGTCGAAGCCGGGCCCGAGGTTCGCGCTGGTCGCCGGGACACGGACGCGCAGGTCGCTCATCGGCCGATCGCGTCGCGGACCGCATCGAGCGTCGCGTCGATCTCGACGATCTCGGGCGCCATCGCGATCGCGCGGTCGGGGTCCTTCATCCCGTTGCCGGTGAGGACGCAGACGACCTGGCGCGGCTTCGTTCCGCCGCGGGCGAGCTTGCGGAGCCCCGCGACGGCCGCCGCGCTCGCGGGCTCGCAGAACACGCCCTCGCAGCGCGCGAGGAACGAGTACGCGTCGAGGATCTCATCGTCGGTGACGGCGGTGATCGAGCCGCCCGACTCGTCGCGCGCGCGGACCGCGCCGTTCCACGAGGCCGGATTGCCGATGCGGATCGCCGTCGCGACCGTCTGCGGATCCGCGACGACCTCACCGTTCACGATCGGCGCCGCGCCGGCGGCCTGGAAGCCATGCATCTGCGGGCGACGCTTCGCCATCTTCGCCTCGCGCGCTTCGGTGAAGCCCTTCCAGTACGCGGTGATGTTCCCGGCGTTCCCGACCGGGATGCAGAGCCACTCAGGCGCGTCGCCGAGCGCCTCGCAGACCTCGAACGCCGCGGTCTTCTGCCCCTCGATGCGATGCGGGTTCACGCTGTTCACGAGCGTCGCACCGCCCGCGCTCGCGATCTCGCGCGACAACGCGAGCGCGTCGTCGAAGCTCCCACGGACCGCGACGACCTTGGCGCCGAAGGCGATCGCCTGTGAGAGCTTCCCGAGCGCGACGTGGCCGGCGGGAAGGATGACCGCGCAGTGCAGCCCGCCGCGCGCCGCGTACGCGGCCGCCGACGCCGCGGTGTTCCCGGTCGACGCGCACAACACCGCGTGCGCACCACCCTCCATCGCCTTCGCGACCGCGACGACCATCCCGCGATCCTTGAACGAGCCCGTCGGGTTCGCGCCCTCGACCTTCAGCCAGATCTCGTCGATGCCCGTCTCGCGCTCGAGCGCGGCCGCGCGCACGAGCGGCGTGTCGCCCTCGCCCAGGGTCAACCGCGGTGTCTTGGCCGTCACCGGAAGATGCGCGCGATACCGTTCGATGAGCGAGATGCTCTGGGGCACCCGCGGATGCTAGTACGCCCCGCGTAGCATTCGTCGCGTGAAGATGAGCCCACGCGAGCGACAGCTCCTTCGCGTCCTCGGTGGACTGCTCGTCGCGTGGCTCGGGCTCCAGGTCTTCGCGATCCTCTGGGAAGCACTCGGGCGGATCGCCGACGTGCTCGTGATCTTCGGCGCGGCGTGGGCGTTCTCGTACGTCCTCTCGCCGCTCGTCGATCGGCTCGATCAGCGCACGCGTCTCAACCGATTCGGTGCGGTGCTCGTCGTCTACGCCGCGATCTTCATCCTCCTCGCCGCGGCCGGTGCGTACGCGGTCCCGCGGCTCGCGGACCAGCTCTCGGCGCTCGCGTCGCGCGGCCCGGAGCTCGCGGGCAGCGCGGATTCCGCGGCGAAGGACTTCCAAAAGAACATCGAAGCGCTCGGCCTGCCGATCAACATCGTCCCGCTCTACGAGGCGCTCCCCGGCCGCCTCGCGGAGCTCGCCGGGACCTACGCGTCCGACGCGCTCGGGGTCGTGTCCGCGACCGCCACGATCGTGCTCGATCTGGTGCTCGTCCTGATCATCGCGTTCCTCATGCTCATGGACGGCGACGCGCTCTGGAACACGTTCACCGGCATGCTCTCGAAGCCCCTCGCCAGCGAGGCTGACCTCCTCCGGATCAGCACGGACCGATCGTTCGGCGGATTCATCCGGGGCTCGCTCATCCTCGGACTCGTCTACGGCATCGCGACGCTGCTCATCCTCGTCGCCTTTGGCGTCCCGTTCTCCGGCGTCCTCGCCGTGTTCAGCGGCCTGTTCGTGATGATCCCGTTCTTCGGACCGATCCTCGCGATGGTCCCGGTGCTCGTGATCACGTTCCTGGGCGCGCCGGGCGCGTTCGTTCCGGTGCTGCTGCTGTCGCTGATCCTGCAACAGATCATGTTGAATGTGGTGAGCCCGCGGATCATGTCGAAGGCCATCGGCATCCATCCGATCTTCGTGTTCCTCGCCCTGCTCCTCGGCGCGAAGATCGCCGGGTTCTGGGGCGTGCTCCTCGGCGTACCGGTCGCCGGCGTCATCAACACGTTCATCCGTTACTTCGTCGAGGTGAATTCCGGCCGCCGGCGGCGCACCGAGGCCGCCGAGCTCATGGAAGAAGCGCCGATCGAGGCCGCCCAATAGCCACGCCCAAGCACATCCTCGTCACGAACGACGACGGGATCGAGAGCGACGCGATCGGGCCGCTCATGGATGCGCTGTCCGCGCGTGGCGACGTCGACGTGATCGCGCCCGAGCGGAATTGGAGCGGTGCCTCGCACAGCATCACGCTCTTCCGCCCGCTGCGGTGCCGGGCGACGCGCCTGCGCACGGGCCAGGCCGCGTTCATGACCGATGGCTCGCCGACCGACTGCGTGCGCCTCGCGGTGCTCGGCTTCCTGAAGCAGAAGCCCGACCTCATCGTGAGCGGGATCAACCGCGGTCAGAACGTCGGTGACGACATCACGTACTCCGGCACGGTCGCGGCGGCGATGGAGGGCCTCCTCTCCGACATCCCGTCCATCGCGGTCTCGATCGCGGCGTTCGGCGCGAACATCGACTTCTCGGTCGCGACCGCGTTCGTGGCGCTGCTGGCGAAGAACATCCTCGAGAAGGGCTTCGCCCACGACGCGCTCCTCAACGTGAACGTGCCACATCTCCCGCGCGAGCGGATCGCCGGCGTCGAGGTCACGAAGCTCGGGAAGCGCAACTACCGCGACCAGCTCGTCGAGCGGCTCGACCCGTACGGCAACCCGTACTACTGGGTCGGTGGCCCAGCGGTCGCCGACACCGCGGAGCCTGGGACGGATGTCGCCGCGCTCCGCGACGGGAAGATCAGCGTCACGCCGATCGCGCTCGACCTCACGAGCCACAAGCTCATCGATGAGCTCGCGACGTGGGACTGGGGTTGGACCGCGCCGGTGGAGCTGCCGGCATGACCGAGATGCTCCACCGCCAGATGCGCCACGACATCTGGGCGACCGAGCGGCTCATCGCGCACCTGCGCAAGCTGAGCGCCGCGCAGCTCGACCTGGCAGCGACCGGGACGTACGGGACGATCCGCGGCACCCTCGTGCACATCGTGTCGGCGGATGAGGGGTACCTCGTGCGCCTCCTCGGCGTGAAGCTGCACGACACGCACTTCACCGCCGCCGGCACTGCCGACCTCGACGAGATCGCGACGCATCTCGGTCACGTGAAGGCCGGCGTCGACCGGCTCTTCAGCCGCGGCACGTTCGACGGCGAGCGCGTCATCGCCGACACGCCACTCCGCCGGCCGGATCAACCGCGGTATGAGATGGCGGCGTGGGTGCCCGCGGCGCAGTTCGTCTACCACGGCGTCGATCATCGGTCGCAGATCGACACGATCCTTTCCACCCACGGCCTCGAGACGATCGATCTGCAGGTCTGGCCGTTCGCGATCGAGCTCGGTGCCACCCGCGAGGCGAAGTAACGCTCAGGGTCGAGCGATCGAGTCCGCGCCGAGCCAACCGGCGCGGTGAAGGACGTCACGAGCCACGGTCACCGGGTCGCGGTCGTCAGTCTCGACGAGGAGGTCTTCCATCGGTTGCGCGTCCATCTGCGCAGCGAGCTCGACGGCGCGGGCGAGGTGCCACTCCATGTCCCACCAGGGGCCTCGTGTTCGCACTCGCGCCTGCAGCGTCGCTGGCGTGGCACGCAGGCGCACGACCAGGATCTCCGCGCCGGGCACGGCCTGCCGGAATCCCTCGAGCTCGGCTCGCGACTCGATCACCCGGGCGATGATCAACCGGCGGGCGCCGGCCGCCTCGTAGTTCGTCCACATCGCCGCGAGGTTCGCAAGACCGAGCTTCGTGCCCCACGGCTGGTCATCCACGGGCCGCGGGTAGCACGCCGTGAGCTGGTCGAAGTCGACGTTCGCATGCGGCACCTTCGCCGCGAGCAGCTCGTAGCCCATCGCCTCGGCGACCGTGGACTTCCCGACGCCGACGGGGCCGGTCACGATGATCGTCGGAACGCTCACGGTAGGAACGCTAGCGGCCGCGAACTGAGGCTGATCAGCGGCCCAGCATGGCCCCCGACCGCGAGCCGATCGTGTCGTCACGCAGCGCGACGCGGCCGTTGACGACGACCGCGCGCACGCCGACCGGCGGGAGCAGCGGCTTCTCGTAGGTCGCCCGATCGAGGATCGCGGCGGGATCGAACACGACGACGTCTGCGGTCTTGCCGGCCGCGAGCACGCCGCGATCGGTCAGGCCGAAACGCGCCGCGGGAAGCGACGTCATCTTGCGCACCGCCGTCGGGAGGTCGAGCAGCTTCCGCTCCCGCACGTAGCGGCCGAGGATCCGAACGAACGTCCCGGCCAGTCGCGGATGTGGCTTGCCCGGTAGCGGGATCGCGTCGCTGCCGATCATCGAGGCGGGATGCGCGATGACGCGCTCGACGTCGTCCTCGCGCATCGTGTGCGCGATCATCGTGACCTCGCCGCGCTGCTCCGCGATGAGGTCGAAGACCGCCTCGGCGGGATCGCGGCCGAGATCGGCGGCGCGCGTGCCCTCGAGCTCCGGCCGGCCGGCGCAGCTCGCGATGACGATGCCGTCCCAGCCCGCCGCGCGCTGCTGGTTCTGCCACCCCGGGAGGCCGTCGCGGAAGTCGCGCTTGATGCGTTCGCGGGCCGCGCGATCGCGGAGTCGCGCGACCATCGCGCTGATGCCGCCCTCGAGGGCCCAGGGCGGGAGGATCGAATGGAGGAGCGTGCTGCCGGCGGTGTACGGATAGACGTCGACGGTCACGTCGACCCCCTCGGAGCGCGCGACATCCATGAGCGCGAGCGTCTCCGCGGTCCGGCCCCAGTTCTCCTTCCCCGAGGCCTTGTGATGCGAGATGTGCACCGGCACGCCGGCCTCTCGCCCGATGCGGGATCGCCTCGCGCACGGAGTCCGCGACCATGTCGGTCTCACCGCGCATGTGCGTGACGTATGGCTTGCCGGTCCCGTGGAGCGCGCGGGCGATCGCGATGATCTCGTCCGTCTTCGCGTACAGACCGGGCGCGTACACGAGCCCGGTCGAGATACCGGCTGCTCCGTGCGCGAGCGCGTCCTCGGCGAGCCGGACCATCGCGCGCAGCTCGTCGGAGGATGGCGCGCGATCGGAGAATCCGAGGACCGCCGCACGGATGCTGCCATGCCCGACGAGCGGCGCGAGGTTCACATATGTGCCGACCCCGCCGATCGCCGCGCGGTACGCGGCGAGATCAGACCACGTGCGTGCGTTCGCGCCGAAGAGCGAGCCCATGAGATCGGCGACCTGCCCACCGTTCGGGAACGGGCTGAACCCGCAGTTGCCGCAGACCTCGGTCGTGACGCCTTGGCGAAGCTCCGCGGTGCGGACATCGTCGTGTTCGTCGGGCAGGAACGCCGCGACGTCGCCATGGGTGTGGGTGTCGATGAAGCCGGGCGCCACGACGTGACCGGTCGCGTCGATGATCTCGCGCGCCGTCGCCGCAGCGAGGTCGCCGACGGCATCGATGCGCCCACCACGGATCCCGACGTCGGCGCGGCGCAGGGGCGCGCCCGTACCGTCGACCACGCGGCCGTTGCGGATCAGGAGGTCGATCACTGAAGCGCGATCCGAAGGAAGGTCATGACCCGTGACACGTACTCATCGTGCGCGGACCGGATCGCTCCAACGTGACCGCCGCTCGGCACCAGCCAGAGCTCCGTCGGATCGCCAGCGACGTGCATGATCCGCTGCGATCCGGCAACGGGCGTCGTCGCGTTCCCATCGTCGAGCGCATGGATCAGCAGGAGCCGGCGCGGGGGGATCTTCGTCGCGGCGACGATCGGCAGGGCGCCCTCGAGGCGCCCGCCGATGAGCGCGTCGACGAGCGCGGGCTCATACGGCAGTAGTGGCACCGAGAGGGGGCCCACCGGCAGCGTGGACATCCGCTCGATCTGGACGAACTCGTCGATCCACGGGCTGTCGGCGACGACCGCGCGAATGCGATCGTCTGCCCCGCCCGCGAGGATCGCGTCGCCGGCACCGAGCGAGATCCCGAGCACGGCGACGCGATCGGATCCGGGCAGCTTCCGCGACGCGATGAGATCGACCGCGCCGAGGATGTCTCGGTCCTCGGTGGCACCCGCACCGAAGACACCGTCGCTCGAGCCTGTGCCCCGGCTGTCGAAGAGCAGGACCGTGTAGGTCGGGTAGAGGAACTGGAGCCAGTCGAGCATCTCGCCCCGCCCGCTCTTGAACCCGTGGACGAGGATGACCGTGCCCGCCGCCGCCGGCGCGGTCACGAGCGTGCCGCTCAGCCGCACGCCGTCCCGCGCCGTGAACGTCACCTGTTCGAACGGGTAGCCGGTCATGTTCGCGCTGAACGCCGACCCACCGTGGCGGACGAGTAGCACGCCGCGCGCTGCGGGTGCGAAGGCCCACGCGAGCACGAGGATCGCAAGTGCGGCGAGCGCGACGCGCTTCGGCTCCACGCGCGGAGCCTACCTAGCGCGGAAGCAGCTCTCGCGCGCGGGTCAGCGCGCCGTCGAGATAGATGGGCTCGAGGCCGCTCGCCCAGTACTCGACCGCGCGTCGGTCCGGCTGGGTCGTCTCGCGGTCGGTCGTGATCTGGTTCCCATCGTCGCAGACGAAGACGAGCCAGCCGATCCAGTCCTGGCCGCGCTGACGGGCATACGCGCGGGCGCGGTACACGCGCCCGTCTTCGGTCATGACCCGGGTCGCGAACTCTTGGATGAGGATCGCGTCGCGCTTCCCCATGCGTGCAGCGCCTGCATCGCGGGTGCCTGTTACGCCCTCGTTATTGCTGGAGCGCGAGAAGCAACGCGCCGAGTCCTTGCTGGCCACGCACCCGAGCACGCTGGAGGACGTACCAACCATTCGTGCTTTGGACCGCGCCGCCGGACTTCTTGTACGCGGAGAGGTAGCCGCACTGCTGCAGCGCGACGAACGACGTGTCGTTGTAGTCGCCCGACGGATACGCGAAGTGCCGGACGTCAGTGCCGGTCCACGCGCTCAGGAAGTCGCGAGCCTTGCACATCTGGTAGGTCTGGCCGGTGAGGTTCGCGAGCATCGGGATGTGATCCATCGCGTGCGCCTCGACGTCCATGCCCGCGTCCGCGAGCGCGCGCACCTGCGCGCGGCTGAGGTACCCGGGCCGGTCGACGAGATTCACGGTCACGAAGAACGTGCCGGTCATGCCGTACGCCTTCAACAGCGGGAGCACGACGCTGTACGCGTCGGCGTAGCCGTCGTCGAACGTGAGCATCACCGGCTTCGCGGGCAGCCCCGCGGTCTGATCGAGCGACCACCAGAGATCGCGCGAGGTGATGGTCGTGTACCCGTTGTCCTTCAGGAACTTCAGCATCGCTTCGAAGTCGACGGGGCTGACGGTGAGGTCCTTGCGGAGATCCATGTCCGGATCGGACGCCGGCAGCCAGCTCACGTAGTGGTACATGAGCGACGGGACGCGGATCTGCCGCGAGCCGTCGCTGAGCGTCGCCGGCAGATAGGTGCGCGCGGCCGGTGTCGTCGGGACCGCGGCGGTCGGGTCGGCCGGCAGATGGTCGTCGTCGGCCTTCACGAGCACGTAGAAGGTGAGGCCCGGGTCCTCGAGCCACTGCTGGCCCTCGAGGACCGGCCGCAGGCCGAGCCTGTACGCGCCCGGCGTCCTCGGCGCTTCGACGCTGAATTGGAACCACATCACCTGGCTCGGACCGACGTACGCGGTCGTCTGGACCGCCGCGCGGTTGCCGGTCGGCCAGCCGACCGCGAGCGCGCTCGCCTTGTCCTGACCGGGCTCAGGTCCCCAGGTGCCTAGCGCGGCGTTCCCGTACCAGCCGAGCGAGCCGGTGTTCTGGAACGCGATCGTCACGGTCGTCGTGCTGCCGGGGCAGAGCGTCGGGAATCCCGAGCGCGCGTAGAGCGCGGCGTGCGCACCGGTGAGACCGGTCGTCGCGGCGACCGGCGCGACGCCCGGCGCGACGGTGTCGGTGCAGGCCGTCTGCGGCTGCGCCGGACCGGCCGGCACGACCGGCGTCGGCGCGGTCGTCGGCGCAAGCTCGGCCGCCTGAGCGGCGCGCGGCGTGGCGGGCACGCCGATGAGGGCGAGCGCCAGCGCGGTGATGCAGACCTTGCGGAACACCCTCGTTCTAGCCTCTCCCTTGTGCGGATCGCCCGTCCCACCGCACAACGCACGTTACGTGTTCGTTGTGATGCTACGGGTCACGTGTCGGTGGTCAATACATCGCCTGGTCTCAACCCGGCAGGATGACCGTCCGTCCGCTCACTTGAGCGACCGCGAGCCCGGCGCCGAAAACGCGCGCCACGACATCGCTCGCGAGCGCGACCGCGGGCGGTCCGTCGGCGACGACGCGTCCGGCATCGACCACGACGACGCGATCCGCGAGCGCCGCGAGATTCAGATCGTGCAGCACCGCGAGTGTGACGACGCCGCGCATGCGCGCGAGCTCGGCGACGCGCCGCACGGTGCCGATCTGATGCGCCGGATCGAGATGCGCGGTCGGCTCGTCGAGGAGGAGCACGCCGGCCTCCTGCGCGAGGGCCATCGCGAGCACGACGCGCTGTCGCTCGCCGCCGGAGAGCGCGTCGAGACGGCGATCGACGAAGGTGTCGAGATCCTGCGCGGCGATCGCGCGGGCGACGGCGCCCATGTCATCCGCGGTCGGCCGCGCGAACAGCCCGAGCCGCGCGCTTCGCCCGAGCGCGACGATCTCGCGCACCGTGAACGGGAAGAGCGTGTCGAACGATTGCGGCACGACCGCGATGCGCGCCGCGAGCGCGGCGCGCGAGAGCGACGCGATGTCGACGCCGTCCAGGGTGGCCGCACCCGCGGTCGGTCGGATCAAGCCGGCGAACGCGCGAAGCAGCGTGGACTTCCCCGCCCCATTCGGTCCCACGAGCGCGACCAGACCATTCAGTGCGAACGTGAGATCGACCTCATGGAGCACCGCGCGCGTGCCGTAGCCCGCGCTGAGCGATCGCGCGGCGAGCGTCGTCATGCGACCTCGCGGCGGCGCGCGCGCACGAGGAGGACGAGGAAGAACGGCGCGCCGAGCAGCCCGGTGAGGACGCCGACCGGCAGCTCCGCCGGCGACAGGACGCTGCGCGCGCCGAGGTCCGCGAGGACGAGGACGCTTGCGCCGGCGAAGAAGCTCGCGACGGCGAGCGTGCGGTGCGTCGCGCCGACGATCGGCCGGAGGGCGTGCGGGACGACGAGCCCGACGAAGCCGACGAGCCCGGCGAGCGCGACGGCCGCGCCGGTGAGCAGAGCCGCGGCGACGATGACCGCGATCGTCGTGCGCTCGGGATCGACGCCGAGCGTCGCGGCGGTCTCCTCGCCGAAGACGAATGCGTCGATGCGCCGGCCGATGAGGATCGCGAGCCCGAGGCCGAGTGCGATGATCACGGCGGCCAGTACGACCTCGCTCGTGGCGCGGACCGCGACGCCGCCGCTCAGGACGTCGAGGACCGCGCGGAGCCGCAGCGAGAGCCGGTCGCTCGCGAAGAGAAGGAGCGTCACGAGCGCGCTCGCGAACGAGGTGAGGATGATGCCGGCGAGGAGCACGGTGAGCACGGTCGTGCGCCCGCCGAGCCGCGCGAGCTGCCAGACCACGAGGGCGCTGACCATCGCGCCGGCGAACGCGGCGAGCGGGACGACCGTCGCGGCGAGGTCGCTCCCGAGCGCGATCATCCCGACCGCGCCGAGCGCCGCGCCCGCCGAGGTGCCGGTCACGTACGGATCCGCGAGCGGATTGCGGAACAGCCCCTGAAGGAGCGTGCCGGCGACCCCGAGCGCACCGCCGACCAGCGCCGCGGCGAGGACGCGCGGCAGGCGGAGGTCGCGGACGATGACGCCCGCGACCGGATCACCGCCGCCGAGGAGCGCGCCGAACACGTCGCCCGGCGCGAGCTGGACCGATCCGACGAGGATCCCCGCGAGGAGGCTCAATGGCAGCAGCGCGACAAGGACCGCGATCGCCGGCGCGGCGCGCACCTACTTGAAGAGCTCGGGATGCACCAGCTTCGCGTACTCGAGCGCCGCGTCGCCGAGGCGCGGCCCGGGCCGGCTGAAGATGCTCAGACCCGCGTAGACGCGTTTGTTCTTCACCGCGCTGAGCGCGGCCCAGCCCGGCCGGGTGGCGATCGAGTCGATCGAGGTGCCGTAGAGCGCGTCGCCGAGCACGATGACGTCGGGGTCGGTGCTGACGATCTGCTCGCCCGAGACCGTCGGGTACGCGGTCTTCGCGGTCGCGAACACGTTCGCGCCGCCCGCGAGCTTGATGAGGTCGTCGATGAACGAGCCGGGGCCGACGGTGTAGATCTTTGCCGGGTCCGAGGCGTCGACCTCGTGGAAGACCTTGAGCTTCGGCGCGCCGTCGGTCTTCGCCTTCACCGCGTCGAGCTGTTTCTGGATGTCGCTCGCGAGCTTCACGCCATCCGCGCCGATCGCCCGGCCGATGAGCGTCGCGGAACGCGCGACATCCGCCGCGCCTTGCGGATCGACGACGAGCACCGGTGCGCTCGTCTGCGAGAGCGCCTCGATCGTGCCGTCGGAGAACTTCACGGTCACGATGAGGTCGGGCTTGAGCGCGACGACCTTCTCGAGGTTCACCTTCACGCCGCCGACGTGCTCCTTCGTCTTCGCCGCCGCCGGCTCGTCGGAGAAGTCGTCGTCGCCGACGACGCGGTCGCCGGCGCCGAGGGCGAAGAGGAACTCGGTGTTCGAGGGGCCGATGGAGACGATCCGCTCGGGCCGCTTCGAGATCGCGACGGAGCGGCCCTGGAAGTCGGTGACGCTCGTCGGGAACGCGGCGCTCGGGCTGGCGCTGACGCTGAGCTGGAGGGTCTGGTTCGGGGTTCCGCCGGTGCCGCAGCTGATGGCGAAGAGAAGCGCGAAGAGCAAGGCAAAACGTCGAGTCACTTCAGGCTCACCCTTTCTCGCGAAGGTGTGGTCGCCGCGAGCGGAGGACCAGGCGACCCGAGTTCGGCGTTTCGGCCGTTACGGTGGCGGGACCCTGCCGGAATCGCACCGGCTTCGCTGG
>Ga0070698_100003521_pt1 | contig 17237 bp, 13 predicted proteins | sample KBSK1502metaG_FD_65477 | JGI IMG/M metagenome (GOLD analysis project Ga0070698, IMG submission 65477) | Corn, switchgrass and miscanthus rhizosphere microbial communities from Kellogg Biological Station, Michigan, USA - KBS K1-50-2 metaG | ecosystem: Host-associated > Plants > Roots >...
GAGGTTTGATTTACCCGAAAAATTATTCTTACGCTTGAAACTTCAGGCGACGGGCGCCTACGAAGACCACGAAGTAGAAACATTGAGCCCAGACGGTGGCGAACAACTGCGACGCTAAAAGACCTGGCGGATATCGTCGTCGTCGAACTCCCCAGTGATATACAGTTGAAGTTTGATGTCGTTGGTTTTGAGGCGGCAGAATTGCAGACTGAACCACCTAACATCGAGACAAATATTCGTATTCTCGAGCTACACAGCGGCGTCAATCAGGCTATCACCTATAACGATATCGATGCGTCAATGGGGAGCCTTGAAGATGAGAGTCAGGCCTTGATTAATAACGCCTCAGCCCTATTTCGTTTGGACACGGCGGCAGTTTGGTGTACCGCGTCATTGCTAATAACGGATTGAAACGCGAGGCAATTGATCAAAAATACATTCAGGCGGTAGGGATTGTTGTTGGCGCAAGAAAGTTTGGAGGAATGCGGCCAGAAATGGGGGTCTTAACTAGAGTTCTCCCGATTTTGCGTGTCTGGGAGGATTATCTGGAAGAAAACGGAGTAGAGATCAAAAAGAATGAAATTAGCTAACACTCTTGACGCGGGAAGGTCGGGTGAGCCGGGGAGAGCACTAGCGTAGACGCTGTTGGCTACCATTAAGATGGGTGGAATTTCTGGGGTCGTCAAAGGAAAGACGAAGATAGCTTGCTGGATAAACTTCCTTCGAGTCAGAGATCGACTTTTGGCCCGAACGGGTTTCGTTCGTGAGATGGTTACACCGGGCAACAAGAAAGCGGGCTATATGATGATGCGGCGTGATCCCGAGACGGACGAGTGGACGTTGCGGTTCCGACTCGACAAATAGGAGAATGAACCCGAGAGGAGGAAAGTATGTTAACCAAACTTTTGTCTTCTCTGTGGTCGTGTTAGGGAGGAGATTGCAGAGGGCGCAGGAACCCCGAAGTTTTTCTTCTGGTTTGGCTACACGTTTGAATCGAGGAACGCTACCAAGTACTCGCTGACGTTAACAGTCCGGGGCTGGTCACGGTTCTTGGAAGGAACATTAGGACCCCTGCCGCTGAAACATGCGGATGCGTCAAGATGTGGTATGCCTTTCTCCCGGGGTTTTGAACCGGGCAACACGATCCAAATCCTGCAGTTGAAAGGGACGAACCCCGGATGTCGTCCCTTTCGCTTCGCATGAGCATCGCGTTTTCCATCGTCAGACGATCTCATGCTGGACCAAAGTATTTAGTGGTTTCGCCTTAGTTGCTCTATACTTAGCCCATCCAGAACCTTGTGGGAACTCACCATGCCCCGTGTCTTCAAAGACATTGCAGATATCGCCGAGTTTAAGAGTAAGAGACTTCGGTTGCCAGAACTAAGCGTTCTTGTTCCCGACGCGCAGCTGTATGAGATTTTGGCCATTCAGCCGGGCGGTGTGATTGGTCTTCGCGATGATTTTGTTGGCCACGAGTCACATGATTCCGCTATTCAGAAGTTCAATCATTTTTTGCGACTCGCCGTTGAGAAGAATTGTGACCTTGTTTTAAGTCCGGAATATTCGTTGCCGTGGGATTCCCTGCAGCATGCTATGGCGAACAACAATTTGCCTGGCGAAGGTAAGCTCTGGATCCTAGGATGCGAGGCGATTACACCAGACGAACTAAGGACATTCGAAGCAGGCGCAAAGAACATGATTTGGCTTCATGAGCCGATTCCAACTACTGCCGGAAAGTTCTTGAATGTTGTTTGCTATCTGTTTAAGACGAAGTCAAAAGCAGGTGTTGGCAAGGACGTCGCGTTGCTGCAGTTCAAGACGCAGGCTATGGTGGACGCGAAATTCGCGTGGGAGCGGGATCGACTAATAGTTGGGAATACCCTTTACGTCCTGCACAACCCAGACGATCACATTCGGTTGATTACACTGATCTGTTCGGATGCGCTGGAGTTTGCACCCTACGCGAATAATCAGAGCAGAATGACTCTCCACCCTTACGTAATCTTTCATCCGCAACTATGCGACAACCCACGACACCCGGCGATCCAGAATTATCGAACTACATTATTTATTGCTGAACCAAGCAAAGCTATAGAAGTTGTGGTGCTGAACTGGGCGCGCGACTTTAAGATCAACGCGTCTACAAGTCCATATGGCGGTTCTGCCATTTATTTAAAATCCGACAGATTCAGAAAGACGGACGAAGTGTTGGATGCGAATCATAAATTGGGCCTGTATTATGCGAACTGGGAAAACCAGCATACTCACATGTGCCTCTTCAATTATGACGAACATGTATTTCATCTTCGTGCACAAAAAGTCGCTACGGTTGGGGATGCTGCTCTAGCCAATCGAAGCGGTCCAGGCGCGGAAACCTTATATGATTGGGATAGCCAGAACGATCAGTGGGCTATTGCTGAAAAGGCGGAAGATGGTTTCAAGGTCCTGTGCGATTCATTTAAGAGCAATCCGATGGACTGGTGCACGGGGAATGGCTATACATCGGTAGATCGGGAGCGCCTTTTGACGCTAAGCGCCGGCAAGCTTGAACCCAGTGAGAACTGGCACGAGATTAACAATCTAAGATCATTCACCGCTGAACAGGATGAGAGAACAAAACGACTGACCTTTGCCCAAGAACAATCAGTAGAATCTGTCGATTTCAGGAAGGAACACCTTTCTAGGTACATAACTCTGCAGAAAAAGATCATTTCAGATCCGAATCATTATCCACCCAATATCGAAGACCTAAAGGGCGATTGCGAGTTGGACCCGCCATCCAGCACAAGCGACTTTCGCTTTAACCTCAAGAGTAGGTCTGGAACTCGTCAAGGCGCAACAGTGGTCTTTCTGGATCAGGAACCACCAGATGAGGTTGAGAACCTAAAGGGTAAGTTTGTCGCTGAATGGGGGCGAGAGAGGACGAGACGATTGGCCATCTGGTATCGACACGAAGAGGTCATCAAATGTTCGTTTCCACCTTTGGCGTCGATTTCAGATGATGGTGAACATCCAGCTTCGATTGTTCGGAATTAGCGATGAATATTCAAAAGAATCTTTCTCTAATTCAAAATCGGTTTCGCGATTTGAAGCCTGTAGGAACCGACGTATTTCGGGCTGAAAGGAGGAGTAATGGCTTCACTCTTGGGGTCTTTTATTTCGATTTCGGTCAACCGCTAAGAAAGTCAACATTCAAGCTCAACGAATATCTTCAGCAGGTGATTGCTACGGATTTTTACCAGCACGAAGGCTCCCTACAGTGGAACTACTATCTGTACTTCATTTTGGATAACCCTCTTTTCAGCAGACTTTCGAAAGACGGCACTGCAGCGACAATTGAAGCAGATCGAGTATTCGCCAGGAAGTTCGTAAAGTCTGAAGAACTCTTCGACAAAGAACTGACGCAGCCGTTGGCCGAGCGCGTCGGTACAACGCATCCCCCAAAAGACATTGCTACCGCTTGGACAAAAGCGCTAACAGATGGCGGGCTAGGTAAGATTTGCGATTCTAAAGTGCCTTACACCCGTGTGGTTGAAGAGTTTCTGTCAGGGGCAATTGGGAAGGCTGCTTACGAATTCGACACGAGTTCCTTGATGCCAGCACCGGCTGGCCGTCCGATTGATAAGCTATACATCAAGAAATTTAGACAACACCCATTAACGAAGTATTACGAGTTCGCTAGGGTGAATCTGTTTCGTGGACCTAATGGGGCCGGTAAGACCTCGTTGTTAGAAGCAATCGAGCTTAGCATTTGCGGTGGTATTCTACGACAAGACGGAGATAAACCCGCTAGGTCACAAATCGACATTACCTTTGACGGAACTGGGCAGCCGGAACGTGCTCCCAGCCCAAATGCAGGCCTATATCGTGCGCGTGATCTCGCGTGGTACGGACAATACTATCCAACCAAGAACCGTCTTTGGCAAAACTTCGGCAGATTCAATTTCTTTGATTCGGATGCGGCGTTCAAGCTATCCCAGGGGACAACGCATGAGGACATTACCAAAGCAATCGGTACTTTGTTCTTAGGAGAACAAGCCACCACGCTGGAAGAGAGAATGAAGAAATGTGGTGAGCGTTTCGAAACGGAAGAACGGCAGCTATCAAAGAAGCTGAGTGATCTGCGCAAACAAAACGCAAAGTGGAAATCTGATCTGAAGGAACTAGCGCGCGTGGTTGACACGCGTGAAGTTCTTATTGAGCAAGTCCATTCAAAAGCTAAAGACATTAGTTGGAAGAAAATACCAGCAAGATTGAGCTTGAAACAATTGGTCGGCCTCCGGGAATCAGCTGATAACTTGGTTTCCGAACTTGCTGAGACCACGCGTCAAATCGATTGGCTCCCAACCTTGTCGCTGCGCACTCTGACAACCGAATCTAAGAAGCTCGCGCAGGCTCTTACAGACATTCAAGCTCTGCAGTTATCTGCGGACACTCTCGTTAAGCGAATGTCGGACACCAAAGAAGAACTATCACAACTAGAATCACAGGCGAAGGTTCTTGATCGTTTGCGAGCTTATCACGAAGCGGACGCTTTCGTTTTGAAGGGACTCTCAGCTGCGCTCGAACAGTCCCGCGCCCGCATGACTCAACGCAAGACGGCGACAGATCTGTTGGCGAGAATCGATGCTGAGGCTTTTCGAAAAATTGAAATCAGTTTTCGTGACTATCGCAAGGAGAGAGCTGGCCAGATCCGGAGACAAAGAACGGCGATCTCTAAGAAGCGTGCGATGCTTGAGGCACTTGAGAGAACGATCGGACAAACTCGTGCCCTTGTGGAGCAAATTAAGGGTTTAGGGCATACCTACTGCGAGCTGAATCCGGAGAGCAGCGATTGCCCACTTTGCGGCGCACACTACGTTTCAGGTTTACTCGAAAAGATCGGTCCATTAAGACTTCTCTCAAATATTGATCCTGGACTTCGCGAGCTTACTGCAGACATCGCGCGCGAAGAGAACGCTCTATCAGAGACTGAAAAAGTATTAGAGAGTCTGGAAATACTCGGTCAGGCCGGGTCCTTGGTCCTCTCGAAGGAGGAACTTGAATCGAACTCGCCAGCGTCCGTCATTACCAAATTATCGGCTCTTACCAACGAACGCAGCGAAGAACAAATTAGGCTAGAGGAACTGACGGTGACTCAGTCACGATTTGATCGGCAGGGCTTCTCCGAACCTGAACTAGGTGATTTGTTGCGGGATGGTGGGAAACTAAGCTTGACCGGCGCAGCATTGACGAAATCGTCTACAGTTGCGAGAGAGGCTGATAAGAGACGGAAGGGCATAGCGGACCTCAATAAGAAACTCCTCGAATTCGATAAGGAGGAGAAACGCAATGAGCGGCAAATAAGGCAGATTCAAAAGCAGTCACTGGGGGATCTTGATTTCTACGATCCTGTTGTGGAGCTGGAACGACGGTTGGCGGTTCTTAGAGATGCTCAAACGGAAGCCGAGCGTGTCGAACGCAGTATTTCATTTCATTCGACTGACGACTTCGCTCAAATAACACGGCGTCTAACCACTTTTAGCGAGACACTCCACCGAATTCAGCAAGCACTTGGGCAGGTAGAGGAAAGAGATCTGCTTGAGAGAAGGCTTCGGCACGGTCTGCAGGAGAATGAAAGTGAGATTAGTTCAATAGAACCTCGACACCAAAGGGCGAAACACGCGCTTGATTTGATTAACGCACTGCTGACGAGTGAAAACAAAGAACAATACATTGCGGATACCGTCAAGGATCATCATGAAAAGCTCTCGACTCTGTTCTGTAAGATTCATGCGCCAAATGAATTCGAGGCGGTTGAACTGAATGGCCAGTTGTCGCTGAGACGAAGTACCGGAGAAAGGTCAAGCGTATTCGAGATAAGTACCGGCCAGCGTGCGGCTTTGGCGCTTTCAATCTTCCTGGCAATGAATATTAGCGTTAGCAATAAGGCGCCATGGCTCCTATTCGACGATCCCATTGCCCACGTGGACGATCTAAATATCCTTTCGTTCTTCGACACACTCCGCGATCTTCTGCTACTTGGAAACCAGCAAATTTTCTTCGCAACCGCAAGCTCGCGCATCGCGGATCTGTTTGTGAGAAAGTTTGATTTCTTGGGATCGGAAGGACTAAAGCAGTTTCCATTAGACCGGCCGAATTAGAAACGACCAGATTCTACCCGGCTATTCAGTCTTCAGGAGGCAGCGCAAGGAGCGAGAACTCACCTCGCAATTCGGTATTCAGTTTCCATTTTTCTAAACTTCCGCTTTCAAAGTCTAATCGTCTAACAACCAACTCGGCCGTCCCGAGGAATCGCGACCGTGTTGAGTCTTAATGGTATGAATCGCACTAGTGACAATCGTGCACTGATTTCTGAACGCTTCTTTGCGGAACTGTGCGCCCAGCGACGTCTTCGCGGGTTCGTTTTTCATAGCCCTAAAGTTGTTAACGATCCGAACGGTGAAAGGGAAGCGGGAGATGTCGTTATTTGGGTTCGTGATCTGGTAATTGTGTTTGAAATCATTTGGAAGAACACCGAAATATCCAGCAACACGCGGAAATTTGTGCAACGCATCGGACATAAGCGTGGGCAACTGGTTAGGGACCGGAAAGTGTACGAAGAAGAAAATACTGAGATCTCGATGACAAACCAGGATGGTGAAACCATTCTGTTTGACCACAGATATTTCAATGACCTGGCATTCTGCGGTGTCGTCATCGTTGATTCAGACTTGCGTTTGGAGAAGCTGCACTTTGAAACACTAAGAAGAACCCTCACAGTTGACTTCTCTTTGGCGATCATGACCGCACGCGACTTCGTGGATCTTCTGGTCGAGGTGGATACTCCCTCAGACCTTCACTATTACTTAGCTGATCGAACACGCTTTCTAAAACAGGTATTTGAGAGCGACGCCGGAATGTTTCTCGATTTGAATCGCCGAACTGAGAGAGAGCTAATTGGGTTCTACAAGCTGAATAACAATTCGTTTTCGATCGATCAATGGAGAGAATCGACCGACAAGAAGTTTTGGAATCACTATCAAACGCATTTAGCGGAAGGAATTGCTATCAGAGACGAGGAGAACGAAGAATCGTCTATCATCGATGAAGTAATCGAGCTTATTCGTAAACGAAACGCTCCCCGCGTATTAACACTTCAGCATTCGTGGGAACTTGCAAGTTTAACGCGGCGTGCGCGCGCTGGTTGGCTGGCCCCGTCGAGTCGTGCGCGGCTTCGACGAAATGGTCGGTGGCAGGCGTGAACGCCATTTCGCATTCCACAACCAGGCCACAGCCTGTTGGATTGTCTTTTACTTCTGCTGCGGATTGACCGCTGAGGAGTTTCGTCGAAAAGCGATAGACTTGGCCAAGATGAAGATTCAAGTTGAGCGGGTTCAGGCAGATTTTCCCCATTCGGTCTTTTGTTACGCGTTTCGAAAGTCTTTGATTGAAACTGGCAACACGTTTGATGAGTGCCTACTGGTTGTTGAGGATGCTAAGAATTATCCTACAGTGCCCCCAGAAGACTACGCGCGCGCTTCGAAATATTTCAGAGGCGCTGGCACACCACTTCCGATTAAAAGAATTTCCGACTTAGCAATAGTATGCGGGAGTCCTGAACAAAGGAAATGAGTGAACAGCGAACACAAATGGCGGAGCGCTTTGTCGAGAGTTTTGCGGGAGTGCCGCTAACATCAGAGTGCGTGTACCGAAGTCCGCAATACCTCGACAAGGGAACCCAAAAAGAAGTTTGCGACTTCTTCATTGTCCTCCGCGATCAGGCCATACTCATTTCAATGAAGTCACAGGAAGACCCATTGCAGAGAACTGGCGAAAAGTTGGAGCGCTGGATCACCAAGAACGCAAAGTCTGCGTTAGCGCAGGCAAAGGGGGCATTGCGGACCATAGGTAGGAGTAATTTTTGGTGTCAACATCTGCGCAGGGGTCGCGTGGAATTTGAGCCCAACGTTTTAGATGTGAGACATCTGATTGTGATAACGGAGATATTTACCGAGCGAGTGACATTACCAGGCACTTTTGAGTTAGAGGTTAATGGAATCCCGGTTTCCTACCTGAGCGTGAATGACCTTTGCAATCTGATCAACGAATTGCGCACATTTCCGGACATCGACGATTACCTTAACGCGCGAAGAATCTTGCCGAAGAAAGTTCTGCGCACTGTCGGTGAGGAAAAATCTTTGTTTGAGTACTACATCGTGAACAACCGCGCCCTCGATGGACGCTACGGACATGACGACGCGCGGATTGTAGCGGCCGCTAAGGATGTTGATATCGAGGTGTACAACTATTTCAAACCGCTAAAGAATCGTTTTGCCGGCTACGTGGAGTGTGTCTCAGACCGCTTAGCAACTCGACTGGATGACTACGACAAGGATCTTGAACCAGCTTTGGCGAAACTATATGACGATGCAAGAAACAGGTCGAATTATCGATTAATGCAGGATGAGTTATGTGATCTCCGGTTGTCAGAGCGTGAAGCAGTTGGAATGCAACTACATAGCCTTAGGGAAAAAATTGAAAGAAGCCAAGATAAAGAGTGCATGACGTACGGTGCGGTGTTTTTGGATTCCAAACCGGATTTCGTTTACGTCTTGATTTCTGCCAGAGGTGTTAACCGCGTCGAACTAATTAAGCGAGCGTCGCTCCTGCTACGCGGAGCCGTAACGCAGTACGACAAGCAAAGAGGAATGGCAATCGCTGACCGAGACGGAAAGAATTTTGAAATCCAGCTAGCAGCAGGCTTGGTGCCGGATTCGATTAACAAGAGCTTGGCAGAAATGTATTTTTCAAACCTTAAGATCACGGATATTGAATGCGCGTGACTAAACGGTTGTTTGTGGTTACGCATTATGGGCAACAGCGTCTTCTGTCCAGCAGTGCTTAGGATGGTTCCGGCATGAGTCGTAGAGAATCAGCGAAAGACAACGAAATAGCCGCCATGGGGTTGATTCGTGAGAAAGAGAATGCTGTTTATGAAGTTACTTTGACATTCGCGCCCGGCTCTGGGCCTGTACTAGTCTCGGATACGGAGGGGAATCCCCGAATTGAGGGCGGAAACTACGAAATCAAAAAAGCTACCTGGGATCTATACCGCTTGGACGGCGGTGGTGCCTACATAACGCCAGATAGACCTTTGGCCGATTGGAGTGAAGGCCCCGTCAATGGTTGCAAGGTTCTCTATGTAAATGGCGAGCCGACGTTTATGTGGGGTCGGGAAGAAGATTTCGCCATCACAGGACCCGGCGTGAAGATGCATGTTAGAAAATTAGATAGAGCTCATTATCGCTTCAGAGAGGCTTTGCAAGTCCTGCAAGAAGAACATCCAGGTATCACGCTGAGACCCGCCCATGATCGTCTTGACCCAATAATGCGGGAGGAAATTCCAAGGAAAGGACGACCACCTTATAAGCCGACTGGGAAACCGCGAGGCGCGCCAATGACCGAGTTCAGCATAGAGGTGCGAAACCTTAAAAAAGCTGGTGTCTCGTGCCGCGAAGCTCAGAAGAAAATGCTCCTTTGGCATCGGCAAAAATACCCGGTCGGTCATTCTCAATCCAGAACGCGTGAGAGCCTGAATAGAAGCGTGCGCCGCATCTATGCCAAAAAAATGTGACTAATAAATAGCGTCGTCGGCTGATCCAAAATTGTGTCCGTGTTATTTAGGCCCTGGAGTAAAGAACTGCAGGTTACGGAGGACAGTCAGATGAAAGCAATCCCGAGTGGTCACCCATCGATGATTATTCCAGAGTTGGTTACGGTCGTGCGGCGAATTGGTAATAGACGATCTGTGAGAATGTTCTACATCGGTCGCGGCGCAGATCCTTATCGTAGAATGAAGTGTCATGGGAGTGACATGGCATATGTCATCTACCAAACGAGAAGTATTCAGAACGAGATCGCTGTCGAGTCGATCCTCATCGATCATTTCTACTTTCACCCCAAGTGTGACAACACGGCTTCGCACGGAGGTGGACGCGTCTCGTTCGCGCCCATTGGCTATGTATACCTAGCGATTTGGCGCTAGCCAACTAGCGCTTTTGCGCGGTTGATGTTGATGAATTGGGCAGATTTTCAGGGCCGTTTTGAAGGATCTGGCCAACCTTGTAACAGTTCGTGAGGGCTGTTGCAGGCTGCTGAGTGGTTAACCCGGTTCAATCCAGATAGATAGCGCGGCAGTATCCGGTATACAAAAAACGCGTATTCCTCCGCTGTTCAAATCTAAGCCCCACGTCTAAAGCCCGAATTTGCTTCTTTTGAACCCTAAGTGCGCAAGCAGTGAAACGGAGGTCACCATCATGTCCCAAGTGGCATGTGCGTAACCAGGTGTCATGCGTGACGCCGCGCCAAATCCCGTCATTGGGGTTGAATGTCCGAGCAAGGCGGAAATCACATAGTGGTGAACGCCCTGTTCGAGTAAACGCGTCGCGAATGTGTGACGCAGATCGTATGGCCGCAGATTTTCGATGCCCGCCCTGGCGCAGGCGGCGGCAAAGCCTTTCTTGATCGCCTTAATCGGCTCATCTTTGCGGTTGGTAAACAGCCACTCGCCGGTAGTTGCGTCCTCAAGCAAGATCCCGAAGACGTTCTGTGCAGGGTGATTTAACGGCAAAACCCGAGGCTTGCCATCCTTTCCCTTAGCAATCAGAACCGCATAGGGTGGAACGAGCACATCTCCTTGTTCTACTCTGCAGTAACGCGCTTCAGCACCTAGATTGACGTGCTCTTTCCTTATGGCAAGCACCTCTTTGGGAGGCCGGATCCCCGTGTTAAGTACAATGCGACTGATCGCTGCCAAATGTTGGCCGTGCTCATTGAAGGCCGCAAACAACCGCTCTTCCTCGTCGTCGTCATACTTATTTAGCCACCGCTCACGATTTTGCCATGTGGGAAGTTGCTTCAAAACAGTCCGACTCACCTGTCCACAGGGATTGTCGTTAATGAGACGCTCTCGATTCGCCATGTTAAAGAGTTGATTGAGCATGTTGTAGTGGTGCCGCACAGTGACTGGAGAATGCGGGCGATCGAAACGCGTATTGGTTTTGAGCAGTGTCACCAGGTAATTCTCAATCATACGTGGCGTGATTTGATTCAAGGCCTTGCCTCCGAATTCCTTGACCAACCGCCTGCCGAACTGCTCGTCAAACGCGGTGGAGACGGATGTTTTGTGTTTACGGGAATAGTCCATGTAGATCTGGCCGAAAAAGTTGGCGAAGTTTTTTAGCTCTGAGTCCTTATGGTTGGTTCCGAGTCTGATTTCACGTTTCAACTCATACTCTTTCTCCTTTGCCTCTTTCTTCGATGTGATGAGAGGACGACCGCTCTTCCCATTGAAAGTGAACTGATAGAAAGCTCCATCAACCCAAAACTGAGACTCGCAGATGCCCTCTTTTCCACGTTGCCTGATTGTCATTCCACCTCCTCCCTTGCAGATAGAAAGCAGGTGGAGAAGTCGAGCGAGCTTAAGAGCATGCTGGAGTTGGTCTCATGAGGAGTGGAAGACTCAGGCTGCTTCATGTTTGACCACCTGCAGGCGCGATGAAAGGCTGACCCAGTCCAGAAGGCTTTCGCGAGAAAATATAGTGACCCCTTCCAAATCGATGTAGGGAACGGGCCGACGAGTCTTGCCCTTCCTAGCCAACATCACGAGCTTGCGGATATGGCTTTCGGAGCAGGAAAGAAGTAAGGCAGCTTCTTTCACCGTGACGTGCTCTTTCGCTTTTATCAGTGCGAGCTGTTGACGCAGCTTTGTCGCAGCATCATCGGAGGCTTGCGCCGAAGTCATATTGGTGGAATTGCATTCGAGAAAGACTGCACGGGCAATTTCCTCGATTCGCGCATCGAGCAAGACAAGAAAGTCTTGATTTTTCATAACGATCAAGGTGGAGGTTTCAGGGGTGAACTACGTGTGAAAGAATCACACAGCAGCTGTGCGAGCTCTTTCTGTTTATTCAGTTGGTGTGAGCTTTCTATCTCTTAACCCGCGAAATCCAGGGCCGGTAGTCTGCTTCGTCCCAGACTCTCTTAACTTCTGCGTGAGTCTTGCTTTCGAGGGTTGAATACCACCGAGGGACGTCCAGTATCTCGAGGGAGCTGTTTGCGAGAAGCGCGTCATCAATGCCTTTGTATCGTTGCCAAATAACGATCCTCGTGGTGGTTTTTAGGTGGTGGGCGGCGATGTCCTGTTCCCGAGTAGCTATGAGTCGGGCGAGTTGGCGAGCCACAGCGGGATTCGTCTTGTAGTCTGAGTCAAAGGCGATCAGGGCGTTGTATGAGCGCGCGGCTTCGATGATTTCTGCATGCGAACAACTAACTCCGCTCGTAGCGATAAGCCGGGATCTTGGTCTTAGACTTCGAACCGTTTCAGCTTTAAGGGCACCCTCGGTAATGATGACAGTCTGGCCCGGCGGCAGAGTTTCTGAGAATGTAAAGTGGAGTGGTGTTCCCGAGCTCGTACCGTTGCGTTCAAGCGGCAACGCAAGCCATCGATATTTCTTTTGACCGGCCGGAATATCGTTTCTGTGTAGCCGAATTTGGCAGGCTTGAATTCGGCCCTGGCCATCCCGGTAGGGGATGACGAGCAACGGCATGTTGTAGTCACGATCTTTCCATAGTCGAATGATCCCAGATTCATCCTGCCAGAAGCCAGGAACGCCAATCACGCTGTCATGAACACTCCGAAGCGCGTCCTCAGGAAATCTTTCCCTCACAAACATGTTGAGTGTGCGGGCCAGAGTGGTGCGTTCCTTCTGCGTGCGAGGAAGAGCGCCGTAATTCTGTAAGTCTGGTTGACGTAGTCCCCTCGATAAGAGTCCGTGAGGGCCGTCTATCAGTTGCGAATAGTACTTGAGTGCAGGTGACCTTCGTATCAATTCCCCATAAACCTCGTTGCAGATCTCGATTGCAGCCATTCTGATTCTTGTTGGCACTTCCATTCGATTTGCTCTGGGATTGCCAACCAGGAACAGTCGACTGTGGTGGAAGATGTTGCCTCCATTACGTGAAGTACCTTTGGAGCCACTGCTGATCCGCATGCAGATGGTGGTTTGTTCGTCGATCGAGTAACCGCACCAATCGGTTTTCCCGCAAACACGGCATAGTCGCTGTTTGGTAACTCTACAAAAGCCCTTTGTAATGAGTCGTTGTGGCTGCGGAAATTTCCCGACTGTAGATTGTTTGGTGCTAGGAATGTGCACTGGCTTTTCCCTTCTATGCTGTGAGTAACTGCAGTTAGCGTCCCAAGTTTTTGTCGTTGGAAGACGATCCGGTGCTCCTTCGAACTGGTCCGAAAAGTCTATTCTTTTGGCCTCCGCTTAATATTTAGCTGGCTGGATGGCGGGCGATTACGTTATGATTTTGCGGGTGGAAAGTGGGAATCAGGTTTTCGCTTTCTTCCCGAAGAACACCCAGGTAACGTCAACCCGCATCAGGTACATATGCTCGCCAATCTCCGCTCTCTTTCAAACCAGCTTGTAGGAATAAACCTGCGGTAGAACTAACTTCACCAAAAGCAGCAAATATTCGAAACAACGGCACCCTCTTTATCTCGGAAGCAAGATTGATCTTGTTATTCGGAGACATCTTGAAAGAAGGGATGCCGTCGATCCTGTTGAAGATGCTGACAAATCAAAGAGTTATGGACTCAGAAGGTTCCGAACTCACCTGAACTTTCACGAGGATGTCGGGGATGGAATTTGCCCGCCTATCTCCCACGCCATCTTTGTTGAGGTCAGAGGTTTACTAATTCTAACAATCCGTACGAGGAGGTATGACGTGACAAAACCTAAATTTTTCTTGGCAAGAATTCTTGTTGCAGTAGATGTTACAAATAGACCCGATTTTGATGAACGACAAGCAGCCGATTACTTCTCATCAAAGTTTTCGCCGTCTGGCAATGACACGAAGTGTGAGATGACCGTTCGTGAGCTTAGGCCTAAGGCCAGTAGGATTATGGACATCGAAATCGAGGTGTACATGTATCGCGGATTTAAGATAACACTCTGCCAGAATGCTGATACAGTCGGTACCGCTGTGCCTACCTATTTTTCAATTGTGTCTAAGCCTGACTCCAATGGTGGTCGCGTCATGGAGGACGATTCACAGTTCATAGAAGTTGCTAAGAATGAAGCCGAGGTCGACGTTGATAGGCGTCTATCACGGCGTAAGCAAAAAGAACTTCCAATCATGACAGCGCGTGTCTGCAAGTTGTTGACAAGCCTGAGGTGTCCAGGGCGGAGTCGAACCCGCACGACCTTTCGGTAGGTGGATTTTTCAGTCCCACGAAAGCACCATCACTCAATTAACAGGTTGCAGCCACAGCGGTTTTTGAGTTGTTTTATATGCTTTGATGTGCAGCATCACGCAGTGGGGATACTTCCATACCAATTTCCGTCACAATGGCGTCACAGGAGATTCTGCAAAATCGCAAGCCTGACCCCGGTTTCCACTATGTAATAGGGAGCTTCGTAGCGTTTTTCGGATTTGGATGGATAGTCCTGTTGAGGAATTCGTAGCTCTACCTCTGAGCCAAGCGGGCACTATTTTTAAGTAAGTTTAACCTACACTACAACTTGCTTTCTTTTCAAGCGCTTAGCATGAGAGCCTCTTGTTCTCTCAATTCCCGGTTCCCTTTATTCCCGCAAAAGTCCCCGAGAACTCCACAACGGATTCATGAGTTTGGTTAGCAGGTATACGGCGTCGTTTGGTTGAACGTAGTAGATCTTAGAAGACTCGGCTCTGTAGGACATTACCAACGAGCTCATTTCTAATTTGCTCCATCCAGTCGGCGATTAAACGTTCGCTCTCAGGGCTAAATTCATCTACTCAGAATCGAAATAATATTGGGGACTCGCGAAGGTTTGAGCTCAATGTTTCAGGTCATGCCGGACACCTTCTAGATTCTGAAGCCCACGCAGTTCGGCAGAACACTCCCACCACCTATCGCGCCGCCGAGTGTTCCTTCGACCATGCGTTCGCGACAAAATTTGCTGGCGCCGCGAATCGGTATTCATTTTGGCGATCCGTTACTTTCGATGTCGCCATCTCCTTCAAACACTCTCGCCTTCGCCGTCACTTTTGCCCTCACCGTCTCCACTGCAATTTCCACCAACTTCGCCTCTGCCATCGCCCTCTCCCCATTTGTCGTCTCGCCTTTGTCTTCGCCCATGGTTCCGAAGGTTGCTGTTAGCAGGCCGCAGTGGACAATTTGTGACCCATGGTAAACCTGCATTGCTAGAAAATAGGTAGTGAGGATCTCTACCTATTTGACAGCCAACCAATAGCTTCAGCGAAAAGCCGCCATTCGAGGGGGCCAGGGCTGGGATTACTCAGAGACGAATTACATCGTGCGGGAATGATTATGGAAACGGTGCCGGGCAAGCGGCTCTACGTAACTCAACCCAGGGAAGGACCTGAATCCTTCACCTACACCTAACCCAGCACCCTGAATCCTGTTCTTCTACTCGTATCTCAACGCCACTATCGGATCGACCTTCGTGGCGCGACGCGCGGGGATGTAGCTCGCTAACAACCCGACGCCAACCAACACTAACGAGATTGCGGCGAACGTCGTCGGATCAGTGGCACTAATTCCAAACAGCAAACTCGCCATCAGTCTCGTTAGAGCAAAAGCCCCAGCCAGACCAAAGACGACACCAAGCAAGACCAGATTCAATCCCTTACCGATGGTCAGTTTCAAGACATCTCTTTTTTGTGCGCCCAGCGCCATCCTGATTCCAAACTCACCGCGACGCTGCGCAACCGAGTAGCTCATCACTCCATAAATTCCGACGGCTGCGAGTAGCAAAGCGACGCTCGCAAAAATTGCGAACAGCAGCATACTGAAGCGCTGCCGCGCCACTGACTCCGAAGCAATCTCATCCATCGTGCGAATATTTGAAACAGGCTGGTCCTTGTCGATCTCCCAAATCGTCTTACGCACTGTAGCCGCCATGCTCAGAGGATCAACATCGGTCTTCACCACCAGGTCGCGCGGAACGAAGAACGGTATTTGCTGATAACTGAGATACATCTGCGGTTTCACGTCAGTGAGCAAATCGTACTGCCTCACATTCTTGACGACGCCGACGATTTGAATCCAGTCCGCCTCTTTTTCCGCGCGACCGAACGCGACGCGTTTTCCAATCGCATTCTCGCCGGGCCAATAGCGCCGGGCCATCGTTTCGCTAACCACGGTGACAGTCGGAGAATTGCCGGTGTCATGGTCAGTGAGTTGTCGGCCAGACAGCAGCGGAATTCCCATGGTCTCAAAATATTTCGGACTAATTACTCGCGTAGTAATGATCGGCTCCTGACTCGGTGGCGGGTCGGGCCGACCTTCGAGAGCAATGTTGGTCGAGTTGCCCTGTTTGTATAACGGCAGGTTAGTGATAACAGCCGATGATTTAACTCCCGGAACACTTTGCAGGCGCCGATTCATGTCGGTGAAAAAAGCCGACGTCTTCGCCAGGTCGCTATACTTCGACTCCGGCAAGAACACGCGCATCGTCAGAAGGTTGTTGCTGCGAAACCCGGGATCAACATTTCGTAAGCGCAGGAAACTATTGATCAAAAGACCAGCGCCAATCAGCAGCACGAGTGAGATTGCAACTTCGGCCACGATCAGACCTCCGCGAATGCGATTGCCGCGGCCAGCCACCGAATCGCGTCCGCCTTCTTTGAGCGTTTCGTTTGGACTGAAGCTTGACGACTGAACCGCCGGAGCCAAACCGAAGATGAGTCCAGTGAGGAACGAAACAAGAACCGTAAAGCCCAGAACGCGAGGATCGATTGAGATGTTTTTGATTTGCGGGATATTTGGTGGAATGAAGGCGGTCAGTAGCTTCAATCCGACCAGCGCGAGAAGCAATCCGACAACGCCGCCAAGCGCACCAAGCAAAACACTCTCAGTCAGGAACTGTCGAATCAAACGCCAGCGGCTGGCGCCCAGCGCGACTCGCAACGCGATCTCCCTTTGTCGTACGGCAGCGCGCGCGAGCAGGAGGTTGGCGACATTTACGCAAGCAATCAGCAGCACGAGTCCAACTGCACCGAGAAGAATCAGCAATGCAGGTCTGATGTCTCCGACCACATGCTCGTGCAACGGTACGACCTCTGACCCAACGTCAGTGTTCGTACCCGGATACTGTTGCTGCAAACGAGCCGCGATCGTGCTCATCTCAGCCTGCGCCTGCGCCAGTGTCACTCCAGGCTTCACCCGCGCCACAACGTCAAGAAAT
>Ga0070698_100003522_pt1 | contig 17232 bp, 15 predicted proteins | sample KBSK1502metaG_FD_65477 | JGI IMG/M metagenome (GOLD analysis project Ga0070698, IMG submission 65477) | Corn, switchgrass and miscanthus rhizosphere microbial communities from Kellogg Biological Station, Michigan, USA - KBS K1-50-2 metaG | ecosystem: Host-associated > Plants > Roots >...
GAACTGGGAGCGATAGCGACCAGCCAAAAGACAGACTCTAAAAGGATTGGGGGTTGAACTGGGTGAGACTGCGATTCTTTCCAAGTTGCTTTTTGGCTGGTCGCTATCGCTCCCAGTTCTGATTTTGCGTGGACAACTTGAACTTTCGCTGGTCAATATCGCTTCTTGGGACCTTCGTCGAGCTCATTCTCCGACGGTTTCGAACTGAAACGCTTCACTTGATGCGTCACGTCTGCGTGTGCCGGCGCGTCCCGTCTCGGATTTCGTCCCCCAGAAGCAAATTCACTGCACTAACGTCATAACGTGGCCATCCGGATCGCGCACAAGGAGACCTTTGTCGAAACCAAGGCGAGCATCGCTGACCGTGACAACGCCCGGTGAAACAAATTTGAAGTCACTAGCTCGTAGCCTATCCGCAACCTTGTTAACGTCGTGCACGAACAGCGTAGTCTGCCAATGGAACAAGTCGCTCGCCCTTTCATCGACGGGCGCCGGGCGGCCGTCGCGCGGCGCAAGGTATTCGAGAAATTCTATGCCGGGCCCCCCGCCAACAGCTCGCAGACTGGTAATGCGCAACCTTGCGCCGAAGACGTTGTTCAGGTGTTCCTGCTCAGTGCCATAGTTCTCGCTGGTGCCTGCAATGTTTAGTCCCAGCACGTCCCGGTAAAACTTCAGGCTGGCCTCGCTGTTGCCAACAACAATCGCCGTGTGATCGATTCCAAGAAACAGTTTGTCGCTTGCCCGATGCCACTTTGCATCACCCTTGCCCTCAGGAAACTGCAGAATCTCCAGCCAATGCTTGTCGGGGTCGCGGAAGTAAAACGCCTTGATGCCTCCGGCATTCTTGTTCCAGTCAGGCAGGCGCTGCGGGCCCGTCGAGGCATGTTCGACTTTGTTTTCTCGGAGCAATGCGTAGGCCTTGTTCATGTCACTGGTGATAATTGCAATGTGCTGAAACCAACGATCGTTGCTGCGCGAGTCGACTGGCACCGGCCGTCCTTTTGGCGCCAGGTATTCAGTCAACTCAATCTGCTCCTCACCCAGCTGCATTCGCACCACGCGCATCCGCAGGCCGAAAACACCCTCGAGTCGTTCATAGTCTTCGCCCGTAACTTCGACGTCCGAGATCTTCTCAAACGACAGCACCTTCGCATAGAACTCGATGGAGCGGTCCATGTCGGATACTGTCATGCCGATGGCGCTGACCCGCTCAACCGTCGGCGCGCTCTCGGCGTTGCCAGTCCGAAGAAGGAGGGGGACGCGCGAACTCAATGTCCGCGCGTCCGTTGGCAGGGCTTGAGCTTTTGTGCCTGGAACTGAAACCGCACTCAGAACCAGCAAAACCAAAGACAAATAACAAATGGCAATTGAGAAATAGAAAGTCTTCCTCTTAACCAATTGTGGTTGGAACAGTTTCCGTTCGCTTGTCATTTCATTCCTCTCTTGCATCATCGCACCGCTCCAGTTCTGTCCTAATTCAGCCGCTCCAAAAGATGATCGCCGACGCGCAGTGCATTGGCCATGATTGTCAGGGCCGGATTCACGGCGCCACTCGACGGGAAAAAGCTCGCATCAACCACGTAAAGGTTGTCGACCTCGTGCGCCTTACAATTACTATCGAGCACTGAAGTCTTCGGATCATTGCCAAACCGTATGGTGCCGTTCTGATGGGCGACGGCTGCCAGCGGCAGGCGTTGGCCCAGGAAGAGATTCCTCGCGAACAAACCCTGATGGCATTCGTGGCCGTGCACGTCACAGCTCGTTTGCTTCATCGCCTTTTTGAGACTTGCTTGCAGACGTTCATGACCTTCCAGGTTGTTCAATTTGTAACTAAGCACGACTTCCCCATCACGATTCACCGTCACACGGTTGTTCGGATCGGGAAGGTCTTCCGAAGTTAACCAGAAATCCAGCGAATGCTTCGCCATCAAGTCGAGCGACCAGCCCGGCGCGATTGTGGGTGCGCCGGCCTTCAACGTGTCCGCGTCCAGCTTGCCGACAAACGAAATGTGACCCATTGGGTATTCCCATTCTTTAGAGCCGAAATAGAAGTCGTTGATTGCCAGGGTCTTTTGAAAGACAGTCGGGTTGGGACACTTTGAAAGCGCCATCAAAACCGAATTGATGTGGCCCATGTAGTGGCGACCGACTATGTCGGAACCGTTTGCCAGTCCATTCGGATGGCTGTCGTTCGCCGAGCGGAGTAACAACGCCGCTGAGTTAACTGCCCCACAAGAGACGACAACGATATCGCCTGAATATTCTTCGCGGGCGCCGTTTCTCTCCACGATTACTTTGCTGACTTCGCGCGCGTTACCGTTCGTTTCCAAACGCAAGACTTTTGCATTTGTGACAAGCGAGACGTTTTCGTACTCCAGGGCCGGGTCAACGCAGATAGTCTGCGCGTCAGCCTTGGCATTAATAAGACAGGGGTGGCCGTCGCAAGTGTTGCAGCGGATGCAGGCGCTGCGACGCGGGTCCTTCTCATCAATTCTGATTCCGAGTGGCACATGAAAAGGCCTGAGTCCGGCTCGCTCGAGATCATCCGACAGATGTTGAATACGTTGCTCATGGCTAACGGCTGGATACCTATAGGGAGCGCTGGCGTGCGGTTCAGTTGGATCTTCACCACGGTTGCCGTGCACCTGATAAAGATGCTCCGCCTCGGTGTAGAAGGGTTCCAGCTCGTCGTAGCTAATCGGCCAGGCAGGCGACAGACCTCCGTGATGCCGAATCTCGCCAAAGTCCTCCTTGCGCAGGCGGAATAAAGCCGCACCGTAAAACTTGGTATTTCCGCCCACGAAGTAATTTGTGTGTGGATGCAGCACGCCGCCGCCGGCGTCGTACCACGATTCTTTGGTGTTGTACTTACCGTCGAGATTGACCGCCCGGGTACTCCAGTTGTCTTTCTCGCGCGGAACATAACCACCGCGTTCAAGCAACAGGATTCTCTTGCCGGACGGCGCCAGTTTGTAAGCGAGTGTGCCACCACCGGCGCCGCTGCCAATAATGATTACATCGTAGTGATTAGGGTTTGTCATGGTTCTCGTCTCCAACACGGGTGCTTGCTGTAGCTTTTACCCCTTCAGCGATTCATTGACTGCATCGAATCGGCCATCAATGGCGCGGTACCGAAGTTGACCCCGAAGCGCTTACACCAGATGGTTACCGCTCGATACTTGCTGAGATCGGTGTTGGCCGGCAGCTCATAGTTTTGGTCACCGATGTTTCCCTTCAGCGAACCAAGTTCGAGGAAACCCGCTCGTGTGACCGTGTCGTTGTCTTTGGCGTCATCGGCAGCGACGAGATAGACGTGCACGTCGGGACCGTTTGAGGTTTGAAAATCAGTCAGGCGCAAGGCCTTCTTGCCATCGGCCAGTTGGAAAACAGTTGCAGTGCCTTTTGTCTCGTGAGCACCGTTGTGAAACTGTCCCGAGGCAACCTTGGTTGTGGCGTTACTCGCGGCTGAGGCTGTTGGAAACTGTTCATTGACTCTTTGGTTAGTGAAAAGCCGTTCGGGCCGGAATGCATACCAGGCCGCACCGGCCACGATTAGAACCACAGTTGCTACTACAATCTTTCTCATGACTTAATATCTCCTCTTTCAGATTCGGTTGGAATTAACATCTCTTACACCTGTTAGTCGCTGTCGGAATCAAATCCTTACAGCCTTTTTTTGGCTTACTGAATCGATTATTCTGGGCCTCAAATGCGTATAGCTGTTTTCGGCACTGGGGGAGTGGGTGGCTATTTTGGCGCTCGGCTGGCGCGGGCCGGCGAAGATGTGACCTTCATTGCCCGTGGCGAGCACCTGCAAGCACTCCTTACTTCCGGGCTAAAGGTCGACAGCCTCGACGGCAATTTCGAAATTCGTCCGGTTAAGGCAACGGCTGAGCCTGCAGAAGTTTCGTCCGTTGATCTTGTTGTTGTGGGAGTAAAAGCCTGGCAGGTGCCGGACGCCGCTAGCGCCATGAGGCCGATGATTGGACCCGGAAGCACAGTCTTGCCGCTGCAAAACGGTGTCGACGCTCCCTCGCAACTCGTTGCGGCATTAGGCAGCGAACCGGTGATAGGCGGCCTTTGCAAGATTGTCAGCTTTGTTGTCGGCCCCGGCCACATTCGACATGCGGGCTTTGAGCCGTCGGTTGTGTTGGGCGAGTTAGACAATAGCAGCAGTGAACGCGTTGAACGAATTTACGAGATGTTCACAAGGGCAGGTGTGAAGGCGACGATCGCCTCCGACATTCAGGTTGCTCTATGGACGAAGTTTCTGTTCATCAGTGCGTTCAGTGGAGTCGGAGCGTTAACCGGAGAGCCGGCCGGTAAAGTGCGCAACAACGCTGAAAGTCGCGCGCTTCTCTCGCGAGCAATGGAGGAAGTCTATGCTCTAGCTCAAGCGCGCGGCATCAGACTTCCGGCCGACTCAGTTGCAAAAGCGCTGGCGAGTGTAGACGGCTTGCCTGATGACGCGACTAGCTCTATGCAACGCGACATCGCCGCCGGCCGGCCTTCAGAGCTGGAGTCACAAACTGGCGCTGTTGTCCGCATGGCGCGTGAGGCCGGCGTTCCAGTGCCCACGCACGAATCGATTTATAAAGCTTTGAATTCTTTTGGAAATGAAGCACGATAGTTAGTTTTGCGTGATGCCGGGCCGGATACCGGAGATGTTTAGCCTGATGCGATACAAACCTGAGCGAGCGCAAAGATAGAGCGTCTTGCCATCGGCATCGCCCCAGGCAAAGTTGTGCGGGTGTTTGGGCGTGATGATCGTGCCCAGGTGTTTGCCTTCCGCGGAGATGATCCACAAACCACCAGGGCCTGAAACATACAGGTTTCCTTTTTGGTCAACCTTAATGCCGTCAAGAGCGTCTTCTCCGTGCGTGCTGGTCATATCAAAAAAGACCTTGCCGTTTTTCAGTGTCGCATCCGGATTAACTTCATAGCGCATCACGACCTTCTTTTTGTCGTCCCAATCACCGACGTACAAATATTTTTCATCAGGCGAGAAGGCGATGCCGTTCGGTCCGGTAAAGTCTGTGCTAATCAATTGCAGCTTGCCTTTGTAGATGGAGTAGATCCCGCTGAAGAACAACTGCCGGCGCGGATCGTCAAAGAACTTCGGAAGACCAAACGGCGGATCGGTAAAAAAGAGCGTACCGTCTGAACGGTAGACAAGATCGTTGGGACTGTTGAGCCGTTTACCTTCATAGCTATCGACGAGAACTGTTTCGCTGCCGTCTTTTTCAAGGCGAATGACGCGGTGATTGCCGTGCTGATCAATAGTCAATCGTCCTTGTGGATCGAGCGTTAAGCCGTTTGACCCGGGCTGGCCATACTCTGCAATGTCGGCGCCAGAATAACCACTTGGAGTACGGAATGTTTCCAACTTCCCTGCTTCATTCCCGTTGGGGGTGTATTTGTAAATTATGTTTGCATTGGGGTCGCTGAACAGCAAATGGTCTTTGACCCAGATTGGCCCCTCGGTAAACTTGAAGCCATCGGCGAGTTTGAAGACTTTTGGATTCAGCCCGACAATCTCGTCTATCGCTGGATCATTGCGTAAGACTTCGACGTTTACTTCACTTGGCGCCAACGCAACGGGTCCTGTTGGGCCCTTGTAAAAGACGAGCTTCGCAAAACGCAGGTAGATAAAGTTTGTCGGTGGATTCGAAAGGGGTCCGTTGATGCCGAAGATCGCGAGTTGAATCTGTTGCCCTGGTTTCACGTTGCGACCGACAATCAGGTGATTCTCGGCATTCCAGCCGGCGATCACGGAGCCGCCGGATTGTCCGAGAGCCCGCGAAAGCTCGCCGTCCACCCAAATCTCGGCGTAGTCGTCCAGCGAAGTTTCAAACACAGCAGTAGAGCCGGTTGGATCAAAGTCGCCGACGCGCTCAGGAATCGTCAACTTGATGCGATACCAGTTGAAGCCGAGTCTTCCAGTACCCCGACGCTGATCGAGTGTCGTCGGACTGATCAGCTCCCACATGGAATCGTCGAAGTCAGTGCCGCCTGCATGCGGAGTGTAATCGTAAGTTTTTACTGGAGGGCCAGACGGCTGTTTGTCCTGACCGGGACCACGAAAATCAACTTCAACGATCTTCGTGTCGCTGTAACGCCAGTCACCTTTTACCTGGCGAACGCCGTCAGTCGTAGCCAGATCAACTGTTGCCGCGGCGGCGCCACCAGGAATATCCGCGGAGCCAGGAATAACTTGAGTCACAGAGTTGGATAGACTCGCGTACAATCCTGTCACGATCATGATCAGGAAGAAGATTCTCAGCGTCGTTGTTATTTGAGTGGTCATAGCATTTCCTTCTTTTGGGTGGTGGCTTTGTCTGCAATTCATCAGCGAACCTTAATTGTGTAGTAGAGAAAAGCACCGCCAACTTCCTTGAACCAATGCGGCACGCCGTTTGGAACGACGATTACGTCGCCCTTCACTAACCGGCGCGTTTCGCCGCCTTCAATACGCGTCCCTCGAATTTCGTTGGGAGCGATTTCCTTTGTTTCAACCGCAGCGCCGCCCGTCACAATCGTCGCCGAACCATCCACCACATAAATGATGTCTGTATCGAGCTCGTGAATTTCAGCGAGACCGGCGTTGTCGCGACGACTGGTGTTGACCATGTAATTCCGGTTGGTTCCATCCAGCAGCACTGCCCCCTTGGAAAAGGATTCGGATACCTGACTCTTGTCGAAGAACAAGACAGTGGGCTTGCTCACCGGCGTTGCCGCACCGATTTTCAGGTTTCGCGTAAGCGCCTCGGCCCCAGCTATCGCCAGCTCTTCATCCTGCTGTGCGCTCATCGCACCACTAACACCGACGCCGCCGACAACCTGGCCGTCAACGATGATAGGAATGCCGCCTTGGAGTGGGGTGAAATACGCGTCGGATAACGCAACCATCGCTGTCCGGCCGTTCTTGATGATGTCTTCAAACGCCTTCGTCGGACGTTTGAAGAGCACCGCGGTGCGCGCTTTGCCGATCGAGATATTCGCGCCGGCAGCAAATGTGCCGTCCAGCCTTTCAAGCGCCATCAGGTTGCCGCCTTCATCCACCACGGCGATAACCCCGCCCGGCGCGTTGTTCTTTTTCGCATAGGCCACAGCAGAAGCGATGACCTGCTTCGCGCCGTCGATCGTCAGCGATTTCTTTTCCGTGACTTGCGCCCGGGCGGTTGGGCCCAGTAGGAAAATCAGCAGTGCCAACGTTGTGAATCTTAGAATCGATTTCATGATTGCCTCCTGATGATTCCGACAACTCCTGTCGTCGGAAAATATCGATCACATTCCTGCTGCCGGAGTGATCGTGACGCGGAATAGCTCACCGGTCTTTGTGTAGATCGCCTCCTCAGAAGCGCGGGTCACGACACCGTGTTCGTCCATACCGGTATTGATCGCTTTCTGTCGTGGGCCCTGATCGGAACCAATGCCAAGCTCCTGATTAACTTCAGTGCCTGCGTCCCAAAGAATGAACTTGCCGGTAACGTCGCCGCCAACCGGATTGCCCTTCGCATCAAACAACGCGATACCGTTTTCGTCAGGTGCGTAAAACTCATCATTCGACTGGCCATTCATCATGGTTAACGAGAGCCTCATGCCCGGGCTGGCCATCAGGCTGAATTCGTAACTTGATCCTGGTCGAATTGGACCCGGACTCATCATTCCCATCGGCGTGTTGAAGACGCCATGCAGATTTGCCGCGTGGTGCATGTTTATTAATGAGCTGATCAGCCCGCTCGGATCGCCGTCTTCGGCTTGTGATTGCAAGCCGGGGCTCGCGGGCTTCCCTTCCATAAACAGCATCGACTTCCTGCTGTTCAGGACAAACATGCCCGGCGATAAGGCGAAGGGCCAACGCGTGCCGTTTGAAGCCGCGTAGCCGTCCGGATTGGAAATGTTTTCCACGCGCACCGTGAACTTTGTGACCGTGGCCGTCCGGTGAGCGCGCGAAGCCGTCGCTACTGCAAACTGCGCGGTCATCACGACTGCGAGCAAACCTAAGTTAATTACGAGCCTACGATGTTTCATGACTAATCTCCTTTAGAAGTTATTTCGGTTAGGTTCAAAGTTGCACCGAAAGATGCAACGGCTATCGTTGTGGTGGTGCAACTTCGCACACGCCACTGCATGGCCTGCCCGCAGGCGCCTGTAAGTTTCGCCCGCCAGCAACATTCCGAGCGGCGGCGCGGTGAAATAGATCCAGAGCGAGGTCCAAACATGTGCGACTGAGGCAGAGCCCAGCGTGCGAGCTGGATTCATGCTCGTTCCGGAAATTGGCGACTCAAAAGTGATGCAGGCAGCTACAAGGGCCCCCGCGAAAAGACCCGTCCAGCGGCTCAGTCGTTTTGTGTTCGAGACGGTAAGGACTACCGACATCAGTGCGAAAGAAATCAGCAGCTCGGCAAGAAAGGCGGACGTTGTTCCCTGTGGACCAGGTCGCGTGGTGGCGTAGTTCACTGACTTGTCTGCCACGAGCCTACCCAGCAGGAGTGAGGCGAGTACTACACCGGCGATACCGCCGGCAAATTGAAACAGAATAAAGAAGGCTGCATCCCATACTTTGATCTTGCCAAGCCGAAAGTAAGTCAGGGTTACCGCAGGATTGAAGTGACCGCCCGAGCGCTTGCCGAGCGGTGAAAAGATGATTGCGATTGCAGTAGTGCCCATCGCCGTTCCCATCAACATTCGTCGCGTGACGTCACTCTCTATGCTTTGCGCTACCGGCGAGATCGGGTGGAACAGCAAAACGGTGAAAGCGCAGGCCGACACCATGAACAAACTGAGTTCGGCAGCTTCCATCAGATATTCAGGCCAGTGTTGTCTGAACGCATGGATCATTTTCCTGCTCCACCGGTCCTCTTTCCGTTCTTCTCGCGGGTTACCGATCGCCCAGGCGTCTTGCATCATCATTCGCATGCGCAAGCTATCGAACACACTGAGATTGTTAGGACTCGTTAAATCCATCGCTGCAATCGCGCAACTCGCGCGAACCTCTTTTCACTGTTGATGTACGGGCGTCGCCCGGTGATTGTCGTTTGTCGTTAGCTTACGAAGCCCGGCCTGTTCGCGTCAGCCCTTCCCCGGGCGATCATTCGCAGCACCGATCGTCTGCGCTGGATTCTTTTTCTAATGGCTATTCTTCGTCGCATTTGTTTCACTTCCTCGCTCTTGAACTAATCCCTTGTTCAGCTATTAGTCGGAATGAATGGGCGTTCCTTACACTCTTCCAGAAGGGATTGAAAATTTTTTGGCGGGAGTGAAGGGAAAGTGCAGACGGCACGGGGCAGTTAGTTCAGCCCGGATCAAGGTTCACTCACTTATGAAATTGGCTTTGAGTGCTTTGGCAATGCGGTGCCGAGCTTCGCGGGAAAGGGATGAACCGGGCTCCTGCTCTGCCGGCGTTGGCAATGCCAGGGCGCATCCGATCAATTTGATCTGCTTCAGGTAGCGGGCACACCAGGCACAAACAAGCAGGTGCAGCTTGAGTTCAAGATATTCAACGACACCGAGCCGGCGATCCATTGATTCCGACATCAAGGGGACCATCTGGCGGCAGGGTTGGAGTTTGCGCAGTAACCACAGCCTGACTGCTCTCCGGGAGTTCGTATAGATTTTCAAGACTTCGCTCTCATTCGATCACCAGCACTGAGTTCAGCCCGCCATAACTATCCGATGCTTTCCGGCAGTTGTTAGGATCTTCCAGCCAGCGCCCGTCCACAACGAACTTGTATCCGTAGCGCCCGGCTTTCGGGGCAACAATCTCGGCCAGCCAAAGTCCCGATTCGCTCCGCTTCAGTGGGTTTGCGGCTCTGTTCCAGTCATTAAAATCGCCCGCGAGCGATACGCTCTCTGCAAGATCATCGTGATAAAGAAAAACCAGCCGGCCGTTATCAAGACGCGGAGAACTGCAGCCGACCACATTCAGCGTGTGTAGTTCTGTCTTTGCCAATTCAACCGCCCGCCGCGCGTTTACCATCCCGTAGCCCTGTCTAATCGCCGGCGCTGTACTTATCCGGTCGGCCGTTGAAATTAGAATGTTCTTGACGGCGCCCGGAGTTAGTTGCGGATTGGCTTCAATCATCTGAGCCACAATCGACGTGACGATCGGCGCCGCGAACGACGTTCCATCGACATGCTGATAATGCGCGGCAACAATCCTCTCTTGGCTCAGCGTAGCCTCGACAAAATGACGAATCGCAGTTGCGTCGGATACTACAATTGGCTCAGGCAGCGCAGCGCTTTCTTCCAGTTCACGAGCGAGACTCGGAAGTTGATAGTCCGGCGCCGCTGCCAGACGAGAAAGGGCTTCGGCCCGTTCATACAAGGCAGTTCCGGGCAATATCGGCGCCGCTATCCACATGGCGGGACCTACGATCTCGGGCTTGACTGTACCATCGACCGTAACACCAAAGTTTGAGTGGTAGAGGTCGATCGTATTGCCATTCAATTGATTATTGTCTGAATAGCCGCCGACGGTGATTACCGATGGCGAGTTAGCGGGTGGGACGGAATGACGCCCTTCCGCCCCAGAGTTTCCGGCAGCAACTACCACTACTATTCCAAGTTTGATTGCCTCTTCGGCCGCCTGGTCGATGATACTTTTCGAACAGGGCACATCTTCATCCCCACCTAAAGAAATATTCAGCAAGCGTATGTTGTAGCGCTGGCGGTTTTCGATCACCCAGCGGATGCCACGAGCAATGTTTTCCTCGGTGATCTGACCACGCTCACTCACCTTAACCAGCACCAATTGGGATTCATGAGCCAGACCGCGGTAGACGCCGGCGCTCAGCCACCCGCCACCGGCGGCGGCAATTGAGGTCTGCGTTCCGTGCCATTGCCATGACTCAACGGAATCAGAAGGAGATAGACGACGTCGCTCGCCGGCCAGATCGTGATAGGCGATCACGCGATTCACGGGTTCCAGCAGATCGGGGTGCGGGTAAAACCCGGAATCCAGGAAAGCGATGGTGACCCCCTTTCCTGAATATTGCGGGTCAGCATTCAACCGGGTCGGCGTCGGGATAACTCCGAAGCGATTCGGCGTGTGTTGATGATCGTGGTTTGAATAGTCCATTTTGTTCCGGGCTGTCTGCTAACAAAGTTCACCTGACTAAAAACAGCACGGCCCAGAGAGTTGTCGCAGTTAAGCGGCAAAAGCTTACAAGTTGGAGGGACTTGTCGAATTTCCCTGCGAAACTCTGGTTTGCTGGCTATTCTGTTTTGGTTTTAGTTGTCGCTGGTTAGTCTGCGCCGAATTCGTTCGCGGGCTTCGTCGGAGAGGGTGCTGCCCGTTCTCAGGCCTTGGAATTCGTCATCTTTGGCGCGCGCGGCCTGGCGAATCAGTTGCAGATGTTCGAGATACCACTGACACCAGGCACAGATCCATAAGTGCACTTTTAGGAGGATACGCTCCCTGAGCGAAAGCGAGCGCTCCATGGACTGCGAAATTGTCTCGACGGTGTTCTGGCAAGTAGGCAGACGGCGCAGTAGCCAATATCGGATGGAGTGCTTCAGTTTGTCGTAAAGTTTCAGCGCCATATCAATGCTTATGCTTAAACCAATTCACCTCGAGACAGTTGCGAAGTTGCAGGCGAGCGCGATGGAGCATCACCCAGAGATTGTTAACTGAGATGTTCAATATCTCGCAGATCTCTTCACTTGTCTGCCCGTCGACCTCACGCATCGTAAAGGCGTTGGCTGTTCGTTGCGGCAAAGGCGAAAGACAATCCGAGAAGACTTTCCAAAAGTCAGTGCGCTCGAGCAGTTCCGCCGGAGTTGCATGCCAATCGGTTGGGGCATAATCGTTGTTCCAATGACCTTTCCACTCGTCAGCCCTGTCAAAAAACTCTCGATGATCGGAGGCCTCATCGGCTTCCTCGCCGAGCGGTGCTTCGCGGACTGAGCGACGAAAATGATCGACAATTTTGTGTTTTAGAATTCCGACCAGCCACGTTCGCTCCGAGCCTCGTCCCTCAAACTTTCCGTAGGCTTTCAGAGCCGCAAGAAACGTCTCTTGCACTGCATCTTCCGCCGCGGTATCGTCACGCAGACGGAAGCCAGCGTATTTGAATAGGTAGTCTCCGTGATCGTCCAACCATCTGCCTGGATTGGGGGACTCACTGAGGGGTTTAGCTTTTGCCTCGCTCATAGGGGATCGGGGCCACTGTTAGCTCATTTGCCAATACGCAAAAGGCAATCATGTCGGGCCGGAATGTACCTGGGCCAGTAGATTAGTTCATGCCATCGTCGACAGCAAACAGTAAAGTCCCGCCTCAGTAATATGACACGGAGGTACAGGAATATGAGCTCCAGAATTTGTCGTGATTGCGAATACGTAATGGAAGCAAACGCGCGTGGCTGCCCCAGGTGTGCACTAAACCTCGAAGCCGAGAACATGATTGATCGTTTTGTCTGGCGACGTTTTGTGCCCGGTCTGTTGATTGTCGCACTGTTGACTGCGGCTGCCTTGCTATATTTGCTTCGCTAACGGAGAGAGGTTGGAGCCGGGTTACTTGAGTTGAGATAAGGCATGCTCTCAGGACATTTCATTGGGTCAATCGGTTCTTGCTCGCCAGCATACGTAACATCATCTGCACCTGAGGTGGGTTGAAGGGCTTTGGCAGAAAAACGGACGCCCCGGCCGTAACGCTGTCATCCCAAATTTTCGGATCCTGCTCGGCACTGATCATACCCACCGGTATGTCGCGTAGTCTTTCGTCTGCCTTCATATATACGATCAAGTCCAATCCCAGTAGGTGCGGCATCATCATGTCGAAGATGGCAGCACTAAACTCAGCATCCTGCTGCAAAACTTCGAGCGCCTGCTGTCCGTCCGCCACTGCCACGACTTCATAACCTTCCGACTCTACAATGGCGCTCACCATCCGCAGCGTTAGTGCATCGTCATCAGCGACAAGGACGCGCGGAGTCGCCGGCACCTGCGGCGTCACTTCTACCACCTCACCCGCGGATGAAGGTTGAAAATCGCCAGGATCACCTCCGTGCGCGATCACCACCTGCGCCAGTAGTGCCTTGTCGGCGTCGGTTAGTCCGCTGAAGCGCAGTCCAAAACCGATCGGGTATTCTTCATTGATAAGTTCACCCTGCAATGACACCCAGAGTCCACCCGGTAAATGCACCTTAAATTCAACTGTGTCGCCCAGTGCCCTGCCCTGCACGCGACTATCAATGAAACAACCGTCCATGCTGATTTCGCTCATTCGCGCATCCTGTTTGCCCGATGATCCCTGCCAGACGACATCGAACGATACTGTGACTGGGGTGCGTTCTTCGGGTGACATGGACTTAACTGGTTATCCTTTCCAGAGGAATTCTAAGCGACAGACTTAGTCATCGGTAGCACGAATGGGGGCGATCATGTTGAGTCAGGAGGGAGCTCAACTCGAATTAAACTATACCCGGGATTTAGTAGAACCGCTAATAAATCCCAACAAATTCGGCTGATCCGGAGCTCAACTTCCGATGTCACAAGGCTGCCTTCAGACCAAAAATCAAACCGGGACTTGTCATGTTGAGCACTTCGGTCAATTTGCGATTGCAATTAGACCACCTCACATGTGCCATGAGGCCCTGCTTCTGCCAACCCCCTCAATTTTCGCGACTGCTAGCCGCTTGCAATGATGGCACAGCGCTCGCACAAGAGAGCGCGCTCCAGTGCGAGAGCTTGTTCTTTTTCATTCATCACCGTCAACGACAAAGGCCTCTTCCCGGCGAAAGCGGGAGCGGGCACACACTTACCAGCCTACGTCGCCTTCGAGCGATATGGTAGTGGGAGTTTCCGAAAGACTTTTCAAGAGCCCTGCATTAGTTGCATGCGTCTTCACGCGTTCCAGGGCCTTTGTTTCCGTTGGCGGTGATGAACTGTTTTCACCACACGCCCATTTTTGGAGAACTTTCGATGATCGCCCCCAAAGTTTTGAAACGTCTTACCGCTCTGCTGTTGCTGGTTTCACTTTGCTCAGCGCTACTAATGTTTGACAACACCAAAGTCCAGGCCGCTACTGCTACCACCACTAGCCAAAAGCTTTCGCCGGAACTACGTCAGCTAATTCAATCCGGCCAGGGTAGCACCCGCGTGAAGGTAATTGTGCAGTCCACCTCATCACCTACCTTAACGTCAGGTGGTCTGTTGGGTGGATTGTTGGGTGGGTTGGTACAAACTGTCGGCGGCGTGGTCCAGGGCGTCCTTTCAGCTCTCAACATAACGCTGCTCGACGTTCGCGCCGATTCAGTCAGTGTGTTAGCGGCTGACTCTTCAATCTCCTACATCTCACTCGATAGCCAGGTGCGCACCTTCGGTCACATTACCAATACCACCGGCGCGCAGCAGAGCCGCTCACAGAAAACTGCCTTGGGTCTCAACTACACCCTCGACGGCTCTAATGTGAGCATTGCCATCCTCGACTCAGGAATCGACGTCACGCATAAGTCTTTCGCCAGCCAGACAGGCAAAGTTACTTTCAGCAAAGACTTCACGGGTGAGAATCGCACTGACGATCCCTACGGTCATGGCACGCACGTGGCTGCGGTAGCGGCCGGAGCCGGCACCGCGACAAACGGCAAGTATGAAGGCATCGCTTCCGCAGCCAATCTGGTTAATCTTCGAGTAATCAACTCGCAAGGGATCGGCACGGTCTCCGGTGTTTTGAAAGCGCTCGACTGGATCATGACCAATCGCCAGTCTTACAACATACGAGTAGTTAACATGAGTCTCGGCACTCCAGCGGTCAGCTCGTACAAGGATGACCCCGTTTGTCAGGCGGTCCGCAAGCTGGTGAACGCTGGTGTTGTGGTAGTAGCAGCAGCCGGCAACAATGGAAAAACGTCAGCCGGTAAGGTTTACGGCGCAATTCACTGTCCCGGTAACGAACCGTCTGCAATCACCGTCGGCGCCAGCAATACCTATGGCAGCGACCCGCGCAACGAAGACTCGATGACAACCTACAGCTCGCACGGTCCAACACGAAGCTTTTCGACCGATGCTTATGGTGTGAAGCACTATGACAATCTGATCAAACCCGATCTGGTCGCCCCCGGAAACAAAATCATCTCTGCCGAAGCTAAGAACAACATATTGGTCACGATGCATCCGGAGCTTGAAACCAATAACTACTCGACCACGAACATGAAGCTCATGTACATGAGCGGCTCGTCGGTGTCGGCGCCGATGGTGGCGGGTGCTTCCGCGCTGTTACTTGAGGCTAATCCAAACCTGACGCCAAACATGGTGAAGATGATTCTCATGTACACCGCTCAGCCGTTAAACGGCTTCAATACTTTCGAACAGGGTGCGGGACAACTCAATGTAGCCGGGGCGGTGTCGGTGGCTAAATTAGTGCGCAGTGATCTGCTCGGCGGACTTTTGGGTACGACTCCGGCGGTTGGTTCATCATTACTGACCCAGTCGGCGCCGAGCCCGCAAACAACCATCTCCACTTATGCGTTTCCCTGGTCGCAGGGACTCGTGTTGAATCACTCGACGATCACCGGCTCAAACCTGATCACTAAGTATCAGAAGAGCTATGGCAAAGGATACTTACTGGGCGATGGCGTGGTTGAATCGACTTACTCACAAAGCCTGAGCTCAACCATGTGGACAAGCAACCTGGCACTTGGGAATTACTTGATGAAGAGTGACGGCACGCCAATGGGCGGCGGCGGAGTTTTCTGTCCCACCGGCATCATGCTTGGCGACGGCATCATGATTACCGACGGCATTATGATCACTGACGGCATCATGATTAGTGATGGCATTATGATAACGGACGGCATCATGATCACTGACGGTATTATGATTACCGACGGAATCATGATCACCGATTCAAGCTCAGGTGATGCAACTGCGGGCATGCAGTAAAGGAATGAAGGGTGGGGCGCGCCCACGAAGAAGGTCCAGGCAACAAAAGGGGCTGGTCAGTTGACCGGCCCCTTTTCTTAATGCTCGAGTGGATGCAGCGACATCACGGCTTGCCGAAGCGCTGCCGGTACTCGCCCGCAACTAAAAACGCCTTGACCATTTCCGCCGAGACGAAGTTACCGTTGAATTCATCAAGCTTGCCGAGCCAGAAGGCGTGTCCGGCGAAATCGGAATCTGGTGGGTCATCTGGATTGCGACGCAGGTAACCAAAGTATTGCATCAACACAAACGCGCGATTCTTCTGCAGCCGCGAGACCTCAGAATTCTCAGCGACGGCCCTTAACACCTGACCACGCGTTTTCGCACCGGAAGTGAGATCGGATACCAGCCCATCACGTTGAGCGGCCGTAAGAACGCCGCCGACATTGGCATTTAGCATGTCTACCAATTGGGCTGGCGACATCGACAGCGGGTAAACGCTGGTGAATTCCTGGCGCAAGACGAAGTCGGCCATGAATGTTTGCTTGTTTGCCTCGAGTTGCGCTTGCCAGTCTCCTACGCCCACAACAACGCCACGACCAATCTCCTGCGTGTCCCGCAAAAATGCCTTCAGTTTTAAGTGCTCCGCAGTACCAAAAGCGGCGTGGTGAATGCGATATACCAGATACCCGGTCTCCTGAAACTCGATTGAGAGAAAGAAAGCCGCCGAGACATTTATCCGCCTGAGTTCTCGACAAGCCGTGTCGGCGCCGCAGGATGTAATCTGGTCAGTCCAGAAGTTTAGTCCATCGTTATCCGGAACCCGGTTAAGGAAGTCAGCATAGTGTTGCCGAACGAAGAAAGCGGCATCATCAATAGGATTCTGCGCCGAGGCCGTAATATCGTCATCCGTGATTATTACCGTGGCCGTTGGCAGAGGAAAGACGTTTGCAACGACTCCGGATCCGTTTGACAAGGTGACAAAGAAGGTGCGCGAGCCCTCAACAAACACGTCGTCGCTGACCAGCACTGAGAGAGTCCGGCTACCTTCGCCGGGTGCGAAACGCAACGTGCCAAAAGTCGCCGTGTAATCCGTTCGCTCTGATGCCGTACCGTCAGAAGTCTGATAATCGATTGCGCCCGAGGCAGACAGGTCACCTGTACGGGTGACGGTAACCTGAACGGCATGGCCGCTTTCACTGACGGTATAGCTGGGCGCTGAGAACTGAACAGTGGGTTGCGAGATCGTGGCAGTGAAGCTGACACCCTGGTTTGCGGTCAGATTGTTAAAGCTTTGCTGCGGGGGTGAGAAAACAAATCCGCCCGCCGTTGCCGGGGTAACGGTGTAGCTCTGTCCTGTTGGCAAA
>Ga0070698_100003523_pt1 | contig 17231 bp, 14 predicted proteins | sample KBSK1502metaG_FD_65477 | JGI IMG/M metagenome (GOLD analysis project Ga0070698, IMG submission 65477) | Corn, switchgrass and miscanthus rhizosphere microbial communities from Kellogg Biological Station, Michigan, USA - KBS K1-50-2 metaG | ecosystem: Host-associated > Plants > Roots >...
TACAAGAACCTCGTCCGCGAGGGCATGCCGAACAAACGCCTCTACATCGTGCCGGCGTCGATCAACTACCGGCTCGTGCTCGAGGCCGAGACACTGATCGACGATTACCTCGCCGAGACAGGCAAGAGCCGCTACATCATCACCGACGACGAATTCTCGCGGCTCGGCCGCTTGATCGAGTTCTTCCGCAAGATCGTCGCGCACGAAGGGTCGTGCGTCGTGCGGTTCGGCCGGCCGTTCGATCCGTTCGGCAACGACATCACCGATGACGGCGAGTCGATCGATCGCGCGGGACGCGTCGTCGATCCAGCGAGCTTCGTGCGCGGCGCCGAAGGCGAAGTCACCGACGACGATCAACGCGATGCCGAATACACGCGTCAGCTCGGGCGCCGCCTCGCGCAGGTGTTTCCCAAGCTCACGGTATTCCACTCGACGCATCTGCTCGCGCGCGTGCTCTACGACGCGGTCACGCGCAACACCGGTACGCGCGACATCTATCGCGTGCTACGCGCATCGCCGCAGCAGCTCGCGGTTCCCGTCGAGCTTGCGATCGCCGGCGTCGACCGCTTGCGACGACGGCTCGCCGACCAGCCCGCGTTCGGCAGCGAGCATCCGCACTACACCGGGCAGACGTCGGAGCAAAAAGTCGACGATGCGGTGCGCGGGCTGTCGACGTACCACACGCGCCCGATCGTCGAGCGCGGCGGCGACACGCTCCACATCAAGGATACGAAGCTGCTCTACTACTATCAGAACCGCACCGCGCACATTCCTGTCGAGGCGCAATCGTGAAGCGCGCGGATACCGTCGGCATCATCGGCGCGGGCTCGTTCGGCACAGCGCTCGGCTCGGTGCTCGCGCGCGCCGGTCGGCGTGTCGTGATCTGGTCGCGCGATCCGAGCGTTGTCGATTCGATCAACAAGACGCGGCGCTGCCCGCGCTTGCCCGATGCCCAGCTGCCCGAGCCGCTCGAGGCGACTGCCGATCCGCGACGCGTCGCGGCCGAGGCGCGCTTTCTCGTGATGGCGGTGTCGTCGAAGGACGTCCGCGATCGCGCGAAGGAGCTCGGCAACTTCCTCGACGGCAGTCACATCGTGGTCCACGCGATCGGTGCGCTCGCTGCGCCGAATAACGACCGCGTCTCGGAGGTCCTGCAGGAGGGCCTACCGACGCTCAAGCTCGGCGCGATCGCCGGCCCCGCGCTGCCTGCGGATCTAGCGGTCGGCGAATTTTCGTCGACGGTCGTCGCGTCGAACTTCGAGGAGGTCGTGAGCGAAGCGCGCAGACTTCTCAACGCACCACCGGTCTTGCGGGTCTATCGCTCGAAGGATCTCGCCGGCGTCGAGCTCGCGTCCGCGCTCTCGGGTGCGTACACCGTCGCGCTTGGCATGTGCGATGGCCTCAACATGGGGCCGGGCCCACGCGCCGTGCTGATCACGCGCGCGATCGCCGAATCGTCGCGCCTCGGCATCGCATCGGGTGCCGAAGCGCGCACGTTCGCGGGCCTCGCGGGCCTGGGCAACTTGCTCGTGCGCGGCGCCGAGAATAAGTCGAAGTCGCCCGACTACGAGCTCGGGCGCCGGCTCGCCGATGGCGTTCTCACCGCCGAGACCGCTCGCACCGAGGGCGCGCGCGCCGCGCTTGCTGGTGCCACGCTCGCCGATCGCTTGCGCGTGCGCATGCCCGTGCTCACCGGCCTCGCCGCGGTGCTCGCTGGTCGCGCCGAGCCGCGCGAAGCGGCGCAGCTCATCGGCGATACGGTCGCGGTCGAGGAGTAGTGCGGGCGGCGTTCGTCTTGCTCGCCGCGTGCGCGTCGCATCAGACGCCGCGCAACGAGAAGACGCCCGAAGCCGGCGTTTCGATCGCGCTCTACGCGCAAGACACGACCGCATTCGGCGTCGTCGATGATCGGCGCTGGGTCGAGGTCGCCGGCGATTCGATCATGCTCGCGAACGTCGATCCGGGCGCGGCGCTCGCATCGCTCGTCATCGAGCCAAGCGATCCGGCGCTGCGCATCGGCACGTGCGTGCGCGAGCGATTGCCCGATCCGCCACCGAAAAGCGATCCACCGATCATCCGGCGTATCGAACCGCCGCGCGCCGGTGTGCGGGTGCGCGAACGGCCCGCTGCCGTCGTGCCGATCGAGCCACGCTTCGCGCCCGCCGTGCGTTGCGACGTCAGCGGCAGACCTGGCCGCTACCTCGTGCGCATCGTCTACGTCACGTCGCGCCTCGCGTATCGCGCCCAACACGACGTCGATATCAACACGGGCGGCGCGCGCGTGACCTCGCGCTTTGCGATCGCGACGCCGTACTGGCACGAGCGCGCCGATGTCGTCGTCTACGACGGCGTCCCGGGCGGCGAGCACACGCCGAGCGAGGTCGTGCGCGGCAGCATCGAGCTCGATGGCTCGACGGCCGTGCTCGCGCTCCCGACACGCGACGCCGAAGGCCACGTCCTTCGCGTCTACGACGGCGCCGTCATCGCGAGCGAAGACACGACGGATCCGGCGTGGGGCAAAGACTCGACAGGCGCGATCTGGGTCTCGCTCGAGCTCAAGAAGCTTCGGCTCGCGCCCGGGCCTGTCCACGTCCACCTCGAGCTGCCCGGCGAAGGCATCCGCGAGAGCGATGTTTCTGCGTCCAGTCGCAAAGGCACAGACGACGAGCTGCGCTTGCCGCTCTGGATCGATGAAACGCTGCGCGGAACGCGCCAGCGCGTCGTCGAATATAATGATGGCGCCGCGCTCACCGAGCGCGTGCTGCTCGGCGTCGCGAATCTCGGCGATACGCCGCGCGAGGTGTGGATCGAAGAGCATCTGCGCACCGCCTCGAAGCGCAAGCTCGAGCGCGCGTGGCCGAAGAAGCCGATCGCCGTCGGCGATATCCTGCGCAGCAAGCTCGATGCAAAGCCGGGCCGCATCGAGCGCACCGGCTACACGCTCGAGTACGAGTTCTAGTTCGCGAGCGAGAACGTGTAGCGATTGACCGAGCCCATCACGGCGGGTCTGACTTCAAAGATGTAATCGCCTGCCGTGATCGTCGGGCACGGTGGCGCGATCGTGCTCGGGCACACGATGCGCTCCATGCCGGTGATCGATGTCGAGCCGACGATGAACGTGCCGTCGCCATGGTAGAGGCGCAGATCGAGATCGCCGGTCGGCGTCATCTCGTAGCGCACCTCGATCGTAAGCATCGTTTCGTTCGTGACGGTGAACTTGTAGAAGTCGTGGTCCTCGGGCGTCTGCGGACAGATCGCTGCCGGGCCTGTATCGGTGAGCGCGATCATGGCGGGCGTCGTGACCGATTCGTTCGGCTCTTTGTAGTCGCACTCCGCTTGCGAAAACGGCGTGTCGAGGCTGCCGTCGTGCGGGATCGCGTTGTCGGAGAAGTCGAGGAGCAGCGAGCACGCCGGGCAGAGACTCGCGATGGCAACAGCCGCACACTCCCGGAGCATGCGGGCACGCTAGCCGCCGAGTACCAAGAACGTCAAGTATTCTGGCGCACTTAGCTCATGATGCTCGCTTGACCCACGCGGCTTCCAACGCTAGGGTCCCCGCGGCGCATGTACCTGCAAGACCTGATCTTCACGCTCAGCAAATTCTGGGCAGAGCGCGGCTGCGTGATCGAGCAGCCGGTCGATGTCGAGGTTGGCGCCGGTACATTTCATCCGGCCACGTTCTTGCGCGTGCTCGGTCCGGAGCCGTGGAACGCGGCGTTCGTGCAGTTCTCGCGGCGCCCCGCCGACGGCCGCTACGGCGATAACCCGTCGCGCACCGGCGCGTACTACCAGTTTCAAGTCGGGCTCAAGCCGTCGCCGCTGCACGTGCAGGACCTCTACCTCGATTCGTTGCGCGCGATCGGCATCGATACCTCGAGCCACGACATTCGCTTCGTCGAGGACGATTGGGAGTCGCCGACACTCGGCGCGTGGGGCCTTGGCTGGGAAGTCTGGTGCGACGGCATGGAGGTCACCCAGTTCACGTATTTCCAGCAGGCCGGCGGCATCGATCTGCTGCCGGTCACCGCCGAGCTCACGTACGGGCTCGAGCGGCTGTGCATGTACCTGCAGGGCGTCGACAGCATGTTCGACCTCAAGTGGGATCGCCACGTCACGTACGGACAGCTGCGCCATCCGTGGGAAGTGCAGTACTCGACGTATCACTTCGAGGAGCTCGATCCCGAGCTCGCGTTTCGCAACTTCGACAGCTTCGAGCGCGAGTGCAATCGCCTGCTCGCGCGCGGGCTCGTGCTGCCGGCGTACGAGTTCTGCATGAAATCGAGCCATGCGTTCAACTCGCTCGACGCGCGCGGCGCGATCAGCGTCACCGAGCGCCAGCGCTTCATGGGCCGCGTCCGCGCGATGGCGCGCGCGTGCGCGCACGAATACGTGAAGTCGCGCGCGAAGCTCGGCTTCCCGCTGTTGCCGAAGGCGATCGGCGCGGCGGCGCAAGCCGCGTTCGACGCTGCCGCCGAGGCCGGCGTCAATGCGGCCGCGCTCGCAGCGGCGCGCGTTGTCGTGCCGCACGCAGAGGAGCTGCCGCATGCCGGCTGATCTGTTGTTCGAGATCGGCTGCGAGGAAATTCCGGCGAAGTTTCTCGCGCGAGCGCTCGCCGAGTGGCCCGCTGCCGTCGAGCAGAAGCTCACCGCCGCGCGGCTGACGTTCACAAGTGCGACCGCGCTCGGCACGCCGCGCCGGCTCGCGGTGATCGTCAAAGGCGTCGCAGATCGTCAGCCCGATCTCGACGAGGAAGTCGTCGGCCCGCCCGTCACCGCCGCGTTTGCCGCCGATGGCTCGCTGACAAAAGCGGGGCAGGGCTTCGCCGCGAAGAACGGCGTTGCACCCGAATCGCTCGCGAAGAAGGAAGTGCCGGGCAAGAAGGGCATGTACGTCGTCGCGAAGCGCCACGTGCAAGGCGGCGAGACGCGCGCGCTCCTGCCGCAGCTATTGGCGGATCTCGCCGCCGGCATTTCGTGGCCGAAGTCGATGCGCTGGGGCTGGAGCGAAACGACATTCGTGCGGCCCGTGCAGTGGCTCGTTGCGCTGTTCGGCGGCGAGGTGATCGCGTTGTCGTGGGCCGGCATGACGGCGGGGCGCAAGACGCGCGGTCATCGCTTCCTCGCGCCGGGCTGGATCGAGCTCGCGAGCGCCGACAAATACATCGAGACGCTCGGCGCCGCGTATGTCGTCGTCGAGCCCGAGCGTCGCAGCAATCTCGTTCGCGCCGAGCTCGCGCGGCTCGAGCAGGAGACGGGCTTTCGCGTGCGCCCCGATGAAGCGCTGCTCGCCGAGGTGATCCATCTCGGCGAATATCCCGCCGGCGTCAGCGGCGGCTTCGATCCGGCGTACCTCGAGGTGCCCGAAGAGATCATCGTGACCGCGATGCGCACGCACCAGCGCTACTTCGCGATGGAAGATGCGAACGGCAAGCTCGCACCGCGCTTCGCGACGATGATGGCAACGATCGTCACGGATAAGAGCGTCGTCGCGAAGGGCAACGAGACGGTGCTCGCGGCGCGCCTCGCCGACGCGAAGTTCTTCTTCGCCGAAGATCGCAAGAAGACGTTCGACGAATGGAACGCAAAGCTCGCCGCCGTCGTGTTTCAGGCCAAGCTCGGCGATCGCGCGAAGACGATCGGCAACAAGATCGATCGCATGGTCGCGATCGTCGATGCAGTCGGCGGCTCCGCGGTCGCGAAGAAAGCGGCGCGCTACTGCAAAGCGGATCTCGCGTCGCACGCGGTCGGCGAGTTTCCCGAGCTGCAAGGCGTGATGGGCAAGCACTACGCGCGGCTCGCGGGAAACGGCGATATCGCCGACATCGTCGAGCAACACTGGTGGCCAAAGGGGCAGGGTGCCGAGGTGCCGAAGACCGACGACGCCGCGTTCGTCGCGATCGCCGATCGCATCGATACCGTCGTCGGCTGCTTCGCCGTCGGCCTCGAGCCGAGCGGCTCGGCCGATCCGTTTGGCTTGCGCCGCGCCGCGATCGGCATCTGGCAGATCCTGCTCGATCGCGGCTGGGGCGATCGGTTCGCGCAGCTCGTCGATGCCGCGAAGGCGGCGCTCGCGAACCAGGGCGTCACGCTCAAGAGCGACAAGGCGCTCGACGAGTTTTTCAAAGCGCGCCTGCGCGGCATCCTCGTCGATCAGGGCATCCCGCCGCAGGATGCCGATGCAGCGCTCGCGCAAGACTTCCGCGATCCCGTCGACGCGCGCGCACGCGCACTCGCGTGCGCGAAGATCTCGAAGGAAGCGCGCGAGGTGTTCAAGCGCGTCGCGAACATCCTCGACGATGCGCGCGCGAAGAAGATCGCGATCGGCAGCACGCCTGATCCGAGCAAGTTCGTCGCGCAGGTCGAGCGCGATCTGCACGCGGCGATCGATGAAGCGCGCAAGCGCGAGACCGCAGCGCGCGACAAGCGCGACTACGCGGCGGTGTTCGAATCACTCGAGCGTCTACGACCCACCGTCGCGGCGTTCTTCGATCGCGGTGGCGTCATGGTGATGGATCCCGATCCCGCGTTGCGCGACAACCGGCTCGCGCTGCTCTACTGGTTCATCTCTCCGTACATGGCGATCGCCGATTTCCGTCTCCTCGGAGGTGCGGCATGAAATGGGTCCGTCAATTCGGCGGCGGCTGGGCCGAAGGCCGCGCGAAAGACAAAGCATTGCTCGGCGGCAAGGGTGCCAACCTCGCCGAGATGGCGCAGCTCGGCTTGCCCGTGCCGCCCGGCTTCACGATCACGACGGAAGTCTGCCGCCACGTGATGGAGAACGGCGCCGGCAATTATCCCGATCCGCTATCGACCGAAGTCGAAGACAGCGTCGCGCGCATCGAAGACCTCACGAAATGCAAATTCGGCGACGACAAGACGCCGCTCTTGCTCTCGGTGCGCTCGGGCGCGCCCGCATCGATGCCCGGCATGATGGACACCATCCTGAACCTCGGGCTCAACGACACGACCGTGCTCGCGCTCGCCGCGCAGTCGGGCAGCGCGCGCTTTGCGTGGGACTGCTATCGACGCTTCGTCGCGATGTACGCCGAAGTCGTGATGGGCGTCGCGCCAAAGACAGAATCCGACGAGCCGCCGTTCGACGGCATCCTCGATCAGATCAAGATCAAGCATCGCGCGAGCCGCGATCAGGATCTCACCGAAGCCGCGCTGCGCGACACCGTCGCCGCGTTCAAGGCGAAGACGCGCGAGATCAGCGGCATGCCGTTTCCCGACGACGTGCACAACCAGCTGTGGGGCGCGATCGGCGCCGTCTTTCAGAGCTGGAACAATCCGCGCGCTGATGTCTACCGCAAGCTCAACAAGATCCCGGCGACGATGGGTACCGCCGTCAACGTGCAGGCGATGGTGTTCGGCAACCTCGGCGATGACTGCGCGACGGGCGTCGCGTTCACGCGCAACCCCTCGACGGGCACGGCCGAGCTCTACGGCGAGTTCTTGACGAACGCGCAAGGCGAAGATGTCGTCGCCGGCGTGCGCACGCCCGAGCCGCTGCCCGAGCTCGCGAAGAAGCTTCCCGCCGCGCATGGCGAGCTCGTCCGCATCGCGAAGCTCCTCGAGGATCACTACCGCGACATGCAGGACCTCGAGTTCACGATCCAGAAGGGCCAGCTGTTCATGCTGCAGACCCGCAATGGCAAGCGCACGGGCAAGGCGATGGTGAAGGTCGCCGTCGATCTCGTCGCCGAGCAGAAGATCTCGCCGAAGGAAGCGGTGCTGCGCATCGATCCGGCCAAGCTCGACGAGGTTCTCCATCCAACGATCGATCCGAAGTCGCGGCCGACGTCGATCGCGAAGGGGCTGCCCGCATCGCCGGGCGCCACGATCGGCCGCGTCGTGTTCACCGCGAACGCGGCGCAGGACTGGGCGAACAAAGGCGAGCACGTGATCCTCGTGCGCACCGATACGTCGCCTGAAGATATCCACGGCATGAAGGCGGCCGTTGGCATCCTCACGGCGCGTGGTGGCCTCACGAGCCACGCCGCTGTCGTCGCGCGCGGCATGGGCAAGTGCTGCATCACCGCGTGTAGCTCGCTGCGCGTCGATGCGGCGAAGAAGCAAGCCGCGTTTCTCGGCGGCGGCAAGGAGCACAAGATCAAAGAGGGCGACACGCTCACGCTCGATGGCTCGACGGGCGAAGTGTTCGTCGGCAAGGCGCCGCTCGTGCCGGCGCAGCTCGGCTCCGAGCTCGCGCAGCTGATGGAGTGGGTCGATCAGTATCGCAAGCTGCGCGTGCGCACGAACGCGGACACGCCGATCGACGCGAAGACCGCGCGCAGCTTCGGCGCCGAAGGCATCGGCCTGTGCCGCACCGAGCACATGTTCTTCCAGCCCGAGCGCCTGCTCGCCGTGCGCGAGATGATCCTCGCGAGCGACGAGAAGGGCCGCCGCGCCGCCCTCGCGAAGATCCTGCCGATGCAGCGCGGCGACTTCGCCGAGCTGTTCCGCGAGATGAACGGCCTGCCGGTCACGATTCGCCTGCTCGATCCGCCGCTGCACGAGTTCTTGCCGCACAGCCAGGCCGAGATCGAAGAGGTCGCGAAGGACATCAAGGCGTCGCCGAGCTCGATCGCGGCGAAGGTTGCCGAGCTGACCGAGGCGAACCCGATGCTCGGTCATCGCGGCTGCCGGCTGGCGATCACGTATCCCGAAATCTACGAGATCCAGGTCCAGGCGATCGGCGAAGCGGCGGCGCAGGTCGCGGGCGACGGCATCTCCGTCCACCCGGAGATCATGATTCCGATCGTCATGGTGCCCGAGGAGCTGCGAAGACTGCGCGCGCTCGTCGCCGCGACGATGGATCGCGCGCTGGGGAGCGCGAAGATCCCGTACACGATCGGCACGATGATCGAGCTGCCGCGTGCGTGTGTCGTCGCCGATCAGATCGCCGAGCACGCAGACTTCTTCTCGTTCGGTACCAATGATCTCACACAGACGACGTTCGGGCTGTCGCGCGATGATGCCGGGCGCTTCTTGCCGTCGTATATCGATGCCGGCGTGTTGCCAGCCGATCCATTTGCCGTACTCGATGCCGAAGGCGTTGGGGCTCTGATCGAGCTCGGCGTCCGCGGCGGCCGCGCGACGAAACCCGACCTCAAGGTCGGCATCTGCGGCGAGCATGGCGGCGAGCCTAGCTCGGTCGAGTTTTGCCACCGAGCGGGGTTCGATTATGTCTCCTGCTCGCCGTTCCGGGTGCCAATCGCCCGGGTTGCCGCCGCGCGGGCGGCTCTCCTCGGGGACAAGCCGTGATCCAGACCCCACATTTGCAAGCAACACTTTGCCGCCCAGGCCGGTCGAAGCCGTTACCCATGCGGAGCATCTGCATCCCGCTAGTTGTGGCAGGTTGCACCGCCTCGGCCGAGGAAGTTCGCCCGCCCGCGGACCAACTGTTCTTCCCGACCGGCGCGGCAGTCTCGCCCGACGATAATTTCCTGTTCGTCGCGAACGCGAACTCCGAGTTGCGCTACGACTCGGGATCGATCTCGGTCATCAACCTCAACACGGTCGAGAGCTACGTCAACGACTGGGAGACGAGCGGCACGTACCCCGATGGCTGCACCCCGGATCCGGATCGGCGCGAGACGCTGCAGTGTCCCGAGGCGTTCTTCTTGTTGCCCGAGGCGAGCGCGCGCGTCGGCAACTTCGCGACCGACATCGCGGTGCAAGATACCGGCGGCGGCACGCTACGCCTGATCGTCCCGACGCGCGGCGATCCATCCGTTGCGTGGCTCGATTGGGATGGCCAGAAGCTGTACTGCAGCTCCGGTGAGGGATTCGCGCTATGCGACGAGGCGCATCGCCTCTCGTACATCGGCAATGATCCGGACCTCGGGTACATGCCCGACGAGCCGTTCGATGCATTCGCGGATTCGGCGGGCCAGTTCGCCATCATCACGCACCTCACGAGCGGCGCAGTCACGTTGATCGATTCGCCTGTCGGCAGCAACGCGGTGATCGCCGACGTCGTGAGCGGTCTGTTCTTGCCCGATCCGCTGACCGGGCTGCGCGGCTCGACGGGCGTCGCCGGCCGGCTGCCGAACCAGCCCAACGACATCGTCTATATCGGCAGCCGCAACGAAGACCGCGTCCAGATGATCACGATCGGTCGCCCGGTCAACGGCTCGCGGCCGTACATCATCCCCGGCAACTACTTCTTCTTGAACCTCGTCGGTGCCGCCGCTGGTGGCTCGAGCGATTCGCGCAGCATCGCGTTTTCGCCGACGGGCGATCGCATGTATCTCATCAATCGCAGACCGCCGAGCGTGCAGATCTACGACACGTCGCTCGGCGCCACGGGCTTTCCGAAGAACGTCGGCCTCGGCGCGACCGATGTCTGTCGCCAGGCATCGACGCTCGCCGTGCTCGATACCGGCGAAGGCGAGCGCGCGTACGTCACGTGCTTCCAGGATGGTCAGCTCTACATCGTCGACCCGCGTGGGCTTGGATCTGTCGAAGATATCGTGCTCGTCGGGCGCGGGCCGTATTCGGTCGTCGCGGCGCCGTCGCGCAAGAGGGTGTACGTAACGAACTTCCTCGAGGACACGGTCGCCGTGATCGACGTGTCACCGACATCGACGCGCTACAACCGCGTCGTGCTGCGGATCGGCGACGTGAGGCCGCTATGAAGCGCGTCGCACTCCTCGTGGCGCTCGTCGCCTGCAACGACACGACGCAAAACGCGCCGACGCAGCTCAATCTCGATCGCCCCGTCGACATCGCGTTCGCGTGCTACGGCGGCTTGCGTCTCACCGAAGGCGGCGCCGGCGCCGCGGATCAAAAAGTCATCATCGGCGCACAGCCGGTGCAGAGCTGCGTGATCGAATCGGGCGCGCAGGTCAACGGCAAGAAGCCGATGCCGCCCGGCCAGGAAGACATCACCGGCGCGACGAACGTGCCGAGCACGTCGTGGTACGCGTTCATCCTGCAGTCGGGCCCGGGTACCGTTGCGCTCGCGCGCTTCGAGACGAAGCCGTCGACGAGCTTCGGTGGCGGCGACGTTCAGGTCCTCGACGCCGATCCGCTGACGCCGGGCAAGAACAGCATCAGCGTCGGCGAAAATCCGATCGCGATCGCGACCGATAAGATCGGCTGCTTCGAAGTCATCGCGAACCAAGGCTCGTGCGACATCTCGGAGCTCGCCGTCAACAGCGTGTTCGAGGCCGAGCCTGTCGTGAATCGCCTCGAGGTCAAGAACGCGAGCGGTATCCCCATGCGCGCGCGGCCGTCGGCGATGGCGTTCGAGCCAGGCGGCGGCATCATCGGCAAGAACTGGGGCACGGCCGACGCGCCGAACAGCTGTCCCGCGCAGGCGACGGGCCTCGCGTACATGGCGTATCCGAACTGTCACCTCGTCGCCGGCGTCGATGTCTCGACGGGCACGATCGTCACCGGCATCCAGTTCGATGCGATGGGCGTGCCGTCGGTCGTCGACGGCAACGTCACGTGTCCTGCTGAGTGCGATGGCGCGCCGACCACCACGGGCGTTCGGCCCGTGGCGCTCGATCTCGAGCTCGATCCGCGCACGGGACGCGCGCTGCTCGCGATCGGTTCCGACAACTCGAACGTGCTCACGGTATTCGAGCTCGATAACCAGACGTTCCTGCCGCTCTCGGCGCTGCCCGCAGTGCCACTCCTCGATACGACCACGACCGGCCGCCTCGGCATCACGTCGATCGCGATCTCGCCGCTGATCGGTATCGGCGGCGGTGATGGCTTCCGCGGCACGATCGAAGACGAAGGCACGACCGGCGGCGATCATCAGTTCGTCTACTCGGTCACGACCGACGGTACCGTTCGCGTCGTCGATCTCACCGGCGGCGCGCCGCGCGAATGCGACACGCAGGTCGATCCGCGATATCTGCATGAGGGTCGCCCGGTCAGCGAGCTCGCATGCATGGGAGTCGGCGCCGCGACCACGCCACCGCGTCGCGCAAACGCGAAGGGCCCGGGCATCGAGCTGATCGCCGATGCGATACCGACGAGCGTCGATGTGTTCTTGATCGGCGAGGGCGTCGAGTACGTCGGCGATGTCGATCCCAAAGTCATGATCGGTTACTTCGGCGTGATCACGGCGATGAACGGTCAGACGTACATCTTCAACATCGACGATGATCATCAGATCGACTTCATCAGCGATGCGCCTGGCATTCGGCTCGGCGCGCCGCCGCCGCTCGTTATTCCGCATCAGCTGCGCGATGCAGTTCCGAGTCGTGGCATGGTCGCTGAAGAGGGCGGTGTCTTGCGCTGCGATGATCCGGGCCCTGATCCCGACGCGCAATCGGGCGCCGCGGGCGGGCCGCGCAGCGCGACGGCGCCGGTGCGTACGGTGCCGAGCGGCGTGATCGCGCAAGAGAAGCTCGGCAACCTGCCGCTGATCCGTCAGGTCACGTGCCCCGGGCCGGACCATCTACCGGTCTCCGAGCTGTTCTTCAGCGCGCCCGTCGAAGTGCGCACGTCGGTGTTCCCGGATCTGCGCGGCCTGCGCGGTGACGAGACCTGGACGTTGACGTGGGAAGGCTCGCTCTCGCTCGACAAGGCGGATACCGCGATCGATGGCCCGTCGGTGCGGTCGAGCCAGATTTTCGTCGACGGCTTCGGCATGCACCTCGTCGATCAGACGCGGCCGTTCTGCGATGCCGGCGTCGAGAACTGGGACATCGTGCAGCTGCGCGGCTGCGATCCTTCGCTCGGCGATGCGGGCTGTCCCGCGGGCTACACCTGCTACGTCCATCCGCAGAGCCAGGTCGCCGGCCTGGGCGCGTGCATTCAGTCGAACGAAGCCGAGCGGCTGCAGAACGCGTGTGCGCCGTTCTTGAAGTCGTTGCGTCGCTTCACGGTGGCGACGACCAAGAGCGGCGATCTCCGCCTCTTGCCGCGCAAATACGTGCTCCGTACGACACCGCTCAGCGGCTGCGTCGACGACGCGCAGTGCCAAGCGCTCGCGGACTACGCGATCAAGAACAACAGCCCGACAGACCCGGTCGACGACATGACGCCGGCCGATACTCACACGTGGACGTGTCAGGCCGATCCGGATCGCGCGCCGCTCGGCGGCACCGGCAACCGCTGCATCATGAGCTGCGAGACCGATACCGATTGCGCGGGCGGCACCGTCTGCCAACCCAATCCGAGCTCGCCGCGTGGCGGCTTCTGCATGGAAGGCGTCATTCCACCGCAGGCGTGCGTGAACGCGGCGCAACGCTACGAGCTACGGGCAGGGCAAGCGTTCGCGCTCGTCGGCGGACGAACCGGGTACCTGCACTCGATCGTGCTCGATCCGGCGACCGATGCGTGCGTGAAGGATCCGAACGCAAACCCGTACCTCGTGAGTCGCGTGCCGCTGACCGCGGCGCCGTGTGATCCGACGGCGGACCCGCTGACGGGCCTCAAGCCGGACCTCACGTTCGAGCCGAACCCGTGCCAGCTCACCGTCGATCAGACCGAGTACCAGCTCAACTATCAGCCAAACTCGTGCTCGCTCGCGACGCCGAGCACGACCATCATCACGCGGCCGGCGACGGCGATTCGGATCCGCACGCGCGGCATGAACCTCACGCTCGTCGACCCGACCTATCCAGGTGACGCGCGGTGCAACGGTGATCGCGGCGGCTCGTTCGGCGATGTTCCGCTCGTACCGCCGGGCTTCCAGCTCGGCTTCCGGCAGGTCGCCGGATTCTTGCCGTTCACGCTCGGCATCCAGCCGAGCTTCCCGATCAAGGTCGTGCGCGGTCCCACGCAAAGCATCTGGGTTATCGACGAGGGCGATTACCTCTCGACGTCGATCACGACGCCATCCACGCGCGGCAAAGTGTTCCGAATCGAGTCGCGCGCGATGAACGTCGTGAACCTGCTCGAATGATCAGGCGCGTGGCGATTTGTTGCCCGCACGCTCCGCGCCGTCGACGCTTGCGTCATGTCGCGCGAGTCCGAGCTGTACAAGGACAAGATCGAGGTTAGCCTCGACGGTCGTCAGATCTTTTATTTGTTCTTCGGTGGGGCCGTCATCGTCGGGCTCGTGTTCGTGCTCGGCGTGATGGTTGGAAGGCGCGTCGAAGCACGCGGTCATGTCGATCAGCCACGCGCATCCGCGGCTGTCGATCCACTCGCTGCGCTCGATCGTCTCGAGGGCGGCAACGGCCTATCGTTTCAAGGCACGCTGCGCGGCGGCGAGACGCCGACGAGTGATGTCGAGAAGACGATCGCTGCGATGAAGAAGAAGAGCGAGAAGGACAAGAAGGTCGACGGCAAGAAGGACGACAAGAAGGTCGAGGAGAAGAAGCTCGACGAGAAAAAGCTCGACGAGAAGAAGCCGGACGACAAGAAGGCCGACGAGAAGAAGGCCGAAGAGAAGAAGCCAGAAGAGAAGAAATTCACGCTGCAGCTATCGTCGTTCCAGGACAAGAGCGAGGCGCAGGCGTACCTCGAGTCGATCAAATCGGCCGGCTTTCAGCCGTACGTGAGCGAAGGTGCCGTCGATGGCAAGCAGTACTACCGCGTGCGCGTCGGTTCCTATCGCACGATGGATGCGGCGAACAATGCGAAGGCCGACGTCGAGAAGGCGACGAAGAAGTCGGCCGTCGTGATGAAGCTCTGATCTCGGGTTACGACGGGCGCGTCACGCGCACGCGCCATGGCTCGCGGTCGAGCCCGCTGAAGCCAGTGAGGTACTGCTCCTCGCCATCGACGATGATCGCCATCGCGCCGCGCTCGTCGGGGATGCCGTGGATCGGCGTGACGCTGTGCGCGTGACAGTGCAGGCGCAGCACGCTGCCCGCGGTCACGAGCGCGATCACGGGTGATAGCGGATGGCTGATGACCGCATCGATCTGCGCGCCTGCGTCGTGCTGGAACGGCCGGCTATCCGAGAGGCGATAGACGACGATCGAATCGCCGTTCTCGCGCATCGCCCAGAGATGGCCGAACGCAGCGCCGAGCACGCGCGGCGGCGGCGGCAACGGCCACTGCGGACGCGACAGCGGCCGACACGACGCTGCATCGAATACTTCGAGCTTGCGGCGCAACAGGAACAGGAAGCGATCGCGCTCGAGGCCGACGACGCGCTCGATCGGGCCCTCCACATCGGGCAGCTGCGACGACAGCGCGTGACCGGCGCTGCGCACGAACAGCGCATGCAACGCGTTTGGCGAGACGACCGCGAAGAACGGGCCGGTCGTCGCGACGAGTCGCGCCGGGACCTCGAGGGCGAGCTGCGTCGCCGGAACCAACGTCGGCGGCGCTGCCGCGTCGGTCGTCGACGGCGGAAGATACAGCTCGACCGATCCGCCCGTGCTCGTGCGCGACATGATCGCGAGGGTCGTCGGCGGCCCGACGAGCGCGAAGTCGATGTCGTCGCTCGCGAGCTCGACGCGAGCCGCGATCGTGCGGCAGCGTTCGAGCAGCGCGATCGTGCGCCCCTCGCGAGCGGCGGCCCACATCGCGTCGTCGCTCGTCGCGAGCGCGAGCGTTTTCACACCGCCATCCAACGTCGTCGCGTGCGCGACCGTCATTTTTTCGCGAAGCCGCGAATGATCTCGACAAGGCCGTCGAGCACCTCCGGCTGATCCTTGAGCTGCGGTTGGCCCGGCATCATCGCGCTCTTGCCGACGGCCTGGCCGCCTTGCAGAATGATCTTCTTGAGATCGTCGTCGGTCACGCTCGCCTGCCACGCTGCATCGGTGTAGTTGCGCGGCTTGGGATTGAGGTTCTCGGCGGCGGGACCGTTGCCTTCACCCGTGGTGCCGTGGCACGTCGCGCACACGGTCGCGAACATCTGTTGCGCGCGCGTCTTGGCGCTCGCTGCTTTGCGCGCGCCGGGGCCCGATTCAGTCGGCGCATTCGGCGCACCGCTCGAGGGCGGCGGCGGCTCGGTGTTCTTGCCGCACGCTTGGACGACGATGAACAGAGCTGCTGCGATGAACATCCGCATGTCGCGCATCTTACTCGTACGGGTTCTTGCGATGCCAGGCGCGCTGCACGGTCGCGCCTTTGACATGCAGCCGCAGCTCGTAGATCCCGGTCTCGCCGTCGCAGTCGAGGTCACCAACAGCGCGCAACAGCGCGGACTGGCCGTCGGGATCGGGCAGGTACTGATACGTGTAGCGATACTCGCCGTCGATGGAGAAGCCGAGCTCGCGCCAGCCGGGCGCGATCCACGTCAGCATGTCGGGGCGGCACGTGCCGCCGACCTCGCAGCAGCCGGGCAGCGGTGTCGGGCCGGCGGGCGTCGGTGGCACCTTGCCTGTCACGGCGACGATCGTCGAGACGCGATCGGCGAGGTGCTCGAGCAGGCTCGTCGCTTCGCGCGCCTGATTCTTCGCGGTGCACGATCGCTTCGCGGCGGGACACGTCGCGATCGCGCAGAGCGCGAGCAGCGTCAGGATCCAGCGCAGGCGACGACCCAACATGGGCGCCGCACTCTATCCGATCGCGGCGGTCGCTGGGACCCCGATCTTGGCCAGTGATCGTCAGCAGTTCGAAGCGTGCGATGATGGGGTGATGCGGCCCGTGGCGATGGCATGTGTGCTGTGCGCGCGCCGGAGAAGATTCATACGCACGACGCTCCGCGCGGCAAAGGCTCGCTCGTGCGCTCCGAGCCGGTCGCGCCCGATGAGCTAATGCACGTGAGGTGCACCAGGTACGTATCGCCGAACGGCGCGCAGAAGGTGTTCGCGCGCCGCGGCTGGCAGACGCGCGTGACAAACGCGTATCACATGGGCTGCTACGCGGCGCTGCCGGCGCTGCGGATCGCGAGTGGCTTTGTCGCGACGGGCGCCGAGCGCGTCGATATCGCGCGCTCGCACCGGGTGGTCTCTTCTTCTTTCACACATTCAATCGCAACTGGCTCGCGAATTTGATCGTGATCAAAGGCGTCGAGCTGTTCGTGAAGAACGCGCCGAAGGATCTGCACGTGCTGCGCATGTTCGTGACCGGCAAGGTCGGCGACGATTTCGCGTTCACGTTCACGCGCTCGACGCAGCTCGGCTTCACCGGAATCGCGCGGAAGTCACGCCGACAGCTTGCCGAACGTGGGTACGGTATCGAGCACTCGCAGCACGTTGCCGCCGAGCACTTTCTCGAGCACGCGCGGCGGGATGCCTCGCCGCGATAACGCGACCGTGAGATTCGGGATCGCCGCGATGTCCTCGAGCCCTTCGGGCGGCACGACGAATCCGTCGAAGTCGCTGCCGAGCGCGGGCACGTCTTCGCCGGCGACA
>Ga0070698_100003524_pt1 | contig 17224 bp, 12 predicted proteins | sample KBSK1502metaG_FD_65477 | JGI IMG/M metagenome (GOLD analysis project Ga0070698, IMG submission 65477) | Corn, switchgrass and miscanthus rhizosphere microbial communities from Kellogg Biological Station, Michigan, USA - KBS K1-50-2 metaG | ecosystem: Host-associated > Plants > Roots >...
GCCCATTTTCAACGCAACCCCATGGGCCGCGGCCAGTTGGCTGTTTTTCCGCGTTGCTCGCTCGACCCGTATCGATTCAGATATGGGCGCTTCGCTCGCGCCTTGAAAAACAGCCAACTGACCTGCGGCGAAACCAAAGGGATTTAGGAGACGGTGCACTGGGTGAAATGCCTTGATCGCTAGCTCAATTCTTTCTATACAAAAAACAAAGGACCCCCCATGAAAATAGCCATTTCCTGTCTTGTAACGTTTTTCTTTTCCACAGTCGTACAAGCCGCGCCGACTGAACTTACCTATTGGGATTTTCTCGGTGGCGGCGACGGAGTACGAATGAAACAAATCGTGGGAGAATTTAACAAGGGCCAAAGCGAGATCCACATCAACGAGTCGACTCTCACCTGGGGTGAGCCATTTTATACCAAGGTTCATACGGCGGTGGTCTCTGGCGAAACACCTGACGTCATGACCTACCATCTATCGCATTTTCCTGCCGGCATCACATCTAAGGACCTTAGACCCATAACAACAGAGGAACTTGCGCAAGCCGGTCTCAAAGCCTCGGACTTCCAAAAGTCATTGATAGACAGGTCCCTGGAGCTTAGCAAAACATATGGAAAGACGGACCAACTGTTCGGCGTCCCACTCGATATTCACACGATAGTCTTATACTACAATAAGACGGCGCTCCAGAAAGCCGGCCTGCTCGATGCCGATGGAAAACCGAGCGGCATCGACAACATCGAGTCATTTACCAAAATGTTAGCCGCAGTTAAGGCCAAAACCCACTTAATTCCCATAGCGTGGTCGGGCACGACCTCAGAGGATCCCGCATCCTGTTGGCGTCTTTGGTACACCTTTTTCAAACAGCAGAACGGCGATTTCTTGAAGGACGGTCAGTTATCCTTCGAAAACGTCGCGGATCAAGGAAGTAAAGCACTGCAGGTGATAGCGGGCTGGGCGAAGGATGGACTGATTCCGAAGAATACGACCTATCCTTCAATGGTGGCGCTGTTCACCGCAGGTCGCGGCGTTTTCATGATCAATGGCAACTGGGAAGTGCCAACCCTGGTTGATCTGCAAAAACAAAGTAAGCTACCGTTTGAGTACGGCATCCTACCGTTTCCAAAACTATTCGACAATCAAGATACCTGGGCCGATTCCCACCAGTTGGCGATCCCAAACAATCAGAAGGCTCCAGCGTCTTCGGAAAAAGTCGCGGCGGCACTGAAGTTTATCGCCTATGTCGTTAAGCAAGTGACTTGGGCAGGTGGTGGTCACATCCCAGCCTACCTCCCCGTTCAAGAGAGCGATGCCTACAAAGAGATGTCGCCGAATAACCAATATAGCGCTGGCGCGGCAAAAGATGTCGTATTCGAGCCCAGTTTACAATTGTTTGGTGTGGGCAGCCCGAGCTTTGGCGCGATAAGCAATTTCCTGATCCCGGCCATAAACGGGCAATTGCCTGTCGATAAAGGACTCAGTCAATTCACTGGCGAACTGCAAAAGTTTGCGAAGCAACAGCAGTAGGGCGACCCGGGAGGGTGGTTTTTCTGCTATGACGAAAGCTCAGCTAAACGGCCAACGGACGCTGCGCCGAAAGGGCTTGCCGATTGGCTGGGTTTTCGTCGCTCCCTTTCTCTTCTTTTACGGGGTGTTTTTGATTTATCCCGCAATCCAAGTTTGCTATTTGAGCTTAACTAACTCGGATATCGCAGGCCAAGGAGGCTTTGTCGGCCTGCGAAATTATGTCGAGTTAATGCGTGACCAGGATTTTTGGGCTTCGGTGGGGCATACGTTATACTTCATTGTTTTGACGGTGGTGCCAAATACCGCTGTCGGGTTTTTTTTGGCTCTACTGGTGGTTCGTTTGAAACGATTGCGACTACCTATCCTATCGGCGTTTTTTTTGCCTTTCGTCCTGCCGGTGAGCGTCGTGACGACTGCCTCACTGTGGATTCTCGACACCAATTTCGGAATTATTAACTATCTGTTTGGAACTTCGATCGCCTGGTTTCAGGATCCGATTTGGGCGATGCCGGCCGTAGCCGCCGTCACAATCTGGTGGACCGTCGGGTTTAATATGCTTCTCTTTATCGCCGGCCTGCAAAACATTTCGCCCGATCTCTATGAAGCTGCTGCGCTAGATGGAGCGAACGCTCTCCAACAGTTTATTAATATAACCTGTCCGCTGATCTGGCCGGTAGCGAGCTTGGTGTTGGTCCTCCAACTCATCGCGCAATTCAAGATTTTTGACCAGGTGTATCTTTTAACGCAGGGGGGACCATATAATTCCACGGTGGTCGTCCTCCTCTACATGTATCGACAGGCATTTCAGCTGAATCGGGGCGGCTATGCTTCCGCTGTAGCCATCGTGCTGGTAGTGATCATGTTAATGATATCGGCCATACAATTCCGACTCCTGCAGGGAAGGCGTACAAAATGAAAAAGAAACGTATTTCGACATTAGCGTTGGTTTGCACCGGACTGACGGTGATTATGGCTTTAGCGTGGCTTTTTCCCGTATACTGGATCGTCGCCACTGCTTTAAAAAGCGAAACAGAAACCATCGCGCTGCCGCCTTCTTTCGTGCCGTTTCCGCCGGATTTTGGGGCTTTCATTTATGTGATTCAAAACAGCCCGATCTTCCGCTGGTATCTGAACACCGTCCTGGTGTCGGCAGTGATTACATTTTTTTCCATTTTCTGTGCTTTGATGTGCGCCTACGCTCTTTCCCTTCTCGATTTTAGAGGCAAGGGGCTAATTAATGTGGCGCTTCTGGTAGGGTTCATGCTTCCCTTTGGCGCGATGGCGATCCCGCTGTTTATGCTGATGAACAGACTACATTTTGTAAATGCCTACGCGGGAATCATTCTGCCCCAGATCGCAACGCCCCTATCGGTTATCGTTTTCAAGCGATTCTTCGACCAGGTTCCCATAGATTTCCGCAATGCCGCGGTGATCGACGGGGCAGGTGATTTCCGGATTCTATTTAACATTTATATCCCGCTGAACTGGAGCATTATTTGGGCGATGGCTATCGTCACTTTTATCGGGGCCTGGAACAACTTTTTCTGGCCATTTATCGTCACCAACTCGACTCCGATGCTCACGATTCCTGTCGGCATGACCCAAGTCCAATCCGCCTACGGAGTCGCCTTTGCGAAAACGTCCGCTATCGCCGTCCTGGCCTCCCTCCCGACTGCGGTTGCTTACCTCATCTTCCAGAAGCGGGTGACACAAGGTGTCATGGCAGCAGCCGGCATCAAGTGAACAGCGAGTTTTGCAATCCTATGCCCAAAAAGAACCCCCCAAAATCATGAATCATTCAACCGGTTTTTTTAAACGTCAGGAACCTATCCGCTACCAGGGCCCGGACAGCACTGATCCCCTGGCCTTCCGCTGGTATGATCCAGACCGGCTTGTGCTCGGTAAGAGAATGGCAGACCATTTGCGTTTTTCGGTCTGCTATTGGCATTCCTTCAACTGGCCCGGCACTGATCCGTTCGGCGGCCAAACCTTCGACCGGCCCTGGTTCGGCCCCGGAATGGATCACGCCAGGCTGAAAGCGGATGTCGCCTTCGAACTCTTCACTCTCCTTGGCGTGCCTTTCTTTAGCTTCCACGATCGAGACATCGCGCCCGAAGGCAAGACACTGCAGGAATCGAACAGCAACGTCCGCGCCATTGCGGAGGTCTTTGCGCAAAAGATGCAGGAGATGAAGGTTCGCCTCCTCTGGGGCACAGCAAACCTTTTCTCCAATCGCCGTTTTATAGGGGGTGCCGCCACCAATCCAGATCCTGACGTCTTTGCCTACGCCGCCGCGCAGGTGAAGAACGCCCTGGAGATCACGCACGAACTCGGCGGCGAAAACTATGTGCTCTGGGGCGGGCGCGAAGGCTATGAGACGTTGCTCAACACAGACCTTAAACGCGAGCTCGAGCAACTCGGGCGGTTCCTCAACCTCGTTGTTGAACACAAGCACAAGATCGGCTTCAAGGGTACGATCCTGGTCGAGCCAAAACCGATGGAACCAACCAAGCACCAGTACGATTTCGATGTAGCGACGGTCTACGGGATGCTTAGGGCCTGTGGCCTGGAGAAGGAGGTAAAGACGAATATCGAGCAGAACCACGCCATTCTCGCCGGTCACAACTTCGAGCATGAGATCGCCCTAGCCACCGCGCTTGGCATCTTCGGCTCGATCGATATCAATCGCGGCGACTATTTGACGGGCTGGGATACAGACCAGTTCGCTATGAACATCCCGGAAATGACGCTCGCTCTTTACGAAATCCTCAAGGCCGGCGGCTTCACGACTGGTGGCATGGCTTTCGATGCGAAGATCCGCCGCCAGTCGCTTGATCCCGAGGACCTGCTCTATGCCCATGTCGGATCGATGGACGCGATCGCCCGCGGACTTCTCAATGCCGCCGCCCTGCTCGAAGATGGCTCCCTTAAGAACCATATTTCCAAACGCTATTCCGGTTGGGATGGCGATCTGGGCCGCTCGATCCTGGCAGGCGAGAAGAGCCTCGATGAACTCGCCACCTATGTCCACGAACGAGCCTTGGAGCCCCAGCCGCGCTCCGGCCGCCAGGAATATCTGGAAAGCCTGGTTAACCGCTTCAATTGAGTTCTATCGGTTAGTCGAGTTGTCATTTTTTCTATCTTCCAATAAAAATAGAACATGGACGCTAGCTGGCAGCCGCTCCGACGCGGTCAGGTAACAATTCAAGATGGATTTTGGCAGCGTTGGCGTGACCTCGTCGGAAAAACCACGCTAGCTCACGAGTTCGAGGAAATGCGCGCGGACGGGCACATGGATGCGATGCTTCTGGACCCGAGAATGCACCGCGGCCGCGCGCTCGCCGACCCCTGGGCCGAGGCTGGGTATTGGGGTGGCAGCGTCTTTTGGGATTCCGACCTGGCTAAATGGTTGGAAGCCGCCTCTGCACGCCTCGAGCAAACGCGTGACCCGGCATTGGAGGCGCGTGTCGACGAGGTTATCGGCCTGTTTGAGCGGGCGCAGTTGCCTGACGGCTACATCAACAGCCACATCCTTACCTGGCGCCCGCGGCATCGGTTCAAGAACCTTCGGGACCTGCACGAACTCTATTGCGCCGGGCACCTGATCGAAGCAGCAGTGGTGCACAGCGAGGCGACCGGACAGGACCGCCTGCTGCAGGTCGCAAAGCGCTTTGCCGACAACCTTGTGGCTCATTTCGGTCGTGAGCCAGGCCAAATCCGGGGCTATTGCGGGCACCCGGAGATCGAACTCGCCCTGCTGCGCCTTTATCACGCCACCAAAGAACGTCGCTATCTCGACCTCTGCCGGTATTTCATTAATGAGCGCGGGCAGTCGCCCAACTTCTTCGAGCAAGAAGCGGTTGCGCGCCTGGATATGCGGCCATTCCGGCCCAACCATCCGGGTTCGCCGTACTCCTATATGCAGGCGCACGAACCGGTTCGCGCACAGACCAAGGTCGTCGGGCACGCTGTGCGCGCCATGTACCTGTTCACGGCGGCTGCGGGGTTGGCACTGGAGGACGGCGATGCCGAGCTGTTGGCGACCTGCGAGCGCCTCTGGCAAGACGTGATCAATACAAAGTTGTATATCACGGGCGGGATCGGCTCAGCATCAGAGAATGAAGGGTTCACCCGGGATTACGACCTTCCCAACGAGAATGCCTATGCCGAGACCTGTGCTTCCATTGGCCTCTTCCTCTTTGGACACCGGCTGCTTCAGGCTCAACTTGATGGCCAGTACGGGGATGTGATGGAGTGGGCGCTCTACAACAATATCCTCTCTGGGATCAGCCTCGACGGCCGGAGTTTCTTCTACGACAATCCGCTGGCCAGCTCCGGCAAGCGCCATCGAGTTAGCTGGCCATGGTGGTGCCCCTGTTGCCCACCAAATCTCGCGCGCCTCATAAGTTCCCTTTCTGGCTATCTGTATTCGCAAAAAGTCGATTCGATTGCTATCCACCATTATGTCGGCAGCGAAGCCAGCGCAGGGGACCTGACTCTTCGCGTGCGCAGCGGCTTGCCTTTTGCTGGAGACAACACCGTCGAAGTACAAGCGCAGGCGCGAGTGGAGAAGGCGCTCTTCTTGCGCATACCGGGTTGGGCTGGACGTTACAAGCTCACGCTAAATGGGATGAATTTGACCGCATCGGTAGAAAACGGCTATGCAGCGGTCCGGCGCACCTGGGTCTCCGGAGACCGCGTTGATCTAAATTTCGAGTTGCCGGTCAGGATGAAATTCTGCCGTTATGAAGTCGATCCTAACCGTGGACGGCTCGCACTCACGCGAGGTCCACTCGTCTATTGCCTGGAACAAGCCGATAATGGACCCGAACTGGACGCGGTGACCGTCTCATCGGACGCCGATTTTGCACCCAAGGAGGAGCCCGATTTGCCCGACGGCATTCTCGCACTTTCCGGACCAGGATTCCGCGAACGAACGCGTAGCGATGTCATCTACTCAGACGACCCCCCGGTGAAACAACCGATTAACGTGACCGCGGTGCCCTACTATGCCTGGTGCAACCGGGGAGCCGGCGAGATGCTGGTCTGGATTCGCCGGACACCGACTTGACACATCGCATCTTCACAACGCAAATAAGAGCAACGAGACCCAACTGGTTCCCCCCTATGACTTCGTTCGTAATATCCGGACGTTGGTGGTATACCGTCGCCGTGGTTATTGTCACAGCGATCCTGCTTTCTCCCTTCTATTGGGTCCTGGTCGGAAGCTTCATGACTGCCGCCGAGCTTTTCGGAGTTAAACAAAGCCTCTGGCCGCAGCATTTTGCAGTTGAGAACTGGTCCAACGCATTAGAGCGACTTTTTCCGCACGTCCGAAACAGTCTGCTGGTGAGCGCCGCGACATCCATTGGCACCCTCCTGATTGCTGCGCCGGCTGCTTACGGCCTTGTTTGGAAAAAGCCCCGAGGACGCCAGGTGCTCTCTTCGTTCATGCTCGTGACGCAAATGTTGCCCGCCATCGTCTTCGTGATTCCACTGTTCATCGTTTTCTCAAAGATCAACATCGTCAACACACTCTCGGGGCTGATTCTGGCCGACATGACGTTCACCGTTCCCTTCGCGCTCATCATGCTGTCGGCTTATATGAAGGAACTCCCCTATGAATTGGTGGAGGCTGCTATGGTCGACGGGGCGGGTCCATTGCGCGCATTCGTCGTGGTAGTCCTACCTATGTCGCTGCCCGGTCTCGTTACTGTCGGCATCTTCAGCTTCCTCATTCCCTGGGGCGACCTCATTTTCGCCTTGAGTCTCATCACCGAAAGCAGCCTGCAGCCGCTGACGCTTGAGCTCTACAAGGCCGTTGGCCAGTACGGGATCGATTGGGCCTTTCTGTTGCCCGGGAGTGTTCTAACAGCGATTCCAGCGGTGCTTTTTGTCATCCTGGCCAGCCGTTTCATCGTGGCGGGCGTCACCCGGGGCGCCATCAAATAATGAGAAGTAACACTGTGGATCCATCGCGATCGATCGTCAGGAAAGTCCGTTTTGATGCGTCCCCCTATCTGTTCATTCTGCCGTTTGTCGTTTTCTGCCTGATCCTGTTGCTTTACCCGGTAGTGTACAGTCTGGCGCTTAGCTTCCGCCAGGCCACTGTAGAAACTTTCGTCAGTGGAGACATGCCGTTCAACGGCCTGACCCAGTACCAGGCCGCCCTCGCGGATCCGATTTTCTGGAGGGCGCTCCTTAACACTATCCTTTTCGCTTTCTTCAGCATCCTGTTCCAATTCACGATTGGCTTTCTGCTGGGCCTGCTCTTTCAGGCCGACTTCCCGCTCAAGAATTTATGCCTGGCGTTGCTGCTCATTCCATGGGTTTCGCCCGTGCTGACGGCGGCGAATATTTTTAAAGGGCTGTTTAATGAAGCCGGGCCAGTCAATCGGCTGTGCCATCTTGTTGGTCTGGGTCCATTCCCGTGGCTGGCAGATCCCGGGTACGCGTTTCCCGCCACAATCGTGGCGAACATCTGGATCGGGTTCCCGTTCAATTTCATCCTGTTGTACGCGGGAATGCGCAGCATTCCAACCGACATCTACGAGGCGGCGAAAATTGACGGCGCGACATTCTGGCAGCGGGTCGGTTACATCACTCTGCCAGTGCTCCAACCGGTGTCGGTGGCCGTGCTGATGCTCGGCACAATTTACACCGTCAAGGTCTTTGACCTGGTATGGATTATGACCGGCGGCGGTCCCGCCAACGGAACTCACCTCCTGTCCACCTACGCCTACCAGGTGGGTTTCTCGGTGTTGAATTTCGGGGAGGCTGCTGCCATTGCGACCCTGATGGTCCTTCTTGTAGTCCTGCTTAATCTTTTACAACTGCTCCTTCAGCGACGATAACTCAATTTCCCTCAGGCTTCCTCAGAAGCCTCCACCCCTAAGCAAAAAGCAAATGAAAACCCATACCCTCAGAAAACCACTGTTCCCCCAACTGATTTTTATAGGTTCCGCAATCGCGGGTCTTGCGTTGGCCAACGCGCGGGCCCAGGTGACCGTCGAAATCGTGCACTATTTCAGCGTAGATAGCCAAATTGAAATCCTGAACGAAATTCAGAAGGAATTTGAAGCCGCCAACCCTGGTATTAAGATCCAATATACGTACGTTCCCTTTGGGGAGTTGGTCAGCCGCACCCTGCAGATGGCTGCTGTCCGCAAGCCGCCTGGAATTTCCGCTATTGATAACCCCGATGTGCTACGTGTTGCCAAAGCCGGCATCCTCAAGGACATCTCCGCCGACGCCGCCAAGCTCAAGATCTGGGAAGATGTCTATCCAGGACCGAAATCCGCCGTCACCGACGGCAGCAAGGTTTATGGCGTGCCGGTCGGCAGCAACAGCCTCGCGCTCTACTATAACAAGAAAATGTTTGCCGACGCCGGGGTAGCTTCTCCGCCAGCGACCTGGCCGGAACTCACCGAAGCCGCGACTAAGACGACTAAGAGTCCGGTTTACGGGATAGCCTTCTCGGCCGTGAATACCGAGGAAGCTACATGGCAGTGGGAACCGTTCCTCTGGAGCAACGGCGGAAGTCTGACTGATCTTGACTCCGAGAACGCGAGAACGGCGCTCCAACTCTGGGTAGACTGGGTCAAGAAGGGCGTAGCGTCCAAGGACGTGGTCAATTGGAATCAGGGTGACGTTCCAAATCAATTTCTCGGGGGGCGCGCCGCCACGATGGTGATGGGACCCTGGCAGCTCGCCAATGTACAGAAGAGCGGTGTTGATTTTGGGATAGTCACTATTCCCGTGCCGAAAGAGGGCCGGAAGCCCGTCGTTCCGCTGGGTGGCGAAGTCTGGTGCGTTCTCAAGGGCGATTCCAAGGTCGAGGATGCGGCGATGAAGTTCATCCAATTCACCCAGGAGCCCGAACGTCTTCGCAAGATCTGCGACACGCTCAATTATATCTCCTCGGTTCGCAGCATCGCCAAACAGCAGGGAGAAGCCAATCAAGTCTTGCAGCCGTTCGTGGACCAGATGGATACCGCCCGGGCCAGATCGCAGGATGGTGGAGCGAGTTACCCGGAAATCTCTTTGACGACTCGAACAGCGATTCAAAAGGCATTAACCGGTCAAGCCACCGTCGAAGCGGCGTTGAAGGAGGCGGCCGCCAAAATAAAGACCATCCTCGCTAAAAAATAGGAACGAAAGGATATCCTCGCGCGGATCTTCTGGCTGGACGATGGAACACCCGCGCGAACACCACGATCCTTTACACAGGTATGGCGAAGCAACTTCAAGCGATAATCGTCGGCTGCGGAACGATGAGCAGTGAATGGATTCGGAGCGCGAAAGAATTGGGGGTTCAGATCACCTCGCTTGTGGATCTAAATCCCGAGTCGGCACGGAGGCAAGCCGCGGCTTTTCAGCTCGAGGCCCTCATCTTCGACAATTTGAGCGAAGCGATCGAGGAATCGCCTGCGCAGTTGCTATTCGACTGCACAATTCCGGCTTCGCACGTCGACGTGGAGTTGAAAGCGCTTTCACACGGATTGCACGTCTTGGAGGAAAAACCGCTCGCCCCGAACCTCGCGAGTGCGAAACAATTGGTCGAATTGGCCCAAAAAAATGGACTGGCTCACGTAGTCGTACAAAATCGACGGTTTAACGCAGGCATACGCAAAATCAGACGCCTGGTGGATCTGGGATCCATCGGAGAAGTGACTGGCGTGAATGTCGACTTTTTCGTGCCGGCTCATTTCGGGGGCTTTCGGGAACAGATGGATCACGTTCTCCTCACCGATATGGCTATCCATCCTTTCGATGCGGTTCGGTTTGTAACACGAGCTAATGCGGAAACGGTTTATTGCGACGAGTGGAACCCTAAAGCCTCCTGGTGGCAGCATGGCGCAGCGGCCAACGCTATTTTCCAGATGGACGGCGGAATTCGATTTTGTTTTCGTGGAAGCTGGTGTGCTGAGGGACTTCGAACCTCCTGGGACGGGGCGTGGCGAATTGTTGGAACAAAAGGAACAATTGTGTGGGACGGCCTCGACGACGTTCGTGGTGAACATGTCAAAATTCCCGAAGGTTTTTTCTATGAACAGCAGCCACTGGATGTGGGAGAAGAGCCTGACCCCGCGGAGACTCGCGGACACTTTAGCGTGATGACTCAATTCCTGCGCCAAGTCACCGAAGGAATTCCGGCCGAGACGCGAAGTGCGGATAATATCCACAGCCTTGCGATGGTCCTTGCGGCAATCGAAAGCTCGGGCGCTAAACGTATCGTGCCTGTGCGGGTATAGCGTGTCGCCCGCCTTTTTAGCCCAGATCCCGAAATTAGGGAATCGTCCTCGTCGTCGTGCTCGTCCTCGATTTATTTGGGCTTCTGCGCCGAGAAAAGAGCCGATCTTCCTGGCAATTATTTTGTTCCGTTTGTGTGACGGTGAGAATTCTCGAGGACGACGAGCACGAGAACGAGGACGACTTCTCAACTTCGGAATTTACACTTTGTTAAGTTAGCCAAGACAGAGAAGTGCCCCGGCGCCATGAATCAGGCTCCAAGGCATCCCGTTGCGTAAAAAATCGGTGTCACATACCGACATATTCCGAATCGATGCCTGTTAACTTCGTAATCGTCCCTGCCTGGAGCGGAGTTTCAAACTCGTAGGCATAATCGTCAATGAGAGATTCTCCTTCAACAGAATAGCGCATCCTCACTTCCCTGGCCGCGGGTGAAGTTTCACGACTTCGGGTCGTGCGAATAAGAACCGCACGGACCTTCTTCTTTTTAAGTTCTTGCTTTTTCTCCGGCTTTAGCTGGCTGAAGAAAATCTTTGCGTTATTTTCGGCGACGCGGCGCTGTTCCTCGGTCGCCTTATGGCGAATCAACATCGTCTGCGTCTGAATCACACGGAGATTCGTATGCTCAGGGCCCAACGCAAACGCGAAGGACATGCCCAAGGCAATACAAACGATCGCTGCAGCAAACTTAATGATTCCGCCTCTCATAGAATTCAGGTGAGTCAATCGTCTGTTTTATTTACCGGTCGTTGGACCGGCAGGCAATCCGAATCTATTTCTCCCTATACGCAAGCAGAGTGACTCGATGCACTATGTTTTCAAATTGTTCCCAGTTTGCAGTCCATGGCGAAAAAGACTTTGATTTCCAGCTCATTAACTAAGACGGCTCTCTTTTTTGCTCTGTGCTTCCCGGCAAACGCCATAATGCGAGCGGCGGACAGCCCGCGCCGGCTCGATATTCAAGTGCAGGCAACCGGATTTGGAAATGTTAGTTCCCATGATGTCTCTGCGCTATTACAGTCCGCTGCCGGCGAAATTTGGCGGCACTGCCCACGAACTCAACTTTCCGGCATCGATGTCTATCATCGAACCGATCACCCGCAAACCGATTTTGAGCGTACCCCGAGTGGGCGAATTGCAATAGGCCTTACCGCCGAAAATACGCACTGGGCACAATTCGCCTTCCAGTTTGGGCACGAGTTCTGCCATACGCTGGCCAACTACGCCAATGACCCGCGCCGGCTCGTCCGTTACCTGCCTCAGGCCAACTTCTGGTTGGAGGAAAGCCTTTGCGAAACGGCTTCTTTGTTCACTTTACGCGCCATGAGCCGCTCGTGGCAGACCGCACCTCCCTTTCCCTCCTGGAGGAATTACGCTCCTTGGCTAAACGCGTATGCCGAGCAACGGCTGACGCGGCCGGAGCATCAGCTACCGGGGGGAAAGCCATTTTCAGTTTGGTTTCAAGAGAACCAGGCCGCGCTGCGCCGGAACCCCATGATACGTGATTGGAACACCATCATCGCGATCCGGCTCCTGCCTCTTTTCGAAGCAGAACCACGCGGTTGGCAAACAGTGACGTTTCTCAATCGCGGTCCCCGCGAAGCTAACAATTCGTTGCGACAACATCTTGCCGACTGGCGCTCGCAATGTCCACTGGACCTTCGTCCGTTTGTTGCCAGGCTCGCGGCGGTATTCGGGGTCAAGCTATAGAGTGACGGACACGCCATAAGCTGTGCTTTACTTGAGCGAAAAGTAGGCGAAGCGTCCCGCTTTGCACGCTTCAAAACCGGACAAACCGAGACGGTTCGCCTACATCGCAGCGCGTTTGGGAGCTCTGCATCGCTTAAGTAAGCGCTTTACGGAACGGGCGCTCTGTCCCCCTGACAATTGATTGGCCTTTGCAAACGCCAGTGTTGCCATGCCTGACAAAAATTTGCTAGAAGCACGAATTGTGAAATGCTCAATGCGGTTTCTGGTGGGTTCGCCATGGGGCAGTTGGTGGTCGGTTGCAATTGTACTGAACGTTCTTTGCATGGGAACATCGGCTTTGTACGCGCAGACCGATACTTGGCAAGGCCCCACCGTAGTAAACGGTGCCCTAAATAGCAGTTGGTTCACAGGCATGAATTGGACAGCACCCGGCGTCGCAGGGAGGGTCGTGAACCTCCCACCGAGGTCCAACCAAAATGCGACGGTCGACAACGGCACCACTGCGCAAGTTGGACCCGTCCCACCAGAAACTCCCGCAGCGGCCGCAGCCGCTCTCACCATCGGTGCCACGACTGCCGGCAGCACTGTCCAGGTACTGCCTAACGCCACGCTCACTCTAAAGAGCGTGACTGTAGGACCACAAGGCACATTGCATTTCAGTGGTGGCTTTATAACAGTTCCCGCCTTTGAGAACAATGGACTCATGCTGATCTCTGTTACCGAAAGGTTCAGTGTTCCTATCACGGGGTCCGGCAGACTGATAATGGCCGATACGACCACTTTGACACTAGGTTTAAATGGTTCGAGTAATACCTACAGCGGTGGAACATTGATAAGTGCCGGAACGTTGCTAGCTGGGTCCAGGACAGGGCTAAGCCTCAATTCAGCTTTTACAGTGAACTCGACGTTGAATTTGAACGGCTTCAGCAACACGATTGGCTCACTTGCCGGAACTGGGATCGTTCTAAATAACGGCGAGGCAGCCCCCGCGATATTGACAGTCGGTAACGACAACACCAGCACGACCTTTAGTGGGATAATTGAAAATGGAGCAAGCGTTCTTGGGCTCACGAAATCAGGCACAGGCACGCTGACATTGACCGGCAACAATACTTACACCGGCGGCACAACCATCAGTGCGGGAACGCTTCAACTCGGTAATGGCGGGACAACGGGCAGCATCACCGGCAACGTTATTGATAATAGCGTTCTAATCTTCGATCGGAGTGACTCGGTCACGTTTGCCGGACCGATCAGCGGCACCGGTAGTGTGAACCAGATAGGGACCGGGACAACAATTCTGGCCGGCAACAATACCTACTCCGGCGCCACAACGATCAGCGCCGGAACGGTCCAGGCAGGATCGGCGATCGGGTTAAGCCCGAATTCAGAATTCACGGTAAATTCGATTTTGGACCTGCATGGCTTCAATACTACGATTGGTTCCCTCTCCGGGACTGGAATCGTCTTGAACAATGGTGCAACAGCAGCGGCGTTAACCGACGGCAATGACAACGCCAGCACGACTTTTAGCGGAGTTCTCGAAAATGGAACGAGCGCTCTTCAGCTCACGAAATCAGGTACAGGCACGCTGACATTGGCCGGCAACAATACTTACACCGGCGGCACAACGATCAGCGCCGGAACGCTTCAGCTCGGTAATGGTGGGACGACGGGCAGCATCATCGGCAATGTTCTCGACAATGGCGTTCTGTCCTTCAATCGGAGCGACTCTGTGACCTTTGGCGGCGTGATCAGCGGCACCGGCAGTGTGAACCAGATAGGGACCGGGACCACGGCCCTGACCGGCAACAATACCTACACCGGCGGCACAACGATCGGCGCCGGAACGCTTCAGCTCGGTAATGGTGGCACGACGGGCAGCATCACCGGAAACGTTCTCGATAATAGCGTTCTAAGCTTCGATCGGAGTGACTCCGTCACGTTTGCCGGATCGATCAGCGGCACCGGCAGTCTGAACCAGACAGGGACAGGGACCACGATCCTGACCGGTAGCAATTCTTACACTGGCGGCACAACGATCAGCGCGGGGACGCTTCAACTCGGTAACGGTGGGACGGCAGGCAGCATCACCGGAAACGTTCTCGACAATGGCGTTCTGGCCTTCAATCGGAGTGACTCTATGACCTTTGGCGGCCTGATCAGCGGGACCGGAAGTCTGAACCAGACAGGGACCGGGACCACGATCCTGACGGGCAACAATTCCTACACCGGCGGCACAACGATCAGCGCCGGAACGCTTCAACTCGGTAATGGTGGAACGACAGGAATTATAACCGGAAATGTCTTCGACAACGGCGTTCTAGCCTTCGATCGAAGCGACTCAGTGACGTTTGCCGGAGCGATCAGCGGTACGGGCAGTGTTACCCAGATCGGGGCCGGGACCACGATCCTGACTGGCAACAATACCTACAACGGCGGCACAACGATCAGCGCCGGAACGCTGCAAATCGGTAATGGCGGGACGACGGGCAGCATTACCGGAAATGTTCTCGACATTGGCGTTCTGTCCTTCAATCGGAGCGACTCTGTGACCTTTGGCGGCGTGATCAGCGGCACCGGCAGTGTAACTCAGACAGGAGCCGGAACGACGATCCTGACCGGCAACAACACTTATACCGGCGGCACGACGATCAGCGCCGGAACGCTTCAACTCGGTAATGGTGGGACGGCGGGCAGCATTATCGGAAATGTTCTCGACAATGGCGTTCTAGCCTTCAACCGGAGCGATTCTGTCACTTTTGGTGGAGTGATCAGCGGCACGGGCAGCCTCGTCAAACAGGGGGCAGGCACGCTCACGCTACCTGAAAAAAACACCTACACTGGCACAACGATAATCAATGCCGGAAGCCTTATCGTCGATGGATCAACTGCCAGCCAACAGACATTTGTTAATGCCGGTGGATTTCTTGGCGGGCACGGTACGATCGGCGGCAATTTGTCAAACAGCGGAATTGTAGGGCCGGGAGATCCCCCCGGAACATTGACGGTCGCTAATAACTACATCCAGAATGCCGCCGGTACATTGCGTATTCAGGTGGGAGGCCTTGCAGCCAACCAACACGATCTGCTGGCAGTAAATGGCCACGTAACTCTCGGCGGCACGCTGCATCTTGTCCGCCTGGGAAGCTTCAATCTCCAGCCGGGCGATCAGATCGTGTTCCTTACCGCGCAGAACGGTATAAGCGGCGCTTTCAATACCGTCCAGAACGACTTCGTTAGCAGCACCATCGTGCAAGGCGTTGTCATCTCTTCGGCCAATGAAGTGGTGCTCGAAGGAACGCAGGGGTCCTTCGCAAATATACCGGGATTGACGCCGAATGAGTTGGCAGTGGCTAAGATGCTCGACAGCGCCGCAGGCGACCCGCGGGCGGCAGCCCTTTTTGCGTTCCTCAACAGCCAGCCGTTGGCCAATCTTCCAAATGACCTTGCCCTGATCGCTCCGACCGGAATCACCTCGATCAATGCGACCGCTGTCTCAATTGGAAACGTCCAAATCTTCAATCTCGAGCAGCGCCTGGCCAACATACATGCGGGTAGCACCGGATTTAGCTCGGCCGGCTTTGCGATAAGCGGCGGCGCAGCCAGTTTCGGCGAGGGTTTTGCCGGGGTCAGTGGACCTGAGGGCAAGAGCGGGCCACCGGTATTCGCTCCCACTCCCAGCAACCGCTGGGGTGTCTTTCTAACGGGCTTGGGCGAGTTCACCAACGTTGACAGTACTTCCAATGCACCCGGCTATGACGTCAATACCGGAGGCTTCACGCTCGGCGTTGACTATCGCGTGACTCCGAACTTTGCGATCGGTTTGACTGCCGGCTATGCCCACACCAGCCTCGGTCTCAACAGCCCCGGCGGCAACATTGATGTCAATGCCGGAAAAATCGGCATGTACGCTACGGTCTTTGGCAACGGTTTCTATTTGGATACGGCGGTGAGTGGCGGTCCAAGCGGATATACCACCCGCCGGACGGCACTCCAGGGCACCGCCAACGGCAGCACCGACGGCGGCGATCTCGACGTTCTCGTCGCAATAGGTTATGACTGGAAAAAAGGGAACCTGACGGTCGGGCCCACAGCCAGCTTCCAATATGGTTACGTCGGTCTCAACAGCTTTACCGAAACCGGTTCGTTGGCACCCATGAAATTCCCCGATCAAAACACTGAGTCGGAACGGACCGCTTTCGGGGCAAAAGCCTCCTATGAATGGAAAATCGGCCATATCACCGCTATACCAGAAGTCAGCGTGGCCTGGCAGCACGAGTTCGGCGACACCGCGTACTCGGTTGTTGCGAGCCTTGCCAGTGGTGCCGGCAACAGTTTTACGGTTCTTGGTCCGCCGATCGGCCGCGACAGTGTGCTGGTCGGTGCCGGCGCTACTTTCATCTTGAATGAACGCGTGTCCACCTACATTTACTACGACGGCGAATTCGCGCGTACCAACTACCTATCCAACAACGTCTCCGGCGGCGTTCGAATCAGCTTTTAACTAGTTCATAAATACCTGCGGCTCTGTGACTTGTGCAAGGAACTTGAAATAGATCCATGCGGTGCATGACTCTGGTAGGGGCAGATCTCCGAGCTGCCCGCCGAGAACAGCGCCCCTTAGGAGTCTGCCTCTCGTTAGAACGGCCGGCTCGGAGATCCGGCCCTTCCTATCCGCCTCGCAAGAGCGGTCGCCTCGGAACGCGACTACCCACGGACAGCGTGAGGTATG
>Ga0070698_100003526_pt1 | contig 17216 bp, 13 predicted proteins | sample KBSK1502metaG_FD_65477 | JGI IMG/M metagenome (GOLD analysis project Ga0070698, IMG submission 65477) | Corn, switchgrass and miscanthus rhizosphere microbial communities from Kellogg Biological Station, Michigan, USA - KBS K1-50-2 metaG | ecosystem: Host-associated > Plants > Roots >...
AGGCCGTGATCTGGAATCTGCAGCGGCTCTACGACGAGAAGTCCCCGCAGTTCGACCCTGCCGCATCGGCGATCGTGCGTTCCTTTGTGTATATGCTCGACCGCTGGGAGCTGATCGACGCTCACACGATCGCAATCTACACAAAAACACCGTTCAGCTTCTTCCCCTCAATGGTCCCCAACATGCTGATCGTGAGCCCGACGCAATGGGAAAAATCGGGTCGGAGCTGGACCGAATTTGCAAAGCAGCCGGCCGGGACCGGACCCTTCCGCATCACGCGGGTGGCGCCCGGGCAATTCGTCGAGTTGAGTCGCAACGGGGATTATTGGGATACGGCCCGCATCCCCAAGCTGCAGAAGATGATCGTCGTACCGATGCCGGAAGCGACGACACGGCTTTCGGCGCTGCGCTCGGGACAAGTCGATTGGATCGAGGAGCCGCCGCCTGATGCGATACCTTCGCTGAAGGCGGCCGGTTTCCAGATCAGCTTGTGGCCCTATCCACATACGTGGCCGTATATCTTCAAAGTGACCGAGGCCTCCGCCTTCAGCGACCGGCGGGTGCGTTGGGCGCTGAATTATGCCATCGACCGCAACGCTATCGTCGAGTTCCTGAACGGCACGGCAAAGCCGGGCTACGGCCTCTACCCGGCTGACGCTCCTTATTTCGGTACACCGGAGCTGCGTTACGGCTACGATCCCGAGAAGGCGAAGGCCTTGCTGAAGGCCGCTGGATACGGCCCCGATCACCCGCTGAAGGCCAAGATCATGATCTCGACCTCGGGCTCGGGACAGATGCTGCCGCTGCCGATGAACGAAATCATCCAGCAGCAGGTGCGCCCCATTGGTTTCGATCTTGATTTCGATGTCGTCGAATGGGGCACGATGCTGGTCGCCAAGCGCAACCCGCCAACGGCGCCCGCCGGACACGGTGTCGATGCGCTGAACAACAGCCTCGGTTTCGCCGACCCCGGCGTGCTTTTCCGCTATTTCAGCAGCAAGACTTTCCCGCCCAATGGCATCAATTGGGGAAATTTCAAAGACCAGCGGGTCGACGATCTGTTATCGCAAGCGCAGGACACCTTCGACCCTGCAAAGCGGACTGAATTTTTGGCCCAGGCTCATGCGCTCGTCGTCGACGAAGCCGCTTGGCTGTTTGTCGTGCATGATCTGAACCCGCGTGCGATGTCAGCCAAAGTGAAGGGGTTCAAACCGGCGCAGAGCTGGTATCAGGATTTCACCCAGGTGACGGTCGAATGAGAGCAATGCAAGGAGCGCCCAGTGGTTGCTTGCGTTCTGACTCATTCAGATAGTGCGGTGCCGACCTGGATCGTCATGCCCGGCTTTGTGCCGGGCATCCACGGGGGCCGCCGAGACCTGCGCCGGCGTCCCGTGGATGGCCGGGTCAAGCCCGGCCATGACGGAAGAGTGAACCTTGCGTTTGCATCTGAACACTAGTGTGCCCGGAAGACTATGGCTCGCTTTATTGCGTTCCGGCTTTGTCACACTGTGTTGATCCTGTTCGGGGTCTCGGTCGTGGCCTTCGGGTTGATCCACCTGATTCCGGGGAACCCGCTCGATATCCTCCTGCCGCCGGAAGCGCCAAAGACGGTGGTGGATCAGCTCCGCGCTGAATTCGGGTTCGACAAGCCGCTTTACCTACAATACCTTGCCTGGTTGGGTCGCGTGCTGACCGGCAATCTGGGAACTTCGGTATTTACGGGGCTGCACGTCACGCACGAGCTGTTGAGCGCTCTGGGCAACACCCTGGTGCTCGCCGTGCCGGCGGCGGTGCTCGGCTTCACCCTAGGAACGACTTTCGGCACAATTGCCGCTTTTAGTCACGGCAGACCGCTCGACAAGGTCTGCTCCGTAATTGCGATACTCGGCCTCAGCATGCCGCATTATTGGCTCGGGATCGCCCTCGTCATCGTATTCGCGGTGCTGTGGAACGTGCTGCCCGCCGCCGGTATGGGCGGCACCGGCGGTGTCCCGACCAGCTGGGAGGAAATCCAGTACATGATTTTGCCAGTCGCCACCCTGTCGATGATCCCGATGGGGGTGATCGGCCGTATGGTGCGCTCGACCGTCCTCGAAATCCTGAGCCATGAATTTCCGACTGCCCTGCGGGCCAAAGGGCTGCGGTCGAGGCGTGTTGTGTTCCATGTGCTGAAAAATGCGGCACCGCCTGCGCTCGCCGTGATGGGTTTGCAGCTCGGCTACCTGCTCGGCGGCTCGATCCTTGTCGAAACCGTGTTCAACTGGCCCGGTTCCGGGCAGTTCATGAACCTGGCTATTTTCCGGCGAGACATCCCGGTCTTGCAAGGGACCGTGCTCGTGCTCGCCAGCTTTTTTGTGCTGATCAATTTGCTGGTCGATCTCCTCCAGGCGCTGATCGATCCGCGCATGCGCAGATAGCCGGAGCGACTTGACGTAATGACCGATATTGCAGTCGTTCAGCCGGCAATCAAGCCGGGTGAACAGCCGGATAGTGAGCCTCGCGGGTACTGGAGGACAGTCGGCGACCGACTGTTGCACGATCGGGTGACCCTGGGCGTCGCGGCTGTTCTATTGGTAATCATTAGTCTCGCTGCGTTTGCACCCTGGGCAGCTACCCACGATCCGCTGCAAGGGAGCGTGATACGTCGCCTGAAGCCGGTTGGTACGCCGGGCTATTTCCTCGGCACCGATGAGACCGGCCGGGATATTTGGTCGCGCCTCGTCTATGGCGGCCGATTGTCGCTGGTCTGCGGTATTACGCCGGTCCTGCTTGCAACGATGATCGGCGGCATGCTCGGCCTCCTAGCAGGTGTCGGCGGCCGATTGCTGAACACGTTGATTATGCGCGTGGTTGATGTGTTCTATGCGTTTCCTTCGGTGTTACTTGCGATCGCGATCTGCGGCGTGATCGGGGCGGGGATTGGCAATACTATCCTTTCGCTGACCGTCGTATTTATCGCACCTATTGTGCGGGTCACCGAAAGTCTGACCACGCAAATCAAGACCCGGGACTTCGTCGAAGCAGCGCGGGCCAGCGCGGCGCCGCTCTTTGCGATCATCCGCCATCAGATCCTACCCAGCGTGCTCGGCGGAATCCTCGTCTACGCGACCAGCCTCGTCAGCATCAGCATCATTCTTTCTGCTGGCCTGTCGTTTCTCGGTCTGGGTGTAACCCCGCCCAATCCGGAATGGGGATTGATGCTCAATGCGCTGCGCCAGTCGATATTTGTCAATCCGATTGTGGCCGCGTTGCCCGGAGTGGCAATCGTCATTACCTCGTTGTGCTTCAACCTGTTGAGCGACGGGCTGCGCAGCGCGATGGACATCAAGCTGCAGACATGACCGACCGGGCTCTCTCTGGCGGGAATGCCCGGGATCGCGGCGGCCCGGCACAACCGCTCCTCCTGGTGCGCGAGCTGAAGAAGCATTTCCCCGGCAAAGGCCGGTGGCTCGGGCGCCGCGAGATGGTGCAGGCAGTCGACGGCGTGTCGTTTAGTCTCGCCAAGGGAACGACGCTGGGTGTCGTCGGCGAATCCGGTTGCGGCAAATCGACGACGGCACGGCTTTTGTTGTACCTGATCAAGCCCGATGCCGGTGAGGTCATCTTCGATGGCGAGGCGGTCGGCGTACCTCAAGGGCTGACAATCCGCGAGCTGCGCGTGCAGATGCAGATGGTGTTCCAAGACAGCTATTCATCGCTGAACCCGCGTGCCACGATCGCCGATATTGTTGCCTTTGGTCCGCGCACGGCGAAACATCTGCGCCGACAGCCGGCGCGTGAGCGCGCCGAGCGGCTGCTCGAGCAAGTGGGGCTGCGCCCATCGTTCTTTGCCCGCCGCTATCCTCACGAACTGTCGGGTGGGCAGCGGCAACGCGTCAACATCGCCCGCGCGCTGGCCCTCCAACCGCGTCTCCTGATCCTCGACGAGGCGGTATCGGCGCTCGACAAATCGGTCGAAGCGCAGATCCTCAACTTGCTTGCCGACCTGCGTCGGGATCTCGACCTGACTTACATTTTTATCTCGCATGACCTCAACGTCGTCCGACATGTCAGTGACCGTGTCGTTGTCATGTATCTCGGTCGTATCGTCGAGGCCGGCTCGGTCGAAGACATCTTTCGTCGGGCGCGCCACCCCTATACTCAAGCACTGCTGCGCGCGATGCCGAGCATGGACCCGGACCGCCGGACCGCGGCGCCGCCGCTGATCGGGGACCCGCCAAATCCGATCAACCCGCCTTCGGGTTGCCGCTTCCGGACCCGCTGCGCCTTCGCCGAGGAGGTCTGCGCACAGGTTTCGCCACGTCTCGATCCGATCGACAGACAGCACGAGGTCGCCTGTCACATGATGGAGTCTGGTGCCGGCCACAGCCGCAGTCATATAGCGGCAGGGGCCGATGGTTGAGGCACTGAATTCAAAATGAAACTCATTTTTCCAATCGTCTTGCCCGGGCTTGACCCGGGCATCCACGCGGGGCCGCCACCCAAGGCTGAAGTGCCGCATGGATCGCCGTGTCAAGCCCGGCAATGACGGTTCTTGCGAGTGGACGTTCGGGTCGGACAGTGGAGCCGCCGGCGATCGAGGTCGCCGACCTCACCGTCCGCTTCCGCTTGCGCGACCGCACGGTTCACGCGGTGAATGGCGTCAGCTTTCGGCTCGGACGCGGCGAGGTATTGGGGATCCTCGGCGAGTCGGGATCCGGCAAGAGCGTCACATTACGCGCGCTGATGCGACTGCTTCCGGCCAACTGCAAGATCGGCGGGCAGATTGCTGTCGGCGGGGAGGATGTGAACGGCGCCTCCGCGAACCGTCTAGAAGATCTGCGCGGCGCCCGTATCGCGATGATCTTCCAGGAGCCGATCACCGCGCTCGACCCGGTCTTCACAATAGGCGAGCAGATTGCCGAGACTGTAGCGCGGCATGAGGGGGTGAGCCGCCGTGAAGGCCGCCGCCGAGCTCTCGATCTGTTGGAACGCGTGCAAATCCCCTCGGCCCGGCGCCGTCTCGATTCGTACCCGCACGAGATGTCGGGCGGGATGCGGCAGCGCGCGATGATCGCATTGGCGCTATGCTGCAATCCCGGCGTGCTGCTGGCCGACGAGCCAACGACCGCTCTCGACGTCACAGTGCAGATCCAGATCCTGTTGCTGCTGCGCGAGCTGCAGCGCGAACTCGGCATGGCGGTCATCTTCGTCACCCACGATGTGGGCGCTGCCGTCGAGGTCAGCGACCGGCTCGCGGTAATGTATGCTGGCCGTTTTGTCGAAACCGGCAGCGCCCGCGCTGTCATGCGCAAGCATGCCCATCCCTACACCGAAGGGCTGCTCGCGGCCAATCTGCACGGCGCGGAGCCAGGCACCAGGCTGATAACGATACCTGGCGCACCGCCCGACCTAGCAGCACTGCCGCCCGGCTGCAGCTTCGCTCCGCGCTGTTCCAGTGCACTGTCGGCCTGCAGCGAGCGCATGCCGAACCTTGAACCATGTGGCGAAGGGCATGTCGCCCGCTGCATCCGCATCAAAGGACGGCTCGCCGTCCCCGCTTAAGACACGAGGGAGATCCCTATGCACTACCGGACAGCGCCTGCTTGCGGGCTGATTGCCAGCCTCAGCTTTGCTGCCGTTCTGGCTTGCCTCTCATTCGCCTCGGCGCGGGCGGAACAGGTGCTGCGTGTCGGCATGACCGCTGCCGACATTCCGACGACGGGTGGCATTCCCAATAATGGGGGCGAGGGCTATCGCTTTCTCGGTGTTCCGGTTTTTGATGCGCTGGTGAATTGGGATTTCAAGCACACCGACCAAACCGCCGAAGTCGCCCCGGGGCTCGCCAGCAGTTGGGAAATCGACGAGGTGGATCACACCCGGTGGGTCTTCCACCTGCGCAACGGGGTCAAATTTCACGACGGCACCGATTTCAACGCCGATGCGGTCGTATTCAATCTCGGGCGGATCTACGACGATAAATCGCCCCAGTTCGACGCGACCTCTTCACCGATAGTGCGGGCAGTGGTGAGTATGGTGGCGCGCTGGGAGAAGCTCGACGATAACACGATTGCGATCTACACCACCGTTCCGTTCAGCCATTTCCCGTACCTCGCCACCCGCATCCTGATGGTCAGCCCGACGGCCTGGGAGAAAGCCGGGCGGAACTGGGTCGAATTCGCCAAGGCGCCGGCCGGCACCGGCCCCTTCAAGATCACCAAGGTGACGCCGCGGGTCAGTGTCGAGATGTCACGCAACGACAATTACTGGGATGAGAGCCGCCGGGCAAAGCTCGACCGCATGGTGGTGATGCCGATGCCCGAGGCCAACACCCGAGTAGCCGCGCTGCGCTCTGGCCAGGTCGACTGGATCGAGGTGCCGCCGCCCGACATGATCGACAGCCTGAGGAAGGCCGGTTTCCAAATCAGCCTATGGCCCTATCCTCATACCTGGCCCTACGTACTCAATGTCATGGGGCAGTCGCCCTTCAGTGACAGGCGGGTCCGTCAGGCTGCCAATTACGCGATCGACCGGGAGGGGTTGGTAAACCTGCTCAACGGCAGCGCCAAACCAGCAACCGGCCTCTACCCAACGGAGCACCCGGTGTTCGGCACCCCCGCAAACCAATACCGTTTCGACCCGGAAAAATCCAAGGCGCTGCTCAAGGAAGCCGGCTATGACAATCGTCCGGTCAAGGTCAAGGTCATGATCTCGACTTCCGGCTCTGGCCAGATGATGCCATTGCCGATGAACGAATTCCTGCAGCAGAGCATGCAGGCGGCGGGTTTCGACCTCGACTTCGAGGTCGTCGAGTGGGGGGCCATGCTGCTCGGCTATCGCAGCGCCCCCGACGCGCCGGCATCGAAAGGCGTTGACGCGCTCAATATCAGCCTTAGCTATACCGACCCTTCATCGATGTTTCGGTACCACCACAGCACCAGCTATTCGCCAAAGAACCAGAATTGGGGCCACTGGTCCGATCCGCGGCTCGACGATCTCTTGATGCGCGCGCAGGAAACTTTCGATCCGTCGGCTCGTGACAAGATCCTCGCCGAGGCGCACGGCTTGGTCGTCGACGAAGCGCCCTGGGTTTGGATCGTGCACGATCTCAATCCACGAGCAATGTCGCCCAAGGTCAAAGGCTTCAAGCCGGCGCAAAGCTGGTATCAGGACTTCACCAGCATCAGTATCGACTGAGTTGTACGCGTCGGGCCGCTCCACTACGGCGACCACCGCCCAGAGAACCGACACGCGCGTCCGCAGGCGCCCGATCTGGAGCAGGACGCCACAGCCGAGTGCCTCATCGCGGAAGGCCGATTTTCAGCCGGGGGACGATGAGCTGAGTCAAATTCTTTGACCTGTTCTTGTAGGGCACGTTAGAAGGGCGGCCCGGGCGGTTCTATTGCCCTCAAGCTCATTGTTCAGCATCGATGAAGCCGATCAGCCTGCGCATCGCCGAGGAACTGGGCGTCCGCGAGCACCAGGTCGCTGCCGCGATCTCGTTGCTCGACGGCGGAGCGACAGTGCCCTTTGTCGCCCGCTACCGGAAGGAGGCGACCGGAGCGCTCGATGACGCCCAGCTGCGTACGCTCGATGAGCGGCTGGGATATCTGCGCGAGCTGGACGAGCGTCGTGCCGCTATCCTCGACAGCATCGCTCAGCAAGGAAAATTCGACGCCGCGCTCAAGCAGGCGATCGACGCGGCGGACAGCAAGGCGCGGCTTGAGGATCTCTATTTGCCCTATCGGCCGAAGCGGCGGACGAAGGCTCAAATCGCACGCGAAGCGGGCATCGAGCCGCTGGCGGAGCAGCTTCTCGCGACGCCAGACCAAAGCCCGGAACAGATGGCTCGCCGGTATGTCGAAGCGAGTGAGGGGGTGACTGATTCGGCCGCCGCTCTCGAAGGCGCCCGCGCGATCCTCGTCGAGCGTTTCAGCGAAGACGCCACGCTGATTGGGACGCTGCGCGAGGAAGTGTGGTCGCGCGGCCGTCTCTGTTCGCGAGTTCGTGCAGGCAAGGCGGAACTCGGCGCCAAGTTCGCCGACTACTTCGAGTTCAGCGAGCCGCTGGCTAAATTGCCGTCGCACCGCATCCTCGCGCTGTTCCGCGGCGAGAAGGAGGAGGTGCTCACCCTCGAGCTGATGCCCGACCCGACCGCGCCGGATCGAGGCGAGCCCGGCGCCTTCGAGCGGCAGATCGCCAACCGGTTCAAGATCGCCGATCACGGTCGGCCCGGCGACCGCTGGCTGATCGATACAGTGCGCTTGGCCTGGCGGACGAGGATCCTGGTTCGCATCGAAAGCGACCTGCGCCTTCGGCTCTGGCAAGCTGCGGAAGATGCCGCAGTGCAGGTGTTCGCCGGGAACCTGCGCGACCTGCTGCTTGCGGCTCCTGCGGGCGCGCGTCCGACGATGGGCCTTGATCCGGGGTATCGGACCGGTGTCAAAGTCGCCGTGGTCACCGGGACCGGGCAAGTGGCGGCGACAGCGACGATCTACCCGCATGAGCCACAGCGCCGTTGGGACGAGTCGATTGCTCAGCTGGCACGGCTTGCCCAAGAGCATCGGGTGGAACTGATTGCGATCGGGAACGGCACCGCCTCGCGCGAAACCGACCGACTCGCTGCGGAGCTCATTCGGCTCCATTCGGAGCTCGAGTTGACCAAGGTGGTGGTGTCGGAGGCTGGGGCCTCGGTTTACTCCGCTTCGGCTTTTGCCTCGCAGGAGTTGCCTGGACTAGACGTATCCCTGCGCGGAGCGGTCTCGATCGCGCGGCGGCTCCAGGACCCGCTCGCTGAGCTGGTCAAGATTGATCCCCCATCGATCGGCGTCGGCCAATATCAGCACGATCTCAGCGAACACAAACTTTCGCGCTCCCTCGATGCGGTGGTCGAGGACTGCGTCAACGCCGTGGGGGTTGACGTCAACACGGCCTCCACGCCGTTGCTGTCGCGAGTCTCGGGCATCGGCGACGGACTGGCGCACAGCATTGTCAATTACCGTGAGGAACACGGTCCTTTTCGTACCCGCGCGGTCCTCAAGAAGGTGCCGCGGCTCGGGCCCAAGGCTTTCGAGCTTTCGGCAGGATTTCTGCGCATCCGCACCGGCGACGATTCGCTCGATGCGTCGGGCGTACACCCGGAAGCCTACCCCGTGGTGCGGCGCATTCTCGCGGCGACCAAATGCGCACTGGAGAGGCTGATCGGCAATACGTCAGTACTACGCCAGCTCGATCCGGAGGCATTCACAGATGCCGTGTTCGGGGTGCCGACAGTCACCGACATCTTGCGGGAACTCGAGAGGCCTGGACGAGATCCGCGCCCGGCCTACAAAACGGCGAACTTCCGCGAGGGAGTGGAAAAGCTCGAGGATCTGAAGCCCGGCATGGTTCTCGAAGGTGTCGTGACGAACGTCGCTGCGTTCGGTGCCTTTGTCGATGTCGGGGTCCACCAGGACGGGTTGGTTCACATCTCCGCGATGGCCAATACTTACGTCAAGGACCCACGCAAGATTGCAAAGCCCGGCGATGTCGTCCGCGTCAAGGTGTTGGAGATCGAGCCGAAACGCCGTCGGATCTCGTTGACGATGCGGCTCGATGAAACCCCGGCAACGAGGTCGACGGCAGCACGCAGCGAAATCGCCCCAACGGGATCGGAGAAAAGTCTCCGATCCGTCGAGAAGCGTGCAGTCCGAAGCAATCCCTTGCCCGCGAGCAGCGACGCGATGGCCGAAGCGTTTCGGCGAGCGGGGTTGGCTGGTAAGACACCAGGACGGCAATAGCGTAGCGAGCCTTGGTGCCCGGCGCCGGTGGCGCGGGGATAATGACAGCCGGCGATGTGATCCGCGAATTCCCTTGTCCAGTGGGATGCCGTCGTGGCCGAGAACTTTATCGCCGGCAGGGCGAGCGGCTTCAAGCCGGGCGATCGGGTAATGGCGATCCTCGCCTATGGCGGTCTCGCCGCGGCAGCCGGGTTCCGCAACGAATGAGTTTACCGAGGACGGTTAGGCGATTCGGGAGCCCCCTGATGTCGGCCTTCTGCAAGCAACAAGCGGATGCGCATGGCGAGTTCCGCCGTGCGGTAAGGTTTCGGAAAGAAAAGCTCCGCTATCTCGATGGCGCGGGCAGCATCGGCATTGCCGGAAGTGAGCACCACGTGGATGCCAGGGTGATGGTGGTGGACCCAGCGAGCAAGACTGAGCCCATCCATAGTGCCGGGCATTTGGATGTCGCTGAAGACGACATCGATCGACACCCCAGCGGCGAATACTGAGATAGCCTCCGCCGCATTAGCCGCTTCGACAACCAAGTTGCCGGAGATCCGCAGATACTCAGCGACGGCGCTGCGGATGAGAACCTCGTCCTCGACAACCAAAACCACGGGTTGGCGGGCGTCTTCCTCTGCGTGTGATTTCACTGCGTTCAACATCGGGGCCCAGCACCGCGTTGAGGGCAAAACACCCTTGGCACCCGATGTGTTCCGGGCGGGCGCCATGTCGCAGGGCTGACCGTCCCCGCTCAAGCCTGCGGCGTTGTTCGCCGTCGCTCGATAAGGATGTTGATGCGGCGGAGGACCTCCTGCGGATGGTACGGCTTTTCCAGCGGACCCTCGTCGCAGAGGTCCCCTGCCTTGTCGGCAGCCCGCGCTATACCAGAGGTCAAGATCACATCGGTGTCAGGTTGCTTGTCGCGAACCCATCGGGCAAGACCGAACCCGTCCATCCTGCCGCCCAGCTGAACCTCTGCAAAAATAATGTCGATCTTTTGTCCGGATTCGAGCACGGCCACTACATCATCCGCTGTGACCCCCTCAAATACCTTGAAGCCGCAATCGCGCAGATAGTCTGCTATGATCATCCGAACAAGAATTTCGGGCTCCAGGACAAGAACCGTGCTTGGTCTGACTTCGTCGGAGCTTCGATCATCCGAGGGCATAGCCGAGAAACGCAGATCAGATCGACGGGGTTCCGAGCCGCGGCGAGGGGAATGCGTGGCACGGCTCTGTTAAGCCCGTGAAAATCGGGTTCACCGTCCACTCCCAGCAGCTTATTGGAGTTTTGCGCAGCTCTAGAACAGGATCCGCTCGACTTGATGGTGCATGACCTTATTGGTCCGGCGATCGTAGCACTTCATTCTCCGCGCGCGCTCGTGCTCCGGCATCCGACCATGGTTGCTTGCAGCGGTTGGCGTCATGGCCATTGCGTCGGCCCGCACGCCGCAAGATGTGCCGCAGTTTTTTCGCAAGTTCGGCTTGTCGAAACGGCTTCTTCAGGATGTGGCCTTCTGTCATTTCGCGGACCCGGTGCCCCTCTGCGTAGCCGGTCACGAACAGCGTTGGTACGCCAGGGATGAGCCGCTCGGCGCTGGTTGCAAACTCTCCACCATGCATGTTGGGCATTGCCAAATCGATGATCAGTAAGTCGAACCGTCGGTCCCGCTCCAGAAGGTCAAGCGCCGCCTCGCCGCTAGCCGACTCGATCACCTCGTGGCCCAAGGTTCGTACCAGCGTCGCAGTAACAGTGCGAACAGCGCTGTCGTCGTCGACCATGAGAATGCGAGAGGGCGGCCCGGCGTTCCGCTGGCTTTGGTAGACCGCTTCCTCGGTACCCCCTAATCGCTGCTGGGCGCGCGGTAAATAAATCCGGAACGTGGTTCCATTGCGGATCTCACTGTCGATAGTGACGGTTCCGCCGGACTGCTTGGCAAACCCGTAGACCATGCTCAGCCCGAGGCCAGTGCCTTTGCCGGCTTCCTTGGTGGTAAAGAAGGGCTCAAAGGCACGATTGCGGACCTCTTCGCTCATGCCGGTGCCGGTATCGGCCACGGAGATCATTACGTAATCGCCAGGATCGACCTGAGGCAGTCGGCCGCGATCGCCGCGAGTGACTTTTGTGGTCGAAATCGTCAGTCTTCCACCTGCTGGCATGGCATCTCGCGCGTTGATCGCGAGGTTGAGGATGGCCAGCTCCAACTGGCTCGCCTCGGTCATCGCCGGCCATAGATCCCCGTCAAGAACCATCTCGATCGTGATCGTCGGCCCGATCGTCCGGGGTAGCATCTCGCAGGTTTCGGAAATGAGGTGATTGATGTCGACCGGCTCGGTGAGGAGGTCGTGACGGCGCGAGAAGGCGAGAAGCTGATTCGTCAGCTTCCCACCACGCTCGGCGGCGTGCATCGCATTTTCCAAATATCTGAGGACGCGCGCTTCTTTGACCTGGGGCAGAGCCAATTCGAGATTCGGGATAATCGTGGCGAGAAGATTGTTGAAGTCATGCGCCACTCCGTTGGTAAGCTGACCAACCGCCTCCATCTTCTGGGCTTGACGGAGCTGCTCGTCGATGGCGCGGCGCTCCGTCATGTCGCGCGTGATCTTAGCGAACCCGATCAAGACACCGGCACGGTCGTGGATGGCGTCGATGACCACATTCGCCCAGAACCGCGAGCCGTCCTTGCGTACGCGCCAACCCTCCGCCTCGAATCTTCGGTCCCGAGCGGCGATCGTCAACGCGCGATGCGGCAACCCGTTTTCCTGATCCTCCGGGCTGTAAAACCGGGAAAAATGCTGACCAATTATCTCCTCCGCGCGATAGCCTTTGATCCGCTCGGCACCGCAGTTCCAGTTAGTGATGATGCCTCCCGGATCCAGCATGAAAATGGCGTAATCCGTTACCCCCTCGACGAGAAGTCGGAAGCGCCGTTCGCTCTCGCGAAGCTGCGTCAGCGTCTCCGTCAGCTCTTGGGTACGTGCTCCCACGCGCTGCTCGAGTGTTTCATTGAGCCGTCGCTGTTCCTCCTCGCTCTCTTTGCGGGAGGTAAGATCAATCAGCATGTTTACTGCCCCGACGAGCTTCCCCGAGGCATCATGGAGCGGCGTCGGATAGGCCATGAACGGTACGCGCATTCCGTCTGGCCGCTCGGCGATGGCTTCCCCGCCCCGGATCGGCCGATCTTCCTTCAGGGCCCTTGCCATCGGGCACTCGTCGTGCGCCATCGGCCGGCCATCCGGCCAATACAGGCGCCACGTAACGCACCATTGATCGCTGCCTATTTCGGGCACGCGACCGGAAAAATCTACTGCAGCCTTGTTGAAAAATGTGATTCGTCCGGCGGCGTCGGTCGTATAGACTGCCGCGGGCAACGCGTTGAGCACGTCGCGGCACCACACGCCTTGCATCCCCGCAACTGGCCCCCCCTGGTGCACCTGCCGGGCGGCCGGGTTCATCTCCAGAACCGTTCGGTCGCACCCGACCGGGTTGCCGCGATCGGGAATAGTCTCGACAATCGGATGCAACAGGTCCTGCCTCTCACTTTCCTGGCCGCTTCGACCTGCTCGGGCGCCGCGATGGTCAGGTGGCGATAAATCGCTTCGCTCAATCGATCCGCAGGATTCTCGACCACGTTGGCCTCCAACAAGACTTGGATACGTTCGTCGCTCGGGTGAGGTCGCCTGGCGCCCCAGACGAAGACCGCGGCGGGCCGTGTGCGATGCTCTCGTGTCGCACACAATGCGACACTCGACCCGGTGACTTTGCCAAGGGGTCTCGCCCTTCCCGTACTGGTCACTACTACCACTTATTAACGGCAGCCGGTCCTCTGGGTTCCCTTGAGCATTTACGGAGATCATCCTCGTCATACGCTATGTCGAACTCCGCTCTCAGCTGCACCGGGTGATCTCAGTACTGAAGGGCCCGCGACTCGGAAATCAACTCTGCACTGCACAAGTTTATGATCACCAATAGCGGTAACGTCATCGACGCCGATTCGACCAACGCCGGCGCTCAACATTCGGCAGGTGAGCCTAGAAGCGCAGCAGGTCGTCGGCTTGCGCCTTGGCCTGCTCGCGGTCGGGGGCGCCTCAACCAAGGGCGAGGTGAGCCGCATGGTTTCGGAAAAGGTGCCCGCAGCATTGGAGGCCCAGCGTGCTGCAGCAGTGGCTGCCTTGCCTAACATCGCGCTGATCCCGTAGCGATCTATCGCCGAAAGATGCACGTCAGCCGAAAACGACTGAGCTCTGCGATTGACCGAGCACGCTCTAACCGGTCACACTAGGGAAGGTGTGCTGATGGATATAACCCGACAGTCCGAAGAGCCGGCGTCGATCCCTGAGGAGATGCGCGCGCGGCTCGCGCGCCCTACCATCCGACTTTCCGGCTCGGTGGGGCACCCGATGGTCGGCAGCTTCTTTGATCAGCTGCTTCCGGTATTGGAGGTAGAGGGCTCCATTCTTGTCGAGCTTTTCACCGATGGCGGCGATGCCGAGATCGGACGGCGCCTCGCCGAAGAGGTGCGATTACTGCGCCTCCAACAGGGACGAGATGTCTGGTTTTTGGGCAAAACCCTTGTTGCCTCGGCGGGGGTGACAGTGATGGCGGCGTTTCCGAAGGAAAAACGGTGGTTGACCCGCGACTCAGCTCTGTTGATCCATGGCCGCAGAATGGTCAAGGATCTGCACCTGGAAGGGCCCCTAGGCAGTTGTCGGCGAGTGCTCGAGGAGATGATTGCCGATATCGACCACGGGTTGCGCCTCGAAGAACAAAGCTTCGCCGAGCTGATCAGGGGCACAAATGTGGACGCGGAGGAGATTGCTCGCCGCGCCTATGGCGGCTGGTATCTCTCTGCCGCGGAGGCTTTGAGCCGGGGCCTCGTGGCGGGTCTGGTGTAGGTAACGCGAGAAGCCTAGTAGGGGCGAACCTTGCGCTAGACAGGGAATCCGGCGCCGCGTGGTGAGAGGTGGATGTCACTGCGCGCCGCCTCGGTCATGTAGTATCGGGTCATCTGCACGATGTCCGTGCGCCATTAGAGCTGCTGCCCCGTCTTCGAGGAAATCTGTCCCGGCCAAGGCGTAGCAATAGGTTTCGACATAGCGCCGACCCGGATCGCCCGCGATCGGCGCGTCGCGCCAGCCGAACTTCCACCCGGCATGCTCGGCGCCAATGCGCCAGCGCGCAAGTCGAACAGCGAGGGTGTTCGCATCGAGCGCCGGCACCCGGATAGACGACAACGAGCCGGTGGACGTTCAGCTACAGCTGCATCAAAAGCTCATCGCCAAAGCCATCGATGAGGTAGTGGCACCGGAGGCGCCGCGCACATAACGGATCTGGACTCGCGACCGCGCAGCCTGGCCTCGGTAATAGTCAACATTCCGTGCTCCGCCTAGTCTATACGGTTTGGCCAGTGGACCCGACGTTCCCGGGAGGGGTGTCGATAGCTCCGCGGTCGCGTCAAGCAGGGAGCGAACACCATCGGCCATCGCAATCGATTGAATGCGGCCAGCGTCGGGGGCGCCGGTTCTATTGCGGCGAAATAGCCGGCAACCGTCCCTATGACGATGGACAATAGCAGCCTGTGTGTTTCGGTTGTGTAAATCGCCGTCGAGAAACTCGCCCTCGGTCATCACCTCAAGACCCGCCGGATGTGAGCAACTGAAAGCTCAACTGGGATGTTGAGTATAAGCAACCTGGATGGAGCGGATTTCTTGGGTGGGTGCCTTCTCGCGATAGTCGGAAGCTTAAGTTCGCGTGGAACGCCAGATGCACAAAATATGTTCATACCGACGAATATCGCCATCACGAGCGCATTCGCGTCAGAGATAGGAGGAAAATATGGGTGCAGGAATCCTGCTGTGGTTATTGGGTGTGCCCATCCCGATAATCATTCTGCTCGCCCTGTTCTGGCACTGATCCCTCAGGAGAGACACCACATGGTAAGCGCTTCTGTAGATGGTCGTACCGAAGCTATCGGCGCCAGCAACTCGAATCACACCTTGGAACCGTCCACTTCTGCGATTTCTTGGGCAGCTATCATCGGCGGAGCCCTCGCAACCGCCGCTTTTTCGCTGATCCTGCTGGCTCTCGGGTCTGGTTTTGGCCTGGCTTCGGTATCGCCTTGGCCGAATTCGGGAGCTTCGGTGATAACCTTTACGGCGATGACGGCAATCTGGCTCATTATCGTCCAATGGATTTCTTCCGGTCTAGGCGGTTATTTGACCGGCCGGCTTCGGACGAAATGGGTGGGCGTGCACTCCCATGAGGTCTTCTTTCGCGATACTGCTCACGGCCTGTTGGCCTGGGCTCTTGCTGCAGTAATTGGTGCTGCCGTTCTAGCGTCCGCAGTGTCATCGCTACTGAGCGGCGGGGCTCACGTGGCCGGGACAATTGCATCGCGAGCCGCCGAGGGCGCAAGCCAGGTGGCGGTTCAAGAAAATCCCCTCGCCCATTACGTCGACAGTTTGTTCCGCTCGGATCACCTAGCTGCGAATGTGAGTGATCAGAATGTGCGGGCTGAGACCACACGCATTCTCACGGCGGGTATCAAAAACGGCGATGTTCCGGCCGCCGACAAGACCTATCTCGCTCAACTTGTGACGGCGCGCACCGGTGTTTCGCAAGCCGATGCCGAGAAGCGGGTCGACGACGTGATTGCCAAGGTCAAGGCCGCCGAGACGAAAGCCCGCCAAGTCGCGGACGCAACCCGCAAAGCGAGCGCTTACCTATCAACCTACACTGGCGTAACGATGTTGATTGGGGCATTTATCGCGGCAGTGGCAGCTGCGCTTGGGGGTCGTCACCGGGACAGGGACTGGCGCACTCATTCGGCGCCGTTTGGGCACCGATAATTTTTGATCTATACGCGGCGACGTATACCCCAGTCACGCTTTATCGACGGCGACGGTCTCCTCGCCCAATATGAGCCGACACTTGACTTAGACCTGAGCGGGGCGTTCCAAGTGTTTCGCAGCTAGCTCGTCACCGTCGTCGATGTTGGGCTATCCTTCCAGGAGGTGGCCAAAGGCGCGGAACGGTCGCAATCGATCGCAAATGATCTTGATGATCGCTAGCATGGGCACAGCCAAGATCGCCCCAGGTACGCCCCACATCCAGTACCAGAAAATCAGGGACAGGATCACCGCCACCGGATTTATGGTGAACCGGTTCGCCAACAGCATCGGCGTGATGATCTCCCCCTCGATCACGTGGATGCCAAAGTAGAGCGCTGCCGGCAGTAAAGCTGCCCAGACGGGTCCCATGCTGATCAATCCTACCGCCAGGAAGAGAATGATTCCACAGAACGGGCCGAGGATCGGAACAAAATTCAGACAGAACGCCACCACACCCCAAAGAACTGGAGCCGCCACATCGCACAGCCACAGCACACCTGCCGTGGCGCACCCGACGCCCGCGTTAATCACGGTAATCGTCAGCAAGTAGACCGACAAATCACGCTCGATATGGAGCGAGATC
>Ga0070698_100003527_pt1 | contig 17215 bp, 15 predicted proteins | sample KBSK1502metaG_FD_65477 | JGI IMG/M metagenome (GOLD analysis project Ga0070698, IMG submission 65477) | Corn, switchgrass and miscanthus rhizosphere microbial communities from Kellogg Biological Station, Michigan, USA - KBS K1-50-2 metaG | ecosystem: Host-associated > Plants > Roots >...
GGGGGGCGACAAGCAGATCAAATGATCTTGCGGTCTCGGAGTTCGTCGAGGATCTGCTCCGCGACCATCTCTGGTGATACCCCGATCGTCGTCACTCTGATTTCGGGTGCTTCCGGGGCCTCGTAGGGCGAGTCGAGACCGGTAAAGTTTTCGATGCGTCCGGCCTTCGCCTTGGCATAAAGGCCCTTGGGATCTCTCCGCATGCATTCATCGAGCGGCGTGTCGACGAAGATCTCCAGAAAAGCTGTCTGCGCGATCAACTCCCGCACCATGCGGCGTTCCGCCCGGAAGGGTGAGATGAACGAGCAGATCACGATCAGACCGGCCTCGGTCATCAATTTTGCGACCTCGCCGACGCGTCTGACATTTTCGACCCGGTCGGCGTCGGTAAAGCCGAGATCACGATTGAGCCCGTGCCTGACATTGTCGCCGTCGAGCAACATCGTGTGGCGACCAGCCGCCAACAGTTTTTTTTCGATGATGTCGGCGATCGTCGATTTTCCTGCCCCCGACAGCCCGGTCAACCACAGCACCGCCGGGACCTGTTCTTTTAATGCCGCTCGCTGATCACGGCCGACGGTCAACGCCTGCCAATGTATGTTACTCGCCCGGCGGAGGCCGAACGCGATCATCCCGGCGCCCGCCGTTTCGTTGGTGTAGCGGTCGATCAAGATAAAGCCGCCGGTATCTCGGTTGACCGAATATGGATCGAAAGCCACTGGCACCGCGGTCGACAGGTTGCAGAATCCGATCTCGTTCAACCCGAGGGTCTTGTCGGCCAGATGCGCCAGCGTATCGACATCGATGCGGTACTTGAGTGCGGTCACCGTCGCCGCCACCGTTCGGGTTCCGATTTTCAGCAGGTAGGAGCGGCCCGGAACCAGAGGGTGCTCGCTCATCCAAATCATATGCGCGGCAAATTGATCGACGAATTCGGGTGGCTCGCCGGGGTCCGCGAGAAGATCGCCCCGCGCGATATCGATTTCGGCATCGAAGGTCAGGGTGACCGCCTCGCCCTCATCGGCAGATTCGATGGCGCCCTCAAAGGTAACTATTTGTTTCACCCGAGCCGTTCGACCCGAGCCGGACACCAGGACTGGCTTGCCCGGCGCGATCGAGCCGGACACTATCGTGCCCGAGAAACCGCGGAAATCGCCATTCGGGCGGTTGACCCATTGCACCGGAAACCGGAACGGCCGCTCAGCGCCATCTGAGACATCGACGGAATTGAGGTAGTCGAGGAACGTCGGCCCCCGATACCACGGCATCCGCGCCGACGGTCCGGTGACATTGTCGCCAAACCGTGCTGAAAGCGGGATTGCCTGGACCGGCAGGTCACCAAGCCCCGTTGCAAAGCCTGAGAAACTTGTCGCTATCTGCTCGAAGGGGCGCTGTTCGAACGCGACGAGGTCCATTTTGTTGACAGCGAGCACGATGTAGCGGATGCCGAGCAATGTGCAGATAAAGGCGTGCCGTCTGGTTTGAGGGAGTACGCCTTTGCGCGCGTCGACCAGGATTACGGCGAGTTCGGAAGTGGACGCGCCGGTCGCCATGTTGCGCGTATATTGCGCGTGGCCTGGCGTATCGGCCACGACAAACGCGCGCTTCCGGGTCGTAAAAAACCGGTAGGCGACATCGATCGTGATGCGCTGCTGGCGTTCGTCCTCCAGCCCGTCCAGCAGCAGCGAGAAATCGAGTTCGTCGCCGGCGGTTCCGAACCGCTGCGACTCACCCTCCAACGCCGCGAGTCGGTCGTCCGGAACCAGCGAGCATTCATAGAGCAGCCGGCCGATCAGGGTCGATTTGCCATCGTCGACCGATCCGCAGGTCAGAAAGCGAAGGAGATCTTTGTCCCGCCGAGCGCGAGCATCGCCGCCCACGCTAGACATTAGAATCGGCCGGACATCAAAAATAACCCTCGCGCTTTTTGCGCTCCATCGCGGCTTCCTCGTCGGTGTCGATCAGCCGACCCTGTCGCTCCGACTGGCGGGTGTCACGCAATTCCGCCACGATATCGTCGAGGCTCACTGCCGCCGACTCGATTGCGCCGGTAAGAGGATAACATCCAAGAGTGCGGAACCGCACGCACCGCATTTCGGGCTGCTGATCGTAGCCGAGCGGCAAACGATCGTCGTCGACCATAATCCAAACCCCCTTGCGCTTGAGTACGGGACGGGGTTTAGCGAAATAGAGCGGGACGACCGGGACTTCCTCCGCTGCGATGTATTCCCACACATCGAGCTCGGTCCAGTTGGAAAGCGGAAAGACGCGCATCGATTCGCGCTCGCCCAGCCGCGTGTTGTAGAGCCGCCAGAGTTCGGGTCTCTGGTTTTTTGGGTTCCAGCCATGATCGGGGCTGCGCAACGAGAAAACACGCTCCTTTGCGCGGCTCCTCTCTTCATCTCGCCGCGCCCCGCCGAATGCCGCGTCAAAGCCATGGAGATCGAGCGCCTGCTTGAGGGCTGCTGTCTTCATCACAGCGGTGTGCAGCGCCGATCCCGAAGTGATCGGATTGATGCCGCGCGCCAGTCCCTCCTGATTGGTGTGCACGACGAGATCCAGCTCGAGCCGGCGCGCCGTTGCGTCGCGAAACGAGATCATCTCACGGAACTTCCACCCGGTATCGATGTGCAGCAGCGGAAAGGGCAATCTGGCAGGAAAGAACGCCTTGCGTGCCAAATGCAGCATCGCGCTCGAATCCTTGCCGATCGAATAGAGCATGACCGGGTTACGGAATTCGGCCACCACCTCGCGCATAATGCCGATCGCTTCGGCTTCTAGACGCCTCAAATGCTTGGGCAAGGGACGGGTGCGCGCCGGCCGGTCACCGATAAGCGGCAAAGAACATCCTTTGCAAGAGGCTCCGGTTCGTCGCTATTAGATGCCGCTCAGACCCGACGATCAGTGCAGCTTGGGCGCCTTGAGAAACCGCGTTCGGTCGGCGGAGAGGACGCGAACCGTCAAGGTCTCGTTGTCGCGCACTACCTGCAGCACGACTTCGCTGCCGGCATGACCGCCAGCCCAGACCTTTCGCCAAAAGCCGGCGAGGCTTGCGACCGGATCCTCGCGCACCGCGAGAATGCGATCGCCAGGCCGCAGCCCTGCTTTGCTTGCAGGCCCGCGCTCGGCAAGACCGGCGATGACGATCGCATCCTCGACCTCCGCCGCGTAAAGACCGAGCCACGGGCGGGCAGGACGGTTCGGGCGGCCGTAGGTTAGTATGTCGTCGAGAATCGGGGGCAATAGCTCGATGGGCACCACCATGTTGACATCGCGGCGGAGCTCGCGACCGTTAGCGTGTTGCACATGCAGCGAGCCGATGCCAATCAATCGGCCGTCGGCGCCGATCAAGCCGGCCCCACCCCAGAAGGGGTGAGCCGGCGCAGTAAAGATCGCGCGGTCGAGAACATATTCCCAATATCCGGCAAATTCCTGCCGAGCCACGACCCTCGCCGCGATCGCATGACGCCGGCCACCCTCGGCCGCCATGATCGCTCGATCGCCGGCACCGACGCGCAACCCGATGCCGAGCTCCATCGGCGGGACATTCAATCGCCCAAGTGCCTGGACGAGGCCAAAGCCAGTTTCTTGGTCATAACCGAGAACATGCCCGGGAACAGCGCCGCCACCGGGCGAGGTGAGCCAGATTGTCTCGGCCTCGGTAACCAGATAGCCGATAGTCAGGACAAGACCGTCCTTGCGGATCAGAACCCCGCTGCCGGCGCGCTCCGTGCCGAGTGTGCCGGCGGTGAAAGCGTCCTCTGGGATTGTAGCCCGCAAGCCGAGCACGGCGCTCAAAGCGGTATCCAAATCAAAGGCGCAATCCGCCAGCTTTGGCTGGATCTCGCCTGGTATTTCCCAATCTACGGTCTTCGACATTTTGGCGGTCCGTCAGTAGCGGCTCCTCACATCATAAACATAAACAACGCTCCGCGTTGACCCCTTTTCAAACTCTCTGCCCCGCTCCAGGTGGCGAACACCGCGTCGGTCCAGCATGTCTCGCATCAGCTTGACAACCTCGGCATACTTAATTATGTCCCCAGCACTCTCGATGCGAGAGTGCTAACACCACGATTTGTAAGAGGATTTAAGGAGGTATTCATGAAATTCCGTCCCTTGCATGACCGCGTGCTGATCAGACGCGTGGAGTCCGAGGAAAAGACGGCGGGCGGGATCATCATCCCCGACACGGCAAAAGAAAAGCCGATGGAGGGCGAAGTGGTCTCTGCCGGTCCCGGTGCGCGCGGCGATGACGGCAAGCTCCAGCCAATGGACCTCAAGGCGGGCGATCGCGTGCTATTTGGCAAATGGTCGGGCACCGAGGTTAAGCTCGATGGTGAAGAGCTGATCATCATGAAAGAGTCCGACGTCATGGGCATTATCGAGCACGACGCTGCCGCAAAGAAAGTTGCTTGAGGAGTAGACAAAGATGGCTGCCAAGGAAGTCAAATTTCATGGTGACGCGAGAGAGAGGATGCTTCGTGGCGTCGACGTCCTCGCCAACGCGGTAAAGGTCACGTTGGGTCCCAAGGGCCGCAACGTTGTCCTCGACAAATCATTTGGCGCGCCGCGGATTACCAAGGACGGGGTAACCGTCGCCAAGGAAATCGAGCTTTCCGACAAGTTCGAGAATATGGGCGCGCAAATGGTGCGCGAAGTGGCCTCGAAGACCAGTGATCAGGCCGGCGACGGCACCACCACCGCGACCATCCTGGCTCAGGCGATCGTGCGCGAGGGGGCAAAGGCGGTCGCGGCCGGGATGAACCCGATGGATCTGAAGCGCGGGGTCGACCTCGCCGTCGCAGCCGTCGTCGAGGACATCAAGAAGCGGTCCAAAAAGATCTCGACCAACGAGGAGATCGCGCAGGTCGGCACAATCTCGGCCAATGGCGAGCGCGAAGTCGGCGAAATGATCGCCCAGGCAATGCAGAAGGTCGGCAATGAGGGCGTGATCACGGTCGAGGAGGCGAAGAGCCTCGAAACCGAGCTCGACGTCGTCGAGGGTATGCAGTTCGACCGCGGTTATCTCTCGCCGTATTTTGTTACCAATGCCGAGAAGATGATCGCCGAGCTCGAGAACCCGTATATCCTCATCCATGAGAAGAAGCTGTCGGGCCTGCAGGCGATGCTGCCGGTGCTCGAGGCGGTGGTGCAGAGCGGCAGGCCGCTCTTGATTGTCGCCGAGGATGTCGAGGGCGAGGCGCTGGCGACGCTCGTCGTCAACAAGCTGCGCGGCGGTCTCAAAGTGGCCGCGGTCAAGGCGCCGGGCTTCGGCGACCGCCGTAAGGCCATGCTTGAGGACATTGCGATCCTGACCAGCGGTCAGGTGATCAGCGAGGATCTCGGCATCAAGCTCGAGAACGTCACGCTCGAGATGCTGGGGCAGGCCAAGCGCGTACGCGTCGAGAAAGAGAATACGACGATCATCGACGGCGGCGGCAAGAAGGACGACATCCAGGGCCGCTGCACCCAGATCCGCCAGCAGATCGAGGAGACGACCTCGGACTATGACCGCGAGAAGCTGCAAGAGCGGCTGGCAAAGCTCGCCGGCGGCGTCGCGGTGATCCGCGTTGGCGGCTCCACCGAGATCGAAGTGAAGGAAAAGAAGGACCGGGTCGATGACGCAATGCACGCGACACGCGCCGCTGTCGAGGAGGGTGTGGTCGCCGGCGGCGGCGCGGCGCTCCTCTATGCCGCCCAGGTTCTGGACAGCCTAAAGCCGGCGAACAACGACCAAAAAGTCGGCATCGATATCGTCAAGAAGGCGTTGTTGTACCCGGCCCGGCAGATCGCAGAGAACTCCGGCACCGACGGCTCGATCATCGTCGGCAAGCTGCTCGACAGCAAAGACCCCAACTACGGGTACGACGCCCAGAAGGGCGAATTTACCGACATGATCCGCTCGGGGATCATCGACCCGACCAAGGTCGTACGGCACGCCTTGCAGGATGCGGCGTCGGTAGCGGGCCTGTTGATCACCACCGAGGCCATGGTGGCCGAGAAGCCCGAGCCCAAGACCCCGCCGGCAATGCCGCCGGGCGGCGGGATGGGCGGAATGGACTTCTAGACCGTCCGTCATAGCAACCACGAAGCACCGCCTGCCTGCGCTAGACCGCGGGCAGGCGGTCTTTTTTTGTGCAGGTTGCAAAGGCATCGGTTGCAGAGCGCCGATTTCCGACCGATTCTGCCCGGCACATGTCTTGCGTGGCGGATCGAGGAGGTCCGATGGGCGAAGTCATCCCATTCCCGTCAGCTCACCGCCGCGGATCGCGAGAACCTGTTGTCGCGCCGCGTCGTCCACCGGAGACGGTGTTTCATGATCGCGGCTGGCGCATTCTCCAATTGCCGAGCGCGGGGAAATTCCTCGCGGTTTCCGACTATTGCCGCCCCGGCATCGAGGTCGGGCGCTTTGATCCGCTGGCAGACGCGCACAACCAGCATGGCGGCACAGAGATCGCGATTCTGACACGGTGCGCGGCCGATGAGCGCCTAGCGCGGTGCGCGATTGGCTGGCTCAATTCGGGAGGGCCGCGAACCGCGATCCTCGGTGCTTTTGTTATATCGACGGGGGGCCGCTATCGTTATTGGCGCGACGCAATCGTCGAGGTCGCTGTGATTGGCGGCGCCAAGCTCGTGCGGCTGATCGATGGCAGCATCGCGATCGCGCGTGAGCCCGAGCCGGTGCCGCTGCTCGATCTTTTCGCCCCGCTCAAAGAACACCGGCACCGTGCCGCTTTCGATCGCCTACCGCGCGAGACCCGGGCCGCCATCCTGCGTTGGGCCGACCCTCGTGACCAATTTGGTCAACTGCTCGATGCGGTGTGGCCGCATTAGCGCGGGGAGCTTGCGCTTGCCGCAACCCTGCCCTGCTCTTAGCTCCGAGGCCATCCGAACCCCGCCTCGACGCCTTGCCAGCCGGCGGCGCTCCGCCCATACTGATGATGATGCGGCATATTTCGCTTGGTCCCGGTTTCGAAGAGGAGGCCGACACCACTGTGCGGCCTTGCGATCACCCCGGTTGTGTTGCCGGGGGTGACTTTCGTGCGCCCAAATCTCGATTGCAGCTTCGTGACTACTACTGGTTTTGTCTCGAACACGTCCGCGCTTACAATTCTGCCTGGAATTATTACGCCGGAATGAACGATACCGAAATCGAGGCCGAGATCCGTCACGATACGGTCTGGCAGCGCCCTAGCTGGAAGCTCGGCGATCGCCACGGCCCCGGTTATGCCGAACGGATTCGGGACTATTTCGGTGTGTACCCCAACGGTGCCGAGAACGGCCGGGATCGCGGCCGGCGCGAGGGCGCCCGCGGCGGCGAAGCGGTGCGGCGGGCGCTTTCCGCGCGCGAGCAGGCGCTCGCGGTCTTCGAAATCGAGCCGCCCTTTACCCCAGTGCGCCTCAAGGCACGCTACAAGACGCTTGTCAAGCTGCACCATCCCGACGCCCATGGCGGCGACAAAGCGGCCGAGGAGAAGTTGAAGATCATCAACCAGGCCTATGCCACCCTAAAGGCCAGTTATTTAGCGTGAACTGACGCGCTGCGGCGCTCTCGACCCTTCCTGTTCCACCACGAGGACATAAGACAAGAATGCCAACCGCTCAGCCAACGGCGCCTGCCCCCGCCTTTCCTCTGGACAAGCCCGACATCTCCATTTCCGTTCGTCAGACCTTCGGGATCAACAGCGATCTCCAAGTTCCCGCTTTCAGCCAGGCCAGCGAGCACGTTCCCGATCTCGACGACGCCTATCGTTTCGACCGCGACACGACATTGGCGATCCTCGCCGGCTTCGCTTTCAATCGCCGTGTGATGATCCAAGGCTATCACGGTACCGGCAAATCGACCCATGTCGAGCAAGTCGCCGCCCGGCTCAACTGGCCGTGCATCCGCGTCAATCTCGACAGCCACATCAGCCGCATCGATCTCGTCGGCAAGGACGCGATCGTGCTGCGCGACAACAAGCAGGTCACCGAGTTCCGCGAGGGCCTCTTGCCCTGGGCATTGCAGCACCCCGTTGCACTGTGCTTCGACGAATACGATGCCGGGCGACCGGACGTCATGTTCGTGATCCAGCGAGTGCTGGAGGTCGAGGGCAAACTGACCCTGCTCGACCAAAACCGGGTCATTCGGCCCCATCCGAATTTCCGGCTGTTCTCGACGGCGAACACCGTTGGTCTCGGCGATACTACCGGCCTCTATCACGGCACGCAGCAGATCAACCAGGGTCAGATGGACCGCTGGAACATCGTCGCGACGTTGAACTACCTGCCGCACGACGCCGAGGTCGACATCGTCCTGGCCAAAGTGCCGAGCTACGACAATGACGAAGACCGGCGGACCATCAGCGCCATGGTGGCGCTCGCCGATTTGACCCGCGCCGGCTTTATCAATGGCGACATCTCGACCGTGATGTCGCCCCGTACGGTCATGACCTGGGCCGAAAACGCCCGCATTTTCGGCGATCTGGCATTTGGCTTCCGCCTCACCTTTCTCAACAAATGCGACGAGATGGAGCGCTCGACAGTTGCCGAATACTACCAGCGTTGTTTCGGCACCGAGCTTCCCGAAACCGGCGTCAACGCCACCTTGATGTAGGCGCGATCGACCCAGCTGATGGCTCAGGATTTCTCCCCGACCGAAATCTTCAAACGCGCGACCGCGGCAACGTTGCGTGCGATCGCCGAGCGCGACGACGTGATCGTCGGCTTCGGCCCCGAAGCGGCGGGCGCCAGCGGCTCGCGGGTGCGGCTGCCGAACCCGCCGCGCGATCTCCCGGCAGAGGAGGCAGCGCAACTGCGGGGTGCCGCCGACAGCGTGGCGTTGCGGCTGCGCTACCACGATGACGGCGTGCACAACAAGCGGGTGCCGAACGGCCCCCTTGCCCGCGCTGTTTTCGATGCCGTCGAACAGGCGCGGGTCGAGGCGCTGGGGGCCCGCCGCATGGCCGGGGTCGCCGCCAATCTCGAAGCGATGCTCGATGAGCAGTATCGCCGACAAGGCTTCGAGCGGATTACCGAGCGCACCGAAAGCACGATGGCCGAGGCGGTGCGCCTGCTGACCCGTGAGGCCCTGACCAAGGAACGGCCACCACACTCGGCGCGGCGCGTCGTCGATCTGTGGCGGCCTTGGCTTGAGGGGCGCATCGGCAAGGATTTTGCCGAGCTCGATCGGGCGATCCTCGACCAGGACGCCTACGCCCGCGCGACCCGCCGGCTGCTTCAGGATCTGGAAATCGACCTCGGCGAGGCCGAGGATTCATCGGAGACCGAGGAGCAGCAGGGGGGCGAAGAAGCCGAGGGCGAAAACCAGAGCGAGGGCGAAGGCGCCACTGCCGGTGCGCAGGAGGCGATGGAGGGCTCACCCGCCGACGGCGCCGCCGAGGACGCGCAGGACGCCGCCGAGGCCGGCGACGGTGAGATGATGCCGGGTTCGAGCGATGACGACCCCGGCCGGCCAGGCCGTCCCGGGCAGATGCCGCGCGGCCGCAACGACGATACGGCGGTCTACCGCGCCTTCAGTGTCGCCGCGGACGAGGTCGTCGAAGCCGATCAGCTGTGCGATACCGATGAGCTATCGCGGCTTCGCCATCTGCTCGATCAGCAGCTGGCGCATCTGCAGAGCGTCATTGCGCGCCTCGCCAACCGCCTGCAGCGCAAGTTGATGGCGAAGCAAACGCGCGCCTGGGAATTCGACCTTGACGAGGGCCTGCTCGACGCCGCCCGGTTGTCGCGCGTTGTCGCCAACCCGATCCTGCCGCTGGCTTATAAGCGCGAGCGCGAGACGGATTTCCGTGACACCGTCGTGACGTTGCTGATCGACAATTCCGGCTCGATGCGCGGCCGGCCGATCACGGTGGCGGCGATGAGCGCCGACATCCTTGCACGTACCCTCGAACGCTGCGCCGTCAAGGTCGAGATACTCGGTTTCACGACCCGGGCCTGGAAAGGTGGGCAGTCGCGCGAGCGCTGGATCGCCGCGGGCAAGCCGCCCAACCCAGGCCGCCTCAACGATCTGCGCCACATCATCTACAAACCCGCCGACGCACCGTGGCGGCGCGCGCGGCGCAGTCTCGGGCTGATGCTGCGCGAGGGCATCCTCAAGGAAAATATTGATGGCGAGGCGCTGATTTGGGCGCATGACCGTCTGCGCGCCCGCTCCGAGCAGCGCCGCATCCTGATGGTCATCTCCGACGGCGCGCCGGTCGACGACTCGACCCTTTCCGTCAACCCCGGCAACTACCTCGAAAAGCACCTGCGCGAGGTGATCCACGACATCGAGCGCCTGGGCGAGGTCGAGCTGACCGCGATCGGCATCGGCCACGACGTGACGCGCTACTACCGCCGCGCCGTCACGATTGTCGACGCTGAACAACTGGGCGGCGTCATGCTCGAAAGGCTCGCTGAGCTCTTCGACGAGGACCGCGGCGCCAATACCCGCGTGCGCAGCCGCCGCGCCGCTTGATCTTCACATCTCGGCGTAGGTGCCGTTCTTCCAGATATAGAAGACGTATTTCGGGTCGGTGACGTCGCCCTTCTTGTCCCAGGTCAGCGGACCGACCACCGTCTCGATGGTCATCGAATGCAAGGCCTTTGACAGGTCGTCGACTTTCACCGATTTGGCCTTGGCGGCGGCGGCGGCAAAGGCCTGGATCGCCGCATAGGTGTAGAGCGTGTAGCCCTCGGGATTGTACGGGGGCTTTTCGGCCATGAATTTGTCGACGACAGCCTTGGCGGCGGGCACCTTGCGCGGATCGGGCGGGAAGGTCATTAGGGTGCCTTCGCCCGGAGGTCCAGTGATCTTCCAGAACTCCTCAGTCACCAACGCATCGGCGCCGATGAACTGCGCCTTAAAGCCTTGGTCGCGCGCCTGGCGGACGATCAGCCCGCCCTCGGTCTGGTAGCCGCCGAAATAGATCACATCGATATTCTCTTGCTTCATTTTGCTGATCAGCGCGGTGAAGTCTTTGTCGCCTTGAGTGATCGCCTCATACATCGTCTCTTTGAGGCCCGCCTTGTTCATCGCTTTCATCGTCTCGTCTGCGATCCCTTTGCCGTAGGCGGTCTTGTCGTGGACGACCGCCACCTTCTTTCCCTTGTAGTGATCGGCGAGATACTTGCCGGCGACGGCGCCCTGCGCGTCGTCGCGGCCGCAGGACCGGAAGACGTTGACCCAGCCCTTCTTGGCCGCGTCGTCGGTCAGAGCCGGGTTGGTCGAGGCCGGCGTCATCTGCAGCACCCCCGCCTCGTTGTAGACCGCGGAAGCCGGGATCGACGAGGAGGAGCAGTAATGCCCGGCGACAAAGACGACCTTCTTGTCGACGACCTGGTTGGCCGCTGCCACTGCCTGCTTCGGGTCGCAGGCGTCGTCGGCAATGATCAGATCGAGCTTCTTGCCGAGCACGCCGCCTTTGGCGTTGATATCGGCCACCGCCATCTCGGCACCCCGCTTCATCTGCTCGCCGAGTGCAGCATTCGAACCGGTAATCGGCCCGACAACGGCGATCGGAATGTTTTGCGCGTTGGCCTGACCGCCGCCGAAGGTGAGTGCCGCCGCGACTAGCGCGGGTCCGATGAAGCGTCTCATTAAACCTCCTTATTCCTATGAGTTGCGCAAAAGTACCACGGCGGCCGGCATGGCGTTAACTGTAGCCTCCTTCGAGATAGGCGGCGCGCACCTCGGGGTTTGCGAGAAGCTCGCGTCCCGTGCCGCTCAGTATGATTCGCCCGGTTTGCATCACGTAACCGCGATGGGCGAGCCGCAGAGCCTGGTGCGCATTCTGCTCGACGAGGAACACGGTCATCTTCTGACGCTCGTTGACTTGGCGAATCACCTCCAGAATTTGCCTGACAATCAGTGGAGCCAGGCCGAGTGAAGGCTCGTCGAGCAACAGGAGGCGCGGCCGGCTCATCAGTGCCCGCGCAATCGCCAGCATCTGCTGCTCACCGCCGGACAATGTCCCGCCACGCTGTCCCCGCCGCTGATCGAGAATAGGGAACAGCTCGAAAACTCGCCCGAGATCCTCGTCGAACCGGGCGGCGTCGGCGACTGTTGCGCCGATCCGCAGGTTTTCGAGCACCGTCATCCGAGGAAAGATGCGGCGGCCTTCGGGCACATGCGCAATCCCCAGCCGCACGATTTCAAAGGTGTCGAGCCGGGTAATGTCGCGCCCGTCGAACAGGATCCGGCCGCGCGCCGCCTTGGGATGCCCGCAAATCGTCATCAGCAAGGTCGATTTGCCGGCGCCATTGGCACCGATCAGGCTGACGATCTCACCGGCGCTGACCTCGAGATCGATGCCCCGCAACGCCTCGATATGGCCGTAGAAGGCATGCACGCCGGATATTGCGAGCATCAGAACCCAGGTAAGGTAATCCGTCATTCCCGCGAAAGCGGGAATCCAGGGTCGCAGGCTCCTGCGGGCGGCCCCTGAACCCCCACTTTCGCGGGGGTGACGATAGCCCCCTGACCACTCCCCGCTTGGTCGACTTCATCTTCGCCGAGATACGCTTTGATGACATCGGGATCGACGCGCACTTCGGCCGGTGTCCCGTCGGCGATCTTGCGCCCGTAATCGAGAACGATGACGTGGTCCGAGATCCCCATGACCACGCTCATATCATGCTCGATCAGCAAGATCCCGATCCGCTCCTCGGCGCGGATGGTAAGCAAAAGAGTGTTGAGCTCCGCGGATTCGCGCGGATTGAGACCGGCCGCCGGCTCATCGAGGCACAGCAATACAGGCCTGGTACACAGTGCGCGGGCGATCTCGAGGCGCCGCTGCGCGCCATAGGGCAGTTCCCCCGCGATCCAATCGGCGCGCTCCGTCAGTCGGAGCTTGTCGAGCCAATACCGAGCGCGCTCGATCCCGGCCCGCTCTGCCGCACGGTAACCCGGCAGGCCCAACAGCCCGGCAATCGAAAAGGCGCTCGCCGCCATCAGCGGATTGTGCTGGGCGATAATCAGGTTCTCGAGGACGGTCATCCCGGCAAAGAGACGGACATTTTGGAACGTCCGCGCAATCCGGGCCCGCCGCGCAATGCGAAACCCTTGGAGGCGCTCGAGCCGCAGGACCTCGCCATCGGCGTGCAGGGCGAGACTCCCGGCGCTCGGTCTGTAGAAGCCGGTCAGGCAATTGAACACGGTGGTCTTCCCCGCGCCGTTCGGCCCGATGATGGCGGTGATCTCGTCCGGATAGGCGATAAAGGAAAGGGCATCTACCGCGGTCAGCCCGCCAAAGCGCATCGTCAATTGCTCGACCGTAAGCAGCGGCGCCCGTCCCTCGCCCGGCCTGGTCACCGCCCCGCGTTCCCCGCCGGCCGTCCGCCGAGGCGCAACGTCGGCTCACGATGCGAGATCAGCCCGCGCGGCCGCCAGACCATCACCGCCACCATTGCGGCGCCAAAAATCAGCATGCGGAACTCGGCAAAGGCGCGGCCGAATTCCGGCAGGGAGACGAGCAAGATCGCGGCCAGCACGACGCCAAGTTGGCTGCCCATGCCGCCGAGCACGACAATGGCAAGGATCGTCGCCGATTCGATAAAAGTGAAACTCTCGGGGCTGATGAATCCCTGGCGGGTCGCGAAGAAGCACCCGGCGAGACCGCCGAACATCGCGCCGATCGCAAAGGCGGAGAGCTTGACGTTGGTCGGGTTGATCCCGAGCGCGCGGCAGGCGACCTCGTCCTCGCGCAGCGCTTCCCAGGCCCGGCCGAGCGGCAGCCGGCGGATGCGCAAGGTGAAGAGGTTGGTGATCAGCGCCATTCCAAGGATGACGAAGTAAAGAAAAATAACGCGGTGGTCGGGCGAGAATTCGAGCCCAAAGAATTGATGGAAAGTTGTGACGCCCTCGGGCGCCGTGCGGGTAAACGGGAGCCCGAAGAACGAGGGCCGCGGGATCCCGCCGATACCGTTGGGACCGCCGGTGACGGGAGCCCAGTTCAACAGCACGATGCGGATGATCTCGCCAAAGCCGAGCGTGACGATGGCAAGATAGTCGCCGCGCAGCCGCAGTACCGGAAAGCCGAGAAGGATCCCGAAGCTCGCCGCCACCAGGCCGGAAAACGGCAACGCTTCCCAAAAGGTGAAATCGAGGTCGCGCGCGAGCAGGCCAAACGTATAGGCGCCAACGGCATAAAAAGCGACGTAGCCCAGATCGAGCAAGCCGGCGAGCCCGACCACGACATTGAGGCCCCAGCCGAGCATCACATAAATCAGCACGGTCGTGCCCAGGTCGATCAGATAACGCGACGAGAACGGGAGAAACGGCAAAGCGATCGCAAATGCGATCCCCGCAACGGTGATCGGCACGATCTGGCGATTGGCCCAGACGGCGATACGACCGGTCTCGTTCCGGCGGCCGATTGTGCCGTAACCCCGAAGCCGCGGGTAGAGACGCAGCATGAGCCGGCCGGCAAAGACTGCCGCCGCACCCATCGCAACCCAATCGAAATGCGTGCGAATGCCGAGGGCGCCGCCGCCAATGTCATAGGTCTGCAGGCCGACAAGCGGCAGGGCGAGGAGCGCGGCGACCAGCGCTGCCAACAGCGCATCTTTGAACAGCGGCGTCCAGAGGTCTGGCGGGCGAGCGGCTTGATCGACGGCGAGCCCGGTGGCAGCCGTCATCAGACCTTTTCCACATCGGGCCGGCCGAGGAGGCCGGTCGGACGGAAAACGAGAACCAGAATGAGAACCACGAAGACCGAGACGTCCTTGTATTCGACCGAGAAATACCCGGACCAGAAGGCTTCGATCAGCCCAATCAAGATGCCGCCGAGCATAGCCCCCGGCAGTGAGCCGATCCCGCCGAGGACCGCGGCGGTGAATGCTTTGACACCAGCAAGAAAACCGATAAAGAAATCGACGACCCCGTAGTAGAGCGTGACCATCAACCCAGCGACGGCGGCGAGCGCCGCGCCCATGACAAAGGTCAGCGAGATCACCCGGTCGACATCGATCCCGAGCAGCGAGGCCATCCTCATATCCTGCTCGCAGGCTCGCTGGGCGCGGCCAAGCGGCGTCGACGCGATCAGTGTCGTGAAACCGGCCATCAATAGAAGTGTCAGCAATATGATGAAGAGCTGCAGATAACTGAGCCGGACCGCAAAACCGCCGCTTTCGAGGATCGTGAACCCTCCTTGGACGAGCGGCGGCATTGGCTTGACCCGCGCGCCCTGGAAGATCTGAACGTAATTCTGCAGAAAGACGGACATGCCGATCGCCGAGATCAGCGGGGCGAGCCGGAAAGACCCGCGCAGGGAACGATAGGCGACCCGCTCCACCGTCCAACCATAGATCGACGTGAAGACCATCGTCGTCAGCAGGACAATCGCCAAGGCCAATGGAACGTAAGTAACCCCCGCCAACCCCAGTACCAGAAACGCGATGATCGAGATGAAGGCGCCGATCATATAGATCTCGCCATGGGCGAAATTGATCATGCCGATGATGCCGTACACCATGGTGTAGCCGATGGCGATCAGCCCATAGATCGACCCCAAGGTCAGGCCGTTGATCAACTGCTGCAGAAAATATGCCATCCACGCCCGATGACGCCGCCAGCCGCTCCCCTCGCCGGATTCCTGTATAATACCAGCTGCGAGGAAACAATGTCCGACAACCGGGCGGCAGACGCGATCTCCGACCCGCTTTTGTTCGGCATTTGGCGAAGTTTACGGCGAGCGGCTTGAGCGGGTGGTTCTGGACGGTTCGGGGACGCGTGGAGTTCCCAAGGAGGAAGCGATATGGCGGACAAGATTCGGCTGGGCCTTATCGGCGCCAGCGTCAAGGGTACCTGGTCGGCCCGTTCTCACCTGCCGGCGGTACAGGCGAGTGCCGATGTCGAGCTGACGGCGGTCTGCACCACTAGAGCCGACAGCGCCGAGGCGGCGCGCCGGGCTTGGGGTGCCCGGTTGGCCTTCGACGACTACCACAAGATGATCGCCTCGCCAGAGATCGACGCGGTCGCCGTTGTCGTGCGCGTGCCCTCTCACTACGCGCCGACCAAGGCGGCGCTGGAAGCAGGCAAGCACGTCTATTGCGAGTGGCCGCTCGGGCGGACGACAGCGGAGGCGGTGGAATTGTCGGCCCTGGCCAAGGTCAAGGGGCTCGTCACGGCGGTCGGCCTACAGGCCCGCGTCAATCCTGCCTTGATGCACATGAAGGAACAGGTCGAGGCCGGCTTTGTCGGCGAGGTGCTGGCCGTCCATGTCAGCCTGATGCGCGAGGGCGTCTTGTCCCGGCCGTCGCACCGCACTTGGCAGCGGGACGCCGATCTCGGCGCCAACACCTTGACCATTGCCAACGGCCACACGGTGGACGCAATGCGCTTGGTCACCGGTGACTTCTCTCGGCTGTCCGCTGTGGTGGCGACGCAAGCGAAGCAGTGGCTCGACACCGGTACCAACACATTGTTGGACGTCACCTCGCCCGACAACGTGCTGCTCAGCGGCCGGCTGGCGAATGGCGCGGTGGCGTCGGTCCATATCGGCGCCATTCCGTTCGCCGGCAGCGGCTATCGCATGGAAATCTACGGCCGCGACGGGACACTGGTCGCGACCGGCGCGGATTCCCCGCAGTTGAGCGAGGTTTTCCTACACGGGGCGAAGGGCGACGACACGCTGGCTCCAATGCCTGTGCCGGGGCGCTTCACCGTCGCCGCGCCCGGTACGCCATCGGGCGAAGCCATCAACGTCGGGCAAATGTACACGCTGTTCGCTCGGGCTATCCGCGACGGGGAAAGCCACCAGCCGACCTTCGAGACCGCGGTCGACCTGCACCGCCTGGTCGATGCCATCAAACAGGCCTCAGATAACCATCGCGAGGCGACGTTCGAATAGCGCCCAGAAGCCGCCCCGGCGTATTCGTCATCAAGTAGACAGCTATTTCATGGTAGGCGGAAACCAGGGGAAGGTGAGAAACTCGGTGCCGCGCTCTTGCAGGGGCGCCGAACGGCGAGCGAGGTGATCGATGACAGCGACGAAACCCGGCCGCGCCCATCTCATTGCTGGTGGCTTTCCGCCCGGTTCCTACGCCGGGCACGATCATGACTATGCCCGCCTGCGATTGCTGGGGCTCCTCGCCGAGCGGGACGTTCCGGCCTCGGTCGCCAATGACTTCGCGGATATCGAGAAGTGGCTGCCCGTGGCCGATTTGCTGATCACCCACGTAGCCGGCCCCTACCCCGATGGGGCGCAATGCCGCGCCATTCAACGCTGGC
>Ga0070698_100003528_pt1 | contig 17214 bp, 13 predicted proteins | sample KBSK1502metaG_FD_65477 | JGI IMG/M metagenome (GOLD analysis project Ga0070698, IMG submission 65477) | Corn, switchgrass and miscanthus rhizosphere microbial communities from Kellogg Biological Station, Michigan, USA - KBS K1-50-2 metaG | ecosystem: Host-associated > Plants > Roots >...
CTGGTCCAAAGAATTTTTCTTCAGATAAACGCCAGGCTGTAGATATAGCAGGGAAAGTTCCGTATTTGGTATTTGCTCCAAATCGTGATGATCCATCTCTTCGAACTGTGAAGTTTAGAATGTATCTATCATTATAAGTATACCCAACTTTGGCAAACATACCAACCAGTTTAACACTGGTATATCCTTCTGACGGTTGGCTTGGTGTAGCTGTTGAACTTAAAGTTTGAAATTGAGGTAATGGAAGTCCCTGGCCGAATGCTCCAAAGGAAGTATTAAGATTATTACGGTATTCAGCTCCTAACAATCCGGAAAAAACATGCTTATTGAATCTCTGGTTGTAATTAAATACCTGGTTGGTTTGAAAATCCCGTATCTGAGTTGAAAATTTACTTACAGAACCAAGAGGTGCTCCTGAGTAACGAGGATCATTAAACTGTTTTTCTTCTGTATAATTCCAGTTTATATTGTAGGAGCTTCTGAATGATAAATGGGGTGTAATATTATAAGTTAAATTAAAACCACCAATAAGATTTTTTACGTTTGAAAATGTAATATCATAGTCTGTATAAGTAAGAAAATTATCTATACCACCAAACCATGTTCCGTTTGAAGCAGAGCGAAGTGAACCATTCGGAAGGTAAGGTGTGTTTGTTGGAAATGCCAGGAAAGCACTTCTTACAGGATTGCCAAAGCTACCTCCATTCAACACTCCGTTTTGAGTAAATGTGGATAGTGTTAGTGATGAACCAATAGAAAACTTAGTATTGATTTTATGATCAAGATTTATCCTGAACGATCCTCTTTGAAAATCGGATGCTACAACATGACCATCCAGTTTATTGTATCCGCCTGAAACAAAGAAAGTAGTTTTATCATTTCCGCCTGATGCCGACAAATCAAAGTTTCGAACAAATCCATTTCGAAAAGCGAGGCTTTGCCAGTCGTTGTCTGGTAATGGATCTACAACATTGCTTTTAACAGTAGCATTCATAGAAGTCAGGAAAGTATTGGTTTGACTTGCAGTAGCTCCGTATCTGTTAGCATAAGCCTCATAACCTAATTGCACTGCTTCTGTAGCTGTTAATACATCCAGTCTTTTGATAATTCTACTGATGCCCCAATAGGTATTAAAGTTTAATTTAGTTTTTCCCTGCTTTCCTCTTTTTGTTGTTATAATAACAACACCATTAGCAGCCTGAGCCCCGTAAATTGAAGCTGATGCAGGATCTTTTAATACATCGATTGTTTCTATATCATCGGGGTTCAGTGAATTTAAAAGATTGGATGACAATGGTCCTTCCGGTCCATTTCCTGTATTTAAACTATTAGAGTTCCCCGATACGATTTGCACTCCGTCTACAATATATAAAGGAGAGTTTGAAGCATTTACAGTTCCAAGACCGCGAATACGTACAGTAACATTACCGCCCGGAACTCCATTGTTTGAAACCACTTGTACTCCTGCCATTTGTCCCTGCATAGCTCTTGCAAAAGAGCCCACGGGCCTAATGGCAATATCCTTGCCTTTTACACTTGCGGTTGCACCAGCAATATCTCTTTTTCTCTTTGTCTCATAACCTGTAACTACAACTTCCTGAAGGCTTCTTTCGTCTGCTTTCATTGATACATTAATGATACTCTCAGAACCAATTGCCTGTTCCTGCGTTATCATGTCAACGAAAGAAAATATCAATGTTTTGGCATTGGCTTGTACTGTTAATGAAAAAGAGCCATCGGATTTTGTGGTCGTTCCTGTATTCGTGCCTTTTATAGCAACAGAAACATTTGGTATAGGCGACCCTTTCTCATCCGTTACCTTTCCGGTAACAGTTCGTTGTTGTGCCCAGAGATGGCTAATGGAAAGGACAATAGCCATAATAAGCATTACTACTTTTCTCATGTGCAATTAGTTTTAGTTAAATAAGAAATAGCTACTTAGTTATTTCCATAGAGCAAAGCAAGGTGAATTCGAAGGCTGAAGTTTCTTAAATTTTGGTCTGGTCTCTATTTCCATACAGGCAATGCTAAATATACAATCGCTGCTCCTAATAAAATTTACTTCTATGAAAAAAAATATTATCGATAAAAATATTGGTCCCATTGTTCAGAGGCACTGGATCGTTTAATTAAAACACTGGTTTAGTAGGTTTTTACTATAAGCCCCGGCTTTATGATTCAATATATTTATCTCCCAATTCAGGGGAATATTTGCCGGAAATGATGCTCCATGTGGGCTACATAATCGCAAATGATCCATCCAAGGGTTTTCAACTCCTTATTTTCATATTGTGGGTCTACAGGGCAACTCAACTTTTCAGCCGGTATGTTTCTGACTACAGAAACTATTTGCCTGTTCAATGCCTGCCAAAGATCGAGTAGTTGATCAAGGGGCTGATTTTGATAGTCATTTACTATAACAAGATTGACCTGGTCATAGCTAATTACTTTATAAGGTTGTGGCAAAAAGTGAATTTCAGTGAATCGTTTTAGATTATTAATTGCCGAATCAATTAAATGGCCAAGTATTTCCTTTTTCGACCATTTACCAGGTGCTGGTTTATTCAAGAGTTCAGTTGATGGAAGTTGTTTCAGTTTAAAAGGAAAAGACTCAATATGTTTTTCCAACTGCTTCATTGCAGCACTTGTGTCAATTGTATCCTGCACATATCCTTTTTGTAAATTCATAATTTTATATTGATTCGTAAATAATAGCAGTTCCCTGGCCTACTCCCACACACATCGTAGCAAGACCATATTTTACATTTTGCCTTTTCATTTCATATAATAAAGTAGTGGAAATTCTTGCGCCGCTGCAACCAAGCGGATGACCCAGTGCAATAGCACCACCATTTACATTTACTTTCGATTCATCCAACCCCAATTCTTTTATACAGGCAATACTCTGTGAAGCAAAAGCTTCATTCAACTCTATTAATCCTATGTTTTCAATTTTTAATCCTGCTCTTTGCAAAGCTTTTTGTGTTGCAGGTACAGGACCGATACCCATAATTGCAGGATCAACACCTGCTGAAGCCATAGAAACAATTTTTGCAAACGGTGTTAATGAATATTTTTTTATCGCTTCTTCGCTGGCAAGTAATAAACAAGCTGCTCCATCATTGATGCCTGATGAGTTACCCGCCGTTACCGTTCCATCTTTTATAAATGCCGGCTTTAATGCGGCTAATTTTTCTAATGAGGTTTTTCTTGGATGTTCATCATTGGTTATCCATGTTATCAATCCTTTACTACTTATTTCAACCGCAGCTATCTCATTATTAAACTTATCGGATTCTTTTGCTGCAAAATATTTCTCCTGTGATCTAAATGCAAATGCATCTTGATCCTCTCTTGAAATATTCCACTGCTGTGCAACATTCTCAGCCGTTTCACCCATCGTATACGGATAATACATTGCAGCCAATCTTTCATTAATAAAACGCCAGCCCATCGTAGTATCAAACATTTCGGCTTTTCTGCTCCATGCTTCATTTGATTTACCAACAACGAACGGTGCCCTTGTCATACTTTCCACACCACCTGCAAAATAAATTTCACCATCACCACATGCTATTGCTCTTGCAGCATCCATTATACTTTGCATACCTGATGCACAAAGGCGATTGACAGTAACGCCACCAACACTTAGTGGCAACCCGGCCAGCAATGACGCCATTCTCGCAACATTGCGATTGTCTTCTCCAGCTTGATTTGCCGCACCTGCAATCACTTCCTCCACATCATTCATATCTATTGATTGGTTTCTTCCCATCAATGCATGAATAACGATTGCCAGTAAGTCGTCTGGTCTTATAGTTGACAATATACCGCCGTATTTTCCTATTGGTGTTCGAATGGCATCTATTACAAAAACATTTTTCATTATATACTTAGCTTTTGAATTACTATTAAGCCGATGTTGCGACGCTCCGTTCGTCTATGGTATCGCTATTTAGCAATAAAGTTTACAAAGGAACACAAAACCGCCCTATCAGCGAAATCCGGTCAATCCGCGGATCCGTAGTTATCTTTGCACGATGTTAAAGACAGAATTAAAAAATATTAGGCATTTAAGTTTACAGGAGCTGGAAGAGTATTTTGAAAGGCTTGGGGAAAAAAAATTCCGTGCAAAACAGGTTTATGAATGGCTTTGGCAAAAACATGCACACAGCTTTGCCGAGATGACCAACCTGAGCAAAGAATTGCGTCAAACACTCGGAGAGAATTTTACATTACCAGCACTAACAATTAATGCTACTCAATATTCTGCTGATGGCACTGTAAAGTCAAGTTTTAAAACACATGAAGGACATTTAGTAGAAGGTGTATTGATACCCACAGAAAAAAGATCTACTGCTTGTGTGTCTTCTCAAATTGGTTGTTCACTCAGTTGTAAATTTTGTGCAACTGGTTATATTGATAAAAAACGCAACCTGACTTTTGACGAGATATATGATGAAGTAGTGCTCATTAATCAGCAATGCGAAAGAATTTATGGTCACAAGCTTACCAATATAGTTTTTATGGGAATGGGCGAACCCTTATTGAATTATAAAAATGTTTTAAGAGCAATTGAACGCATCACCTCACCCGATGGATTAGCGATGAGCCCAAGAAGAATAACAGTCTCAACTGCCGGCGTCGCCAAACAAATAAAACAATTAGGTGATAATAAAGTAAAATTCAAATTAGCATTATCACTTCATGCTGCCACTGATAAAAAGCGACATGAAATAATGCCTATCAATGACTCGAATAATATCAGGTCACTGATCGATGCCTTGAATTATTTTTACAAGGAAACAAAAAGCGAGATCACTTTTGAATATATTCTTTTTAAAAATTTCAATGATTCGCTGAAAGACGCTGATGACCTGATAAAGATCTATCGCCAGGTACCCGCAGATCTTATTAATATTATCGAATACAATCCCATCGACTTTGCCAAATTTGAAAAGCCGGATGAAAAAACCGTTGAATCATTTATGAATTACCTGGAAAAGCATAAGGTTAATGCCCGTCTTCGCCGCAGCCGGGGAAAAGATATAGATGCAGCCTGCGGTCAACTAGCAAATAAAAATTAGCCATTAGTCCTGAATTTTGACCTTCTACGAAGAATTTCTTAGATTTGATTAAACTTCCATTGTAAAACTGTGTCTGTGTATCATTAAAAAAATTAGACATGAAAAAAATACTCGTATTAGTGCTTGCTATCGTAACTATCATGACAGCCCAGGCACAGAAAAAAAGAATCACGGATGGAAGAAAAGATCTCCGTGATAAAATGTTGACTGAAAAACTTAAGTTCTCAGAAGAACAAAAACAAAAAGCTAAAACATTGAATGAGGATTACAGGAAAAGGTTGACGGAGCTTAGAAAAAAAGAGGACATCACCGTTAAAGAATGGAGAAACCAGATGACGGAACTTAACAAAAAACACCGTGAAGAAATGCAGGGTTTGTTGAACAAAGACCAGAAAGAGCAGGTCGAAAAAATGAAGCTGGAAAGAAAAAAGATAGCTGACATCGATAACAATGCCCGGATGGAAAAAATGAAACTTCGGCTTGATCTGAACAATGAACAGATGGAAAAGATGAAAAAGCAACGCAGTGAAATGCATGAGAAAATGAAAGCAGTCCGCGAAAATAAATCTTTGGATGAAATGAAAAAAAGAGAAGAGATGAAGGCGTTAATGCAAAAAAGAAAGGAGAACATGAAATCAATTCTTACCGAAGAACAACAGAAAAAAATGCAGGAAATGAGAAAGACAATGCATCGTAAGAGAAAAGTATTATCATAATTGAATAAATTGAATCCTAATTCATACCCTCCTTCGGGGAGGGTTTTTTATTACGTATCTTGCACCCGTGCCACGGTTCAAACCGTGGCACGGGTTTTATGAAAAAGAAATCATCTCCCTTCGATAAGTTTTATAAAAAGAAAAGCAACGCTGCTATCAAAGAACAATTTCGCCAGGAAAAGAAAAAAGAAAAAAAAGAGAGGGCGGAGTATTTTGACAAGAAAAGAGCAGAGCTAAGAATTCAGCATGCTGATCCACAAAAAAAATCTCAGCCATCGATCACAAGGCCTGAGACTTCAGACCTCATGCCTTTAAACAAATTTATTTCTCATGCGGGTGTGAGTGGTCGTCGTGAAGCAGCTGAGATCGTAAAAAAAGGTATTGTAAAGGTGAATGGAAAAATAATTACAGAGCCGGGGCATAAAATTTCATCAAAAGATGAGGTGGTTGTAAATGGCAAAAAAATATTCCTTTCAAAGAATCTCGTTTATATTTTACTCAATAAACCCAAAGATTTTATAACCACTACCGAAGATCCGCAGGGAAGGAAAACAGTGCTTGACCTGATCAGAAGAGCGACAAATGAAAGAGTTTATCCTGTAGGAAGATTGGACAGGAATACTTCAGGAATTTTATTGCTTACCAATGATGGCGATCTTTCACAGAAACTTACTCATCCAAGTAATGAAATAAAAAAAATATACGCAGTCACTCTTGATAAACCTCTTGACAAAAAAGATTTTGATCAAATATTAAAGGGAGTCGTGCTTGAAGACGGCCCTGCATCAGTTGATAAGCTTGCTTACGCAGATGCAAAAGATAAAACTCAATTGGGTGTAGAGATACATAGTGGCCGTAACCGGATCGTACGCCGCATTTTTGAACATCTTGGTTATGATGTAAAAAACCTTGACAGAGTAATGTTTGCGGGTCTGACTAAAAAAAATGTTGAAAGAGGCAAATGGCGTTTTTTAAATGAAAAAGAAGTTCGTGAACTCAAATACTTCGGAAAAGGGAAGTAACACTAATTACACGAATGAAAACGAATTAATCCCATTCGCAGGACAACGTATGAAGCTCACCGACATTACAATAGCTGAAACGGAAGACTGGATCGCATTGAATAAACCTTCGGGTCTTTTGTCCATTCCTGATCGTGAAGGAAAAGATATTTCACTCAAAAAATTACTGATCGAAAAATATGGCAACATATTTACTGTTCATCGTCTTGACAGAGGCACCAGTGGTTTGATCATATTTGCAAAAACTGAAGAAGCTCATAAACACTTATCACAGCAATTTGCCCGTGAAGGCTCCTTCGGAGAAGAAAGACAACCTGAAAAAATTTACGAGGGGCTTGTTCTTGGATCACTATCCGAAAAAAAGGGAAGCATTGATGCGCCCATTGCTGAACATCCCGTGAAAAAAGGGTTGATGACAGTTTATAGGAAAGGAAAAGAATCATTAACCGATTATGAGGTGCTGGAAGATTTTAAAATTTTTTCATGGATTCAATTTCAAATTCATACCGGTCGTACACACCAGATAAGAGTTCATGCTAAACATATCGGTCATCCAATTGTATGTGATGATCTGTATGGTGATGGAAAACCGGTCTTACTTTCCTCGCTCAAACATAAATTCAAACTTTCAAAAAATGAATTGGAAGAAAGACCGATCCTCAACAGGCTTGCTTTACATGCATTGAGTTTGAAATTTGAAAATACAAATGGTGAAATGATAAAACTTGAAGCCCCTTTACCAAAAGATCTGAAAGCCTTATTACAGCAATTAAGGAAAAGGAAATAGGATCATTTTATAATTCTCCTCTTGAGACTGCATACAGTTCATACCAATCCTGCCTGTCAAGATTAATTTTAAATGCTTCTGCAATGTTTCTTATACGTTGTTCATCTGTAGTTCCAATTAATGGTAATGCACCAAGCTTTACAAGCCAGGCAATAGCAACAGATTCAAAATGCGAATTATACTTTCCTGCAAACTCTTCGAGTTTCCCTCTTATACGTAATGGAATTTTTTCATTGCTGTTGGCGATCTTTCCCTCTGCCAAAGGAGATGTAGCCAATGGCCGCATATATTTTTGTTTGATATAATCAACCTGGCCATTGTCAAAGGCCGAAGTATTTAATAGATTCAATTCAATATGATTGGTAACAATTGGAATTCGTAAATATGAGCTCAATAACTGATGCTGAAAGACAGAAAAATTAACAACACCAACATTTTTTATTTTACCGGAATCTTTTAGTTTTTCTAATGTTAACGCTGTTTCTTCAAGATTAGATAATGGATCAAGCTGGTTCAGTAAAAAAACATCGATATAATCTGTTCGCAGGTTTCGTAAAGAATTCTCTATACTATTAGTGATATGTTCCCTTGAGGTATCATAATGTTTTACACGATAGTCAGGCCGGCTTGGATGAGGAACATTGATCCCACATTTTGTAAAAAGAACAATGCTTTCTCTTTTTATACCATTTCTTTTAAAAACATTGCCAAAAATTTCTTCGCATGTATAATCACCATAGGTATCACCATGATCAAATGTATTGATATCAAGTTCCAGGCATAGGTTCATGATCTTTTCCATCTTTTCTTCGGTCACATAACTGCCATTCCACCTGTAAAAGCCATATACTGCAGGTGATACCTTAGGTCCTGAATCACTGAGATAAATTTTTTCCATTGTAATTGTCTGTTATAATATTGATTTTAAAATTATCTTATATCGGGTGCAGGAAATAAAACACCTCCGAATAAAAGATAGGCCCATAACAATGTCCAAATTATATTAAATACCTGTGCGCCGATAAAAGCCAGCGCCGGTCTTCCCTCCTGTACTTTAAACATATCTAAAAATCGTGCCTCTAATCCAATGGATACAAATGCCAGCGCAAACCAAATCGTACGCAAACTATTAAGAATTCCGCTTACTTGTTTGCCTGTGTCTGTCGGAATTAAAAAAGAAAATACCAATGAAGCAGCGATAAAACCCAGGACAAACTTTGGAAATCTCTCCCATATTAATTTTAGCGAAGGCTTTTCCTGATCACCGGTTGTTTTTGTTTTCTTTAAAACCCACCATGCGGCTATTAAAAATGCAGCTACACCGATCAATACGTTTTGAGAGAACTTGACAATGACACCGGCTTTGGTTGCAGCAGGCCCCACTAATTCTGATGCAGCCGTTACAGATGCGGTTGTATCAAGTGTTCCTCCGAGCCATGCGCCTCCGACTATCTCAGAGATGCCCATTTTTTTGATCAACCATGGCAATAAGATGAGCATTGGAATGGCAACTAAAAGAACTAATGTAGTAACATATGACAATTTCTTTTTGTCTCCTTTGATCGCTCCACTGGCAACAATTGCAGCTGATACACCACAAATAGAAACAGCGGATGCCAATATCACCCCGAATTCATCATCCACCTTTAATCGACGGCATAACCACAATGCAAAGAACCAAACTGCGGCAACAACTATAATTGATTGAAGTATTCCCGGCAAGCCCGCTTTAATTATATCTGTAAATAAAATGGATGTGCCCAGAATGATCAATCCTGTTTTAATAAAAAATTCGGATCGTGCCGCTTCCTTTATCCATGCCGGCAAAGAGAAAAGATTGCTAAGCAATAAACCGATCAATAAAGCAAAAACCACATACTCTATTCCATAATAACTTATCGGCTTATTGCCTGCTATAACTAATGAAAAAACAGCAAGAATAAAAATGACTGCAAACCCTGCAACATATTTTTTAATGCTATTTCCTGATGCAGCAACAGCCAAAGAAGAAAGAAAAAGGAATATAACACCAATGACTGCAAGCAGCAAAAGGTTATTGCCTGCCAGGACTTTTGATAGTAAATCGTTGCTATTTGTCCATTGATAAACAGGCGTAGTGAATTTGATATCTAAAAAGAAACCTGCAGCAAGAATAACTGTGATCAGCAATCCACCAATAAATACAGCCCATATATCTTCTGAAAGGCTGGACAAAAAAGATCTTTTATTCAGATCTGTATGGCTATACTCCTGCGACATAGAGTTTTTATTATTACAATTCGATCTTTTCGATCATCACATCCCAATGTGCAATTAATAATTCAAAGCGATGCTGTTCATCTTTTTTTAATTTTTCAAGGTCAGGATAAACTTGTTTTTCATATTGTTTTGTAAGATTAGGATCGAATGCCAGTTTTTCATTTTTGAAAACAAGGGTGACTTTAAAATCGAATCTTGTGTCTTCGCCACTGTGCAGTTTGGGTTTTTCTGCTTCCACGCTGATAATATCACCCCTATCAATAGCCTTCTTTAATAATGGATAGTGATTTACTTTCCAAAGATTGATGAACTCATCAGCAAAGCCCCATTTAACTTTATAATAATTCTCAATGGTGAAATAACTGCTTTTATCCTGTGCATAGATCAAATTGACTGCAAGAATAAATACCGCAAGACAAAAGCTTTTGGTCAACAATATTTTTTTCATACTCATTATTTTAAAAAAATTACCTGGTTAATAGACCGGCATCTAAAACAAATTGCGACCCTGTAATGAATCTCGATTTATCAGATGCCAAAAAAATTACTGCGTTAGCCACATCTTCTGTTTCTACCCATGGCACATTAATAAGATTACCTGCACTTCTTTCCGCTATCTCTTTCGGCGTTGATCCTTCCAATGCGGCAAGTCCGTCATTCATCGGTGTATTGACTCCCGTCGGATGAATGGATATTACTCTTATATTATATTGCGCCAGTTCAATTGCCCATGATTTTGTTAAGCCTGTTAATCCCCATTTGGAAGCAGCGTAATGACTCAATCGATTCATTCCACGGAGACCTGCAATTGAAGAATTATTAATGATAACTCCTGATTGTTGTGCGATCATCACAGGAATGATACGACGGGCTACTAACCATGCTCCTTTTAAATTAATGTCAAGCATGGCATCCCATTCTTTTTCCGTCAATTCATGTGCAAGACCATAAGCACAGATTCCTGCATTATTAAAAAGTATATCGATCGTTTTAAGCTGTTCTACTGTTTTAGTAACCGCATTATTAATATCATCATCAACCCTGACATCACCTGTAAAAACAAGGCAGTTTACTCCCAGCGATTCACATTCCTGCTTTAATGAATGAAGTTCATTTTCAGAACCAAGTTCATAGCCGGGATACTTCAGGGTTTGTGCAATATCAAATGCAGCAATATGAACTCCTTCTTTTGCCAATGCAATAGCAGTGGCCCTGCCCTGTCCATGTGCGGCACCTGTAATAAATGCTACTTTATCTTTTAAATCGTTACTCATTTGTTCAGCAATATTTCATGTTTGATCTATAAGCAGATAAATATTCGTCAATCTCCGTTTCAATCACATTATTAAATACATTTGTTGCGATCATTATCCCAGCGAAAGCTGTTAAAATCACCATTTCTGTTTCATTATACTTTGTCGCGACAGCATTATAAAGATGATTGGCAATATTTCCTTTATGCTTTGCAATACCGCTGCCAAAATTCAAAATATCATTTTCTGATTCGCTCAATTCTAACTTTTCCGGTGTTTCCCCTGAATCAATTATTATTTTTCTGAAAAAAGTTGAACACAATGGACAATCGGCCGCACAGGAAATTGAATGGGCATATAATGACGCCATTCTTTTGCCTAAGATCTTTTCAACTTCTGAATATAAAGGATACCATTGCATGTACGCTTCAAATGCAACAGGTGAACGGCCAAGCGTTGTTTTCATGTTCGTTATACGGCCGCCATATTCCTGAACATGCTTTTCAAAAGCAAGTTTCACTGATGGTGAAATTTCTTTTGCTGTCAATGGTTCTATTCTTGCCATAGCTATTTTTTTTTCAGGTCAAGGTTATGAAAATAAAAAACTCTGGCGACATGACTGCTCCTGTAATTACTCCGAGCATCAAATTTGCTCAATATTGATCCGAACGTACAAGAGCCTTTAGCTATCGACTGCGACCCTTCCACTTCGCTGCTCTCAGTGTCTGGGTAAATCCGATAACTATCGGATGCGACGCTATTGCAGAATAGCGAAGAGAAACCTGAACGGAGCGTCGCAACAGCCGATGATAGTAGTAACAGAGCCCGGTTCATAAATATTTCTTGCGCCTAATATCAAAAAATTATTGCACTATTTATTAAATAGACCTTCAACTGTTACCGCTACGTAATACAAGCCACCGATCGTAGGGCCTGCCGCATATTGAATATAGCGCTTATTAAAAATATCGGCAGCACCAGCTTTTATAGTTGATTTCAATCCAGGTAAACGCCACGTTACCTGTGCATCCAATGTTTGATAAGCAGGAACAAAACCATTTGCCAATGGACTTTCCCATGTAAATGCATCCTGCCATTTCCAAACTATATTGAAACCAAAATTCTTAACCACTTCACGATTTCCGAAACTGATATTAGCTCCCCATTTTGGTGTGTTGAACGCAGTAATGAATACGTCATTAGTTGAATTGGTCTTAATATTATTATAGTTCAGGTTTCCTGATACTGTATATTTTTTATACGGGATCCATGTTACTCCTACTGATGAACCGTAATTCCGGTATTGATTTTTTGCATTTGTGAAAACACGATAACGGGTTTGTTTGCTCCGGTTAGCAGCAAGCATATCAATGACAGCCTGGTCAGTTCCTACTTGCACAATATTATTTTCAGGCACTGCAACTTCTACCTGTCCAAGAAAACCATCATAAGTATTCAAATAAGCATCCCAATCGATCACTAGTTTGTTATCAAGTAAAACAGATTTGTAACCTATCTCGAAAGAATTTATTTTTTCGGGTCTTGTTGGTGAAAGCGCTGTTACTTGTAACAGTGCCCTGTTCTTTAAAGCAGCATCATTAGGCGTCATCCCTGCAGTTACATCTTTATTCACTGCTGCATTAAATGTATTTACTGAAGTAAGCGTATAAGAATTATCAAGATAACCGAGTCCTTCATTGATGTATGATAAACCACCCACCCTTCTAACATTTCCATTATTTACAAAAGACAATGCTTCAAACAGTGCCGGGAAACGAAAACCATTCTGGAAGGTTGCTCTGAAATTATGTTTCTTGGCCGCTGTGTAAACAAATGCGACACGGGGGTTAAGTTTAGGATCGAATTCAGGATTATAATCTAATCTCAAAGAAGCAAACACTTTCAACTTCTCATCAAAGAAAGTTTTTGTTGACTGTGCAAAGCCTCCAAATTTCTTATAATAAACATTTTTGCCAAAGCTTCCATCTTTTAATGGAACGCTTCTTTCTGCTATTGGTCTTGAGAAGTCAACAAAATTATTTCCATCAGGCACTACTTCATATATTCTTGCATCTGCACCAACAAGCAAATGCAGGAATTTTATCTTGTTTTCAAAATCATATTGGGCATCTGTATGATATAAACGGCTTTGTTGCTTTAACCATGCACCACCAGTAGTTGGTGCACCGCCAATACCAGCATTTATATGATCCCAGTTGTTGATGCTAATAATAGAATCTTTTAATAATTCAAATGACGCAGTTCCCGGTTCTACCCTTCCTGCATCGGCAACTGCCCTTGCATTTTTCATTGCAGTGGCAAGATCAATTCCATTATTAAGGTCATCTTGCAATTTAGTTTTGAATCTTGCACCCCATGCACTGTTTGATAAATGAGTCAACTGGAGATTATCGGCCAATGGTTTTAAGTTATAAGAATTCCCTGTGTTCTCAATTGAAATATAGGAACGGATAAAATAATTACTACCCTTTAATTCCAATTTGTGATTTTGCACAACTACGTCATCCAATTGAATTTTATTTCCACGCTGAAAAACTCCATCCATTTTCCCTATTCGGTAGCTGTAAGATAACTCTGCATTTTCTCCAACCCGATAATGGAGCGCTGCATCAAATTTTAAATTGTCAACCTTTGGATTCACCAGATCTTTCTCCCAATAACCTGTTCTACGAAGAATAAATGTTTTACTTCCACCATTATAGTTAACACTATTAATGGTTACTGCATTATTGTTTTCATCACCATAACGATTCCAGGCATCATAAGCGGGATTATTTTCGGCACCATTCAATTCTGCATATAATGGATTCGCTGTGTTTAATGAATTTGGATTTTGATCATTGGTTGAATTCGAAAGCCAGTCAGTGCCTTGCATATAACTCCCATTGATCTTAAAAGCAAACTTGTTTTTAAAAGCTTTGGCATATCGGAAAGCTGTTTCTGTAAGCAGACTTACATCCCTGTCTTTACCATCAATATGATTGATACCTGTTTTCTGATAAATACTTAAACCCTGGTGTGTAAATGGACTTTTTGTAATAAGATTTGCCATACCATTTATTGCATTCATACCATATAAAGCAGATGCAGCGCCGGGAGTGATCTCAACACTTTGAATATCGAGTTCAGTTGGACCAATAGCGTTACCAAGGGGAACACCTAACGTTGCAGCCTGCATATCTACTCCATCTACCAATTGCATAAAACGAAAATTGTTTGGAATATTAAACCCCCGTGTATTCGGTACTTTAAAAGTGAGACTTGATGTTATCATTTGCACACCCTTCACATTTTCCAGTGCATCATAAAAACTTGGAGCAGGCGTTTCTTTGATGGCACGAATGTCTAACTTCTCAATAGCGACTGGTGATTTTAAAATATTTTCTGAAACTCTAGATGCTGTAACTACGACTGCAGTTCCCAACACTGGTTGTGTTGCTAAAGCTACTTGCAGATTTGAACCCAATGATTTGACTTCAAATTCCTGCGGCTGAAAGCCAACAGAAGAAAACACTAATGTGAAAGGAAGTTTTGCTTTTGTACGTAAAACAAATTCGCCTGTTGAATTGGTAATAGTCCCGACAACAGTTCCTTTGACTTGTATGCTAACATCAGGTAATGGTAATTGCTTTTCCTGGTCAGTTACTTTGCCGGATATTTCAATGATAGTATTGTCTTGTGCAAAAATTAAATTACCGAAGAAGAGCAAAGCTAAAATGGTTAATAAATTTCTCATCTTTTGATTTTGATTTAATTTTTCTTTAAATATTTCCAGGCAAGCGACTTTTCAACTTAACGTATTCGTTGAGAGCATTTCATTTTATAATCATTAAAATGATGAAACAAAAATAAGAGGCATTCATTATCCTACCAAATTGGTAGACTATTATTTTATAAAAATATTTTCCATTCATGAACAGTCATTAGTTAAACTATTTTAATAAGGATTCGTATACTCCAGAAAATAACAAGGATGCCTAATAATAAATAAGAGGTTTTTTTAGGAAGTTTCCCCGCAAGTTTTGCAGCAATCGGTGCAGCGACCAGGCCTCCTATTACTAACGCAAGAATGGTTTGCCAGTGACTAACCCCGATCATAGTAAAAAAAGTAAATGCGCTGGCAAGTGTTACAAAAAATTCTGTTAGGCTCACAGAACCTACGACGTATTTATGACTACGGCCATTATTAATCAATGTACTTGTTACTATCGGTCCCCAGCCTCCACCTCCAAAAGAATCAAAGAAACCGCCCACACCTGCCAATAACCGGTAACGTTTAAATTTTCCCTGCGGTTTTTTTTCTCTGAAAGCATTCATGATAAACCTTATTCCTAATATCAAAGTATACCCGGCGATAACAGGCCTGATAAAATTTCCATACTTATTACCAAGCATCACCAGCATAATTGCACCAGCAATAGCACCTAAAACGCCAGGGATAAGTAGTGCTTTAAATAATTTTTTATTTACGTTTCCAAATTTATAGTGACTATAGCCCGATGCACCACTTGCAAACATCTCAGCCGTATGAATACTTCCACTTATAGCAGCAGGGTTTACACCTGCAGATAATAATATTGTTGCACTTGTTACACCGTATCCCATTCCTAACGCTCCATCGACCAACTGTGCCATAAAGCCGGCGAGCAACATTATTGGAAAAGCCTGATCTAAAGTTTTATACCATTTATATGTATCGTCAGCCATTCTTTGCAAGGGCAGGTACGAAAAAATAAAATACCCGATCAACATAAAGGCAAAAGCTAACAGCGAATAAGTTGCAATTCTTCTCCATCGGTTATTTCTTTCACCTTCTTCAACCAATACTTTAGTGATCGCATTGAGCTTTTTTACTTTGTATTCAAAATTTCCATTGAGGTTATTCCTAACCTCATGAAGATTTTCGATCACATCGTCCAATTCTCCCGGTAAAGCTTTATTTAATACTTCTTTTATTCTCTTAGCAGCTGTAGGTGATTTTCCATTGGTTGAAATTGCGATCTTTAAATTCCCTTTTTGGACAATGCTGCCAAGATAAAAATCGCAGAGGTCTGGTGTATCAGCAACATTCACCAAAATTCCTTTTGCTTCAGCAAGACATTTAATCTGTTTGTGCAACTCCTGATCATCTGTTGCCAATACAATAAGATCTTTGTTGTTAATATCTGATTCCTGAAATGGCCGCATTACCATTACAGAACAAGGATGGTCTTTCAACAATTCTTTTACTTCTTCTTTAATGACCGGAGCTACAATAGTGATCTTTGCATCAGGGGAATTCGATAATAGTGAATTCAGTTTTTCCAAAGCGACATTGCCTCCACCTACAAGCAGCAGTTCAAGTTCTTCCAGTTTTACAAAAATGGGATATAGCCTGTTCTTAACTTGCATTACTTTTCTTTTTGTGTTTCACTATTATCCGGTTCTGAAATGCAACTGAAAAAACATGTTGTGATTGAAGAGGGTATTTTGCCCAATAATATGTTGCCTCTATATGTGCATCTGGGGCAAAACGGAAATAACCGCTGAATGATAATCGATTACTATTGAGCTTAAAACTTCCATCAAGCAATTGACGCAGGTATTCATTCGCCAGTTGAATATCCCACTTATCAGAAAGTTTTTTTAGGACAGCAAGTCTATATCTGAATCGTAAAGCTTTATAATCATGACCAAGAGATGTTTCTCCAAAAAATCTTTCTTCAACACGAAGACGATGCTGTAAAAAATAATTTTTTCCAATTGGATAACGATGATTTGCTTCTTGCCATATTCTTATTTCATCTCCGAATTCAAGATCATTTTTATCAAATGGCTTCACTCTTGAATGAACAAAATCAAAAACCAGCGAAGTGCTCCATTTTTGGTTAAAAGTGTAACGACCACCTGTCCTGAGGAAAAGTTGATTAAGCTTAAGCGATTCGCCAAGGGTACGATAGCTGGCTTCGTGAAGAGACTGCCAATGACTATTATATATTACAGGTGTTTGCACAGTAATCCAGTTTGAAGTTGATGGTTGCTGTGAAAATGATTTACCCGCTATAATAGTACTGATGTACATAATAAATA